>Ga0157364_1005543_pt1 | contig 12871 bp, 8 predicted proteins | sample AttsexASBM2_FD_111476 | JGI IMG/M metagenome (GOLD analysis project Ga0157364, IMG submission 111476) | Fungus gardens microbial communities from leaf cutter ant in Ribeirão Preto, State of São Paulo, Brazil - Atta sexdens ASBM2 | ecosystem: Host-associated > Fungi > Mycelium > Unclassified ... | reverse complement strand
TTTAACTGATTAGTCAAATTTCTTACTACTTACTACAGACAGCCCTTAAGTGTTGAAGATGATTATTATATATATAAATTATTTTCAATTTTATATTAAAATTTTAAAATGCAATTTAATAATTCTTGCTTATGTGGTAAAGAAATATTTTTTAAGCACATTTTTTTCGTTTCTGTTATACTTTGAAGTATATTTTAATATCTTAAAAAATATGTTAAAAGTGTGCTATATAAAATAAAACAAAATGCATATTACATAGATAAATAAAAGAATGATTTAATAAATGTATAAAATAACAAAAAAGGAAGTATTCCACAGCGCACATCATAAATATAAAAACTACAAATTGTGATATATTTCTGATTGAATATTGTTGATCGAAAAACGTGACCCTTTACAAAATACGTATTCACAATGATTTGATATAATTAGCGTGAATTAAATTGGAATATATCAAAATTGTAATTATTACAAATGGGAATCAATTTCCCTTATTTACATTTTTTTATCATTTTCTATAGCGTCAGTTCCTTTATTGGCATTTTTCATCGAAGATAGAGATTTATTGTGAACATCCTGGCCTATGGTCATCTTTAATAATTTTAGAATGGACTTTTTATCCGCATTTTCATTTTCTGTAAGCAAAATGCATTTTGTTAATGTTTTCACGATTACAAGATAAAACGTCGTGCACTTACCTTCAGTAATTACTTCAGTAATTTGTTGTTCAAGATGCAACTTTTCTTGCGCTATCTCATACATGCCTTCCTCTATTGTGCCTTCACTTAATAACCTTATGATAGAAACGGGTCTGCAAGAGAATTCAGCATCTTGAATATATTCATTTTAATGAATGATAAAAAAAAGTTTTATCTCAACTTAAAAATATGCTTAAATTTTATGATTATGCATACTTCTTTTGTCCTACACGGTGGCATCGATCTTCTGCTTGTTTGTCATTGTACGGATTAAAATCTATATCGTGTAATATAACTGTATCGGCAGCAGTTAAATTGATCCCTAAACCTCCGGCTCTTGTTGATAATAAAAATATGAATATACTTGGATCTTCTGTGTATTTATTTATAAGAGTCTGTCTTTCAGTCACAGGTGTACTGCCATCTAGTCTAATTTCAATATTAAATTCATTAGAATTAATCTGAGACAACATACAGCCACAATAATAATTAATTACAACAAACCTTAAAAATGTCTGTCCCCTAATAGTTAGATATTCTTCAAGTATGTCTAATACCATAGTAAACTGGCTAAATATGAGCACCCTGTGACTATCCGTTTTCAATTGTGGTAGTATCTTGTCCAGTTCCTTTAATTTACCAGCTTCAGGAATAAGTTCTTGGGGTAAACCGAATCCGGCTATACTTTTATATATACGAGTTAATTGATTTATTTGGTAATCAGATGTCCAAATCAGGTCTTCAAAGACGTATTCCGGATTCTTCTGTTTGTAACCTGGTTCTTTCGCTAGTCTACTTGCTATAGCCTAATGATTGATAATTTATAATAAATCATGTACTAATTAAAGAAAATATCGATAAAAAGAAATTGCACAGATTACATACATTTAATTTATTCTCGTCGTAATAATCACGCACGAGAAGGGGATGATTGGCGAGCTTCCTCAATTGCATCATCATGCCAGTACCATTTACATCTGTAATTTCGCTGGCCTCTGCTGAAAATTGAGCGACTAACTTGTTATACATACTTTGCTGTTTTTCAATTAATGTACATCGTATTATTTCGTCTTTTTTATGAGGCAAATCACGTAAAACTTCAACTTTAAGTCGTCGAAGAACAAATGGCCGCATAATTTCCTTTGCATTTTTAACTTGTTCTCTTTCGAACATCGGCTGTTCTCCGTTCTTCTTATCATTCGGTGCTTTCTGCAAAATTCATTCAGAGTAGATAAATTATAAATAAATGACATATATATATATATATATATAGTGATTAATGCATTCTTAATAACAATATTTTAATGGCTTACCGGATTTTTAGAGAATAAGCTTTTTAAATCTGCTTGTTTTCCAGCAAACAATGAAGGCATTACAAATATTAACAAAGACATTAATTCCAATAAATTATTTTGTAAAGGTGTACCCGTCAATAGAATTCGACGCTTAGCCTTTAAAAAACAGATTTCGAGATTTTATTATAAAAAAACTTCTTACATTTCCATACATACGAGGTCTGTCCCAAAAAGTATTAGACTTGCGTATCTTTGTTTTTGGGCATCTCCTCTGTGGAAAATGAGGATTCAATATTTAGGGAAGATTTTGAGGAGAATACCTGTTTTCTATAATGTCCAAGATATACGCAGAAGTCGGATATTTTTGCGATAGATCTTGTATAATGTATACAAATACATGATTAACAACATACATTAATTCTGACAAGATTTTCATATCTAATACTGCTCATATTCTTAAGCATATGTGCCTCATCAAAGACTACATAGTTCAACGGCATAACGCGAAATAGTCTACGCTCCTCTGGGGTACTACATATTAAACTGTACGTAGTTAATAAAACATCGACATCATCAAGATCACCATTTCGCCAACCCATTCGCATCTCTTTCCGTTCCTCTTGAGAGCCGTAATATTGTACTACTTTCAAGCTAGGTGACCATCTTTCTAGCTCATCCATCCAATTTTCTATACCAGGAAAAGATTTTGTATATTATAAAAACTCTGTGAAGCAAATGTCTGAAAACACAATATATTTACCCATAGTTGAACTAGGAACGACAATTAAATGAGGCCCATCTTTTTCATCGAGGAGCTCAGCTTCTTTCAGATATGTCAAAAATGCTATCACTTGTACTGTTTTCCCTAAACCCATTTCGTCGGCTAGTATACCATTTACATTTTGTGCATGCAAAATAGCAAGCCAGTTTAGGCCAACTATTTGATATGGAGCTAATGTCAAATTTGGCGATAATGCTTTTGGCTGCTGTGTTATAGATGATGCGCCAACAGCTACAGCTTTTTCCATGTTGATTGATAAACGAAAGCATTTTTTCATAAGATGTTCTATCGCATGACGTGTAGATAGTAATACCTTTTTATGCATATTAAAATTGAATTAATCGTTTTATATATATATGCGTGTGCGTATTTTGTTATAAGAATTATGAAAATATCTTAAATTTAATGAAAATTAATCTTTGTTCTCGAATTCTCTAATAATTTTGTAGAAGATAAAAATATCGTTAATTACATAAGTTATTTTTTTCAAATTTACCTGAGCTGCATTTAATAATTCTGTATCTAAATATTTTGTATTTTGAAATTTATTCACTAAGTCTCTCCAATCTTCAAATGGCCTTGCATCTATAATGGCTTGGGCTTTTTTTGAAGAACATTGGGACATCAGAAGCAGTTCCGCAAGTATGGCATTCCGCATAAATTCTAAAACTGCCTTTTTATCACCTGTAAGCTCATTAGATATCTCTACATCCGAATCCTCATCACTGTAAAATAATTACATATGTTATTACATATTTATATGGCAATCATATATTTAAATTTAATTGTGAATACAATTTGTTACAAAATAACATACCTATTAAATACTTTGTCTTTGTAATTTCCCTCATCTGAATCGATATCTATATCCTCGTCTTCATTTAATTTTCTTCTTTTCATTTTACTAGTTTTTGCAGACGCTTTCAAACTCCGTTTCCTATGTTTTTTAAGTGTTTCCTCTGCCTCCTCGACGTTCCAATTGGTACTTTTAAGTACTTCTTGTATATGCTAAAAAATGGTTCATATCATTTTTTTTTTATTTAATATTTAATATAGTCACAAATATGTTCAGTTAAGCATTTCAGGTAACAATAAGCTAATATTATTTTGATAATATAATATAATATTAAATAATATCAAATACGATAGCCATGATCGGTCAAAGTGTTTTAAATAATATATTATATATTCTTTATTAAATCAATTTATTCTAAATATGATTGCGCGCTGATAATTTTCGGACTTTCAACACAATTTTGAAACGCTAATAATCCCCTAAATTAGATTAGAAAGTAAGATCTTTCTTTTTAATCCAATTTAGAGGGGATTATTAGCGTTTCAAAATGCTTGTGTTGAAAATCCGAAAGTTATCAGCGTGCAATCATATCTGGAATAAATTGATTTAATAAAGAATATATAATGTAATAAATATTAATTAAAAATTTTCGAGCGATCGAGAGCAATAATAGCGCAGTAGTTGGTGCATTTGATCTTAACAATAGTATGTTTCAATTTTTACATGATAAATCGATCGAATATTTCAGCTCCATTCAAGCCATCTTCAGCAATGTATTTAATTACATGTTCTTGGTTAAAATCAATGTTATGTATTAAATCGAAGAGTGTAAGTAAGGAGAGTCTTTCAATTCCAAATTAAGAGAGTAACTGTCAAAAAGCTATGCGGCTAAATGATCGCTAAAGAGAATTAGCTAAAAAGAATTAGCAAAAGACAATTGAAAAGGAAAGTGAATCTTAAAAAGATTTACCTACTGCACTCCTTGTATACCTGGAGGACTTTATAATAATATGTGAGAAACGAAAATTAAGAAATATCATTTGATACAATTATGAATATTTCAATATCGAATTAAGTTCGTTATACAAATGCATTGAAATATGATATTGAGTAATCATAAAATAAAATAAACATTTAACATTTAAGAAACATGAATTTTCAATGTACATTATGTAGATAGTTAAACGTATGGTAGTCTATATTATATAGATATTCAAAAATCATAGATTAAAAAATTATAATGATGTAATGTAATTTTGACAAGCCGACAACTCAAATTTTATCGATAAATTAATATTGAAAGCCAAAATTATTTGAAACATCTAACTTTGACCAAGCATGGCTTTCTTTATCGTATTTTATGTATTCACACATACGGTCGTGCTTAAAAATATTAAATAATATTTTAACGAAAAATGACGACAAAATAAGAACTTATGATGTCATTATCTGGGTAGCTTTATCTCGAATATCAAATATAATAAAGAAACATTCTTAGAGAAATTCACCATACTGAAAAAAATCATGTCATATCGTTACATGATGAAATTATCTATTTAAAACATGTAAATCATGTATTGGATTGTTCCAAATTAGTACGTGATTTTTTTTTAAATGATGTAATTTGAAAAATCACATATTAGAAATAATTTCATCTATTATTTGATTTTATATTTATCGAATTTTGAATGATAGAAATAGAAAAATTGAATGATAGAAATAGAAAAAAAAAGAACATATATATCATATGACTTTTCAAAATACGTAAATCACGTACTGATTTGGAACAATTTTCATTACGTAACTTACATGTTTTAATTTTTAATTACATGATTTCATCATGCAACTGTATGATGTGATTTTTTTCAGTAGGGTAAGTTGAAGTGGTTAATTATTTATTTTGGGTACTATAAACAATTGTTTAGTGTTGCTTTAATACTCAAAATAAATAATTTCAGGTATTAAATTAAAAGTTTTATAAAGATTTCACCTGTATTTAGTAAAAAAAATATAATGCGCCTTCTACAATAAGCCATTAGTCATAAATCAGAAGTCAGAGCTAAAAATTGATCTGCAATCGGTCATCAATTTTTATCTTCTGACATCTGATTTATGATTAATGGTTTATATTATAGAAGGCACATAAAAATTTAGGCAGTATAATATAGATACTAGTTAAAATTTTAACTAAAAATTAATTTAACTAAAGATACTTAGAAAATTTGAATTTGAAGATACTTACTGTTGCATCATTATGTGGATACAAAGTTGTCAGGTACTTTAACTTATTCTCTTTACCTTTGGCATTACAGTCTGAACTTAGTTTAACTGGACTACCAATATCGCTATCACTATCTTCAATGCGATTTACAGATTTACGGCGCATTTGTATATCAGGAGATACCAAATTACTGTCCTCGTCCGCTAAAATTAGAGAAAAAAAAAATAAAACATATAGGTTTTTCACTCAAGACGCCAGATCAGATAAAAACAATTACAAATTATATATCACATACAGTATTAAAAATTTATATAAATAATTTATATAAATTTATATAAAAAATAAATTTATATAAAAAAATGTATATAAATAATTATAAAATTTGTATCAGGATGCAAATGCGCAGAATTGTTTAAAAATCAAAATTTATATCATGATATACTAAATTGCTAAATTAAAACATAAATTAAAACTGTTAGCGAAAATATAGAAAAGCGAATACGACTATCAAGGATATACCAATTATGCGCGTGCATCGATTGACAAGACAATAGCAAAAAGATATGAGAGTTCTTACACAAGTTCATGGCTTTCGTTTGTTTTTTTTGAAAGCGGAATTGTCGCAAGAGGCTGGAACTACTCGTGTCTGTTTTGGGCGAATTCGATTCGGACATCGCGTCAATCGTGCGAAGGACGCTGACAGGTATACATTTTTCCAGGATTAACTTTCGGAATCGTCTGCCAGGTGCATGCGGTTCGTCGAACGCTGCCGAGCGGGATTACGTCCGTTACATAGAATGTAGATTGTCAAATCAGCAGAAAGCAGCTCAGACTGCAGAGTGCAGCGCCTGCTGCGAGAATAAAATTATGCGTGATTTTCACGCAAGATACTTTCAACCGAAATGTTCCAGATTCAAGGAAAAAAATGTAACGGTATCGAAAATCTAATCGGAAGGAAAATAGACATGCGCTTACAATGACAAATAGAAGAAATTCATGTTTGTATGACAGAAAACGGGACTGAATTATAAGTAAGTATCGTCATTCGTGATGTTTGTATTTTAATTCAATTTATAATTCATACAGTATAATTAGCGCGCATTACAAAGAAAATTATCCAAATAAAAATTAACATCAATGAATCGAGATAAAAAATGTTAAAAAAAATTAATATTAGACAGCAAATAATTTCATTGATGCAAGATATATGTATAAATAATAATAGCATACGATATAGTAGAAGGGATATCTAGAATTATTTAATATTTAATTGGTGATCAATTTATAAAGTAATATTTGATTATTCTTATTATTGTTGATTATTATTATGTTATTTAATCGTTACAAAAATAATTAATTTTTTATTAGCATTCAAGGCTTAACATAATTAGATTATAGATAATAATTCTATTTTTAGCAATTCTTCCAGCTTAATTAATCGCTGATTAATCAGTTTAATCAAAATCGCTCTTAATGTTAATCGGAGTTTTATGCCTATATTCAAGGAAGCCTTACATTTAAGGCTTCCTTAAAATTATCTTCAGATACTCTACGAATTATTTCATTGGCTATTGAGCATCTAAAGATAAATTTAAGGAAGCCTTAAGTATAAGATCTGACTATGAATACGGACATTTAGACTGTACTATAATAAGATGATGAAGGAAATATTAGGAGAAAAATAAATATTAAATATTAAAAATTAAACAAATAGGAATAAAGATTAAACGTTGTGCAGAGTATATACATAAGATATAAAACACATTTATTTGCATGTAATATGTATTATTAATCTTTTTTTAATTAATTGTTTGGTTTTATTCTTTCTTTTATACGTATAGGATCGTTTTTATATATTTTTATATTCAAGATCGTTTTAAATTCTGTCTTGAGGTGTCACGAACCGATCAGAAAGCCGCGTTAGCGACGGCTTTTTTAAAATAAGAATCGACTATGGCGGTATTCATAATCAAGTCTTATTTCAAGACCATCTTAAGTAATGTCTTAAGATGTTAATGCAGCCTTCTGATTGGTTCGTGACTTCTTAAGATCGTACTTAAGACGGTCTTGAATATAAGATCTCTGATTACGAATACCGACCTACGAATACAGAAGGTTGAAGTCGCCTCAAAAGAAGCCGTTCCTGTCATCAACAACGTTTTTCGCGGCGACTACCAGCAACGCCAGCTGATTGGCCGATCGCGAGGTGCGCGGGAAAATGAAACAGCGCACCCGGGCGCTTCGCCATGCCGCTGGCCGCTCTCGAGTGCGCGTGATTCAAGGCCGACGGCCACACACCTGCACCTTCGTCGTCTGCTTCACCGCCTCCACCGTTTATTTGTATCAATTTATTGCATCTGTCGTAATCTATATTCTGTCATTTTGTCACGAGACGCTGAGAGCACCGTTATGTTCAACGGCGGATAAGTGTATTGAATAGCACCGGGTACCAAGGGAAGCAAGAATGTTGTTGTATACGTTGATCGGCGGCTACATGCTGACCTCGATGATACTATTTAAGTACCCCACCCTGCTGCATAAAAAGAAGAAGGTGAAGTTTTTGTGTCAGCACATTAGCCATCGGGGCGGTAAGTCATCCTTGCGTTCCTCCCTTTGTTTACCATCCGTAAATTCGTAGAATTTTGCGATGAATTTTATTAATTTATTCTTACCTATGAATCGTTTTAGGTGCCGGCGAGAGTTATGAAAACACGATGTGCGCGTTCAAACGGTTAGTGCAAATATTGTTTACTCAAGACTCCCCTTCATCCAAGACTGCGAAAATATATTGTCAACCTGTGCTAATTGCTGTGATATTTAATCACCATATATATTACATGGCAGCATGAAGTAAAAATGTTTACATGTGATTTCACTTTAAATACTTAACTAAAAGTAATATAGTAAGGAAAATTTAATGTTTTTTTGTTTTATATCAATTTTCGTGTCCTCACTTTTACATTGATATTTTGAATTCTTATAACATTTATTTTTAATATATAAAATTTTATGTGGTATATATGTATATATTTGTAGCATAAAATGATAAAAGAAATTTATTTCAATATGAGTTATTAATTTCTATATAATGTAATTTATTTATTTATTTATATACAAGTAAGAAAAGAAAATCAAAATAATGTTTTTATCAATTTATATAACTCGAAAAAAGTAAGATACAAATGTATCTAATAATACACAAGGTATCCCATTTTAATCGATCCTCAAATATACCTCAAATATCTCTTGAACAATGCATTTTATGGAAAAAGTTTCAAATAAAAGTTTTGAGACTTCGAGGGAGACATAAGATGGTACCATTGACTTGTCTTTGGGTGACATCAAGGTGAGAGCAAGATCATTTTGAATTTTTTAAATGGAACTCTCCATTTTTTGTTACATATTTTTGTAGCTTACTTAAGTTAATTTACCTTGAGAGTTTTCCAACACTATAATTAAGTTCATTTTCATTAAGTACTTTTCGAATTATAAGGCTTGCAAGTTACAGCACCGCAGGCATTATCCAAGGTATCGGTCCGACCGATAGCTAAAATCTCTGAATGTTATTCAAAATCATGATCTGAATAACATTGATTAAGATCAAGTCTATTGGAGATTGTTCTTCTTATTTTCATTTTTGCACTAAATTCATTTCTACATAAAAACTTGACTCTTGACTAATATTATCCAGGTCGTGATCCTGAACAATATTCAAAAAGTTTTAGTCATCGATCAGACACCTTGGGTAATACTAATACTGACGATACTGTCTTTCAAGTCTTTCAAGCCTTTCAAGCCTTATAACTCGCAAAATACTTAATGAACTTAATAATAGTGTTTTAGAAAACACTATTATTAAGTTACAAGTAAGCTACAAGAATATGTAATGAAAAATTGGGGGTTTCATTTAAAAAATTCAAAGTGACGAAGTTCCAAAACTTTGTCTAAAATATTTTTCCTTAAAATGCACTGTTCAAGAGATATTTGAGGTGATCGATTAAAATGAGACACCCTGTATGTGTATATATATATATTTTTTCTTTTTTTTTTCATTGGATTAAAATATTCTCTTGACTATCTTAATTTTTATTTGATCATGTCTGCTGATTAATATTTGTGATTATAAATAAAATTGATTAAAATTATGCCAATATCATATTTTATCAATTGTATACGTAAGTAAGAAATCAATATCTTTGCTTGCAATTGCAGAGCAGTGGGTATCGGTACACAAATGTTGGAATTAGATTGTCATCTCACAAGAGATGGCGAAGTAGTAGTCTCTCATGATCAGAATCTTTTACGCAGTACTGGTATAGATAAGAATATCGCTGAATTGGATTACAAGGATTTACCACTCTTAAAGCAATGTTTACCAATTGATTTTGATCCAGGTATTGTTATTTATTATTTTAAAAAACAACTTAACGAACAGAATTATTTAAGAACTATAGTTGAACAGATGTGGAATATGTCGGTTCAGCAAAGGAAGAGGATCGACGATTTGCATTGTTACGAGAAGTATTTGAAGCATTCCCCAATATCCCCATTAACATTGATATTAAGATCAATAATGATCGGCTTATATCGAAAGTTTCCGATCTTATAAAAGAATTCAATAGAGAAGAATATACAGTTTGGGGAAACTTTAGTGATGAAGTTACACAGAAATGTTATAAAATGGTATGTTAATATCTATTAAGCTTCTGTAAAGATCAAATTAATACATTTTGAAAGAATTGAAATAATACTTCGTAAAAAATGGTAGTAATAATAATAATTTTGAAACTAAATTGCTAAGATTTTTGTGCTATTATAAATGCTGATATTTAATATTTAAATGACATATACAGGATAGTAAGTACTCTAAAAAATTTTAAAGGATCCTCCTACAAATTCAAAAGAAAACTTCATATGACCATATTTTCCAAAATTTTGGGGAAAAACAAAACTTTTCTTCAATTTTGACATCCTGAATTTTTAAAATTAAGCTGGTTCGGACATAAGATTATATGAAATTTTATGAAGTTTTTGAGTATTGAATACTGAGTACTTAGTATCTATTTCGTATAAAGAATGCCGTACAATTCTTATGAAAAATGACATTCGGCGAAATTGGAGGGTTGTAACTTCGCTATTTTATAATGTATGTGATGCTGATTAAAAGTTAATATTATTACAATCTTCGCAAAAATTAAATTGTTTTATTTTTGTTGTATTGTTTTTATTTAAAGTCAGATAAAATTTCTAAATCGTACGTATTTAGTTAATCCTTGCATAGATCAAATGTATCATAAATGTGAGAGTAGAAAAAAGTAACATTTTTTTATGAGAACACGTTTTGAGTAATTTAACGATTGCTTTCATTTCCAATAAAGTGGAAGAAGAGATATTGAAGACGAAAAATTTTCGACTAAAATAACAAACATGTCGCATTTATAATCGCATTTATAATTTAAATCGATTTTTTGCATATTTGCAAATAAGATAAATAAAATATATTTTAAAACGTATATCTTATTTGCAAAAACTGATTTATAAATAAATATATGTCATTTTAATAGGAAATTTTTTCAATATTTCTCTCCTCGCTTTACTGGAGATGAAAGGATAGAATTGAAAGTTTGAATTATTAAAATACTTTCATTTAAAAAAAAAATTATTTTTTTTATTTTCATATTTTTAAGATGTTTTACTATTAGAAGTAATAATCAAATACATAGGATTTGTGAATTTTGTCTGTCTGAAGAAGTTGAATGATTTATTTGCAGAGATCATAGCAATGTTAATTATTTTTTTTTTATGGAAGAAACTTTCAAAAAGCACTCCTGATTATATCGCATTCCCTCTCCCTCAACAGAACAGATGATCTCCTCGTTTCCTGAGGAAGCAGGTCCAATCCCGCGAAATTAATGCAGCTTTCTGTGCAGGAGCTGTGTTGAATTTTTATTCACTAAAATTCCTGTCATAGTCATTCTCCAGAATAAAGAGGAAAGGGCACCGGAAACTCACAAGTATTATGCAATATCCTAATTGTGTGTCGAATATATTGTCCTCCTTTAGAGGAAGGGCGGAAAAGTTCCAGAGAGATCTCTTTTTAATCTTATTCTCTTCGGATCGTCCCAGAAATACGATAGAGTGCGAGCCATTACACTTCACCCCTATACGCAAGGACTAGACAGAGAGATGTGTCTGCCTACCTACATCTGGTGGCTTTGCTCGGATAGCTCGGTGATAACTACGACTATTCGGGAGGGATATTAACTTTTGATCAATACTAGATAAACTATAAAAGAGCCAATTTCGCTGTAAACCATTTTCCAGAAAAATATGTGACTTCCTTTATGCTACATCCTTTATGCTTTATGTTAATTTCTTTGCTATTTTTAAGAATCTTAATTTTTGTTGTAGAATCCAAATGTAAATTTACTGTTTTCAATGCAACGTGTAGCAATGTTGATACTTCTCATGTATACTGGCTTGTTACCATTTGTACCACTAAAGGAAACACACCTTGAAATTTTCTTACCTTCAATTTATTTGCGGTAATATAATTGGAATTTTTATTCTTTGTAATTACAGTGGAATTACGGAAAGAAATATTTCTTATAAAAAAGTTCTTTTGATTCTAGAAGAAAAGGAGAACCGAGTCCAACATTTTTACCACTGGAAAAGTTGGTAGTACGTACGATTAATGTACTATTAGTGAGGCCATGTTTATTTAATCATTTAAGAGCACGAGGTATACATGTAAGTATATATAATTGATCATTTGATTGATTTTTAATTGACTTATATTTTCTTATAGGTTTATTTTTGGGTCTTGAATAAAGATGAAGAATTCGAAAGAGCATTTAATTTGGGAGCAACTGGTGTAATGACAGATTATCCAACAAGATTAAAATTATTTTTAAAGAAACGTACAATAGAATGAACCGGATAGATTTCTAAATAGTCACAGATAACACAAATTATTAAAAAATTTACGAAGTTATTTATCTGGGAAGAGATATCTGCCACGATAAGCTAGAAGATGTATATATATATGTATGTGTGTATATATATATATATATATATATA
>Ga0157364_1005542_pt1 | contig 12871 bp, 8 predicted proteins | sample AttsexASBM2_FD_111476 | JGI IMG/M metagenome (GOLD analysis project Ga0157364, IMG submission 111476) | Fungus gardens microbial communities from leaf cutter ant in Ribeirão Preto, State of São Paulo, Brazil - Atta sexdens ASBM2 | ecosystem: Host-associated > Fungi > Mycelium > Unclassified ... | reverse complement strand
GCGTGCGTGCGTGCGTGCGTGCGTGCGTGCGTGCGTGCGTGCGTGCGTGCGTGCGTGCGTGCGTGCGTGCGTGTGTGTGTGTGTAATTACGAATATATTTTAAAAGTTTCAGGTATCGAGAATATCTTTTATCGACTCAAAGTTGAGAATGTTTTTCGAAAGGAAGACAATGCAGAAGCATACTCGAGTATCACTAACGAAGAATGTTCTTCTCGATACCTGATGGAAATCTCTTTGATGTAAAAACGAAATTGTCTCTTTTTAACATTCATTAGACTGCATGCTTGCAATTTTTGCTCTTTTCAATAACGAATTATAACAATCTTCTTCAATAACGAGTTACGATAAAAAGTTATGATAAAAATTCTTTAAAATACAGGAAAGCTTTCCTCAATCTCTAAAACTATCGAAAAATCTCCATCCGAAGAATTCCTGCTTCGGAAGTTACTTTCCAGTGAATTCCGACTCACAATTTTTCCTCCCTACTCGTTTATTAGTTTTATGCGAAAGGTGCCCAAATATTTTCCTTCACACGATCTTCACTTTCGTCATAAAACACAGAGTTTCCCTCGGGCGCCTCTTCATGTCCTTCCGCTCCACAAAAAAAGAGATGCGAGGGGCGGAAGAGATCCGCGTGCTCTCTCTCTCTCTTTCTTTCTCTCTCTCTCTTTCTTTCTCTCTCTCTCTCCCCTCCCCCCTCTCTCCCTCTCTCTTCGACAATACGATACACCACTGATGTATGCATGCACGCAGTGCGTCGCGCACTCACGCTCGCCACACCCAACAACGCTCGTTGGAATTCCACACGTGACGATCACCACGCGCTCGTGCGTACGGCAACGCGACTGACAAGTTGACGAGGCGACTCTGTCGGACCTAGAGAATGGAGAGAAAAAAGGAAGGGGAGAGGAAGATACCTTCTGGCCTTCCCGATTAAAATCCCATTGGCCGTTTGGCGATTCTCGTGATGCTAGGTATTGTAAAAATAAAACGAAAACAAGACGAAGGTAAGATCAAGGTAAGACAAAAGTAAGGTAAAACGAAAGTAAAACCAAGTAAGACGAAAGTAAGGCAAAGATAAAATGATGATGAAATAAAGGTAACGAAGATGAAATAAAGGTAAAGCAAAAGTAGAGGGTTGAAACGAGAGTTTATGAGAAAAAAAGGACCTCCAGCCATCTTATCGCTGGAGGTCCTTTTTTTCCGGTTACATCCACAGGATCAGACGATTAATCATCGTGAGCGAGTCGTTAAAGCGCAAGTCACCAATTTTATTTGGATCTGCTGGTCCTGCCGAGGTCGCGTTCCAGCTCGTGCCATTCTGTTTCATGTCGTTCCATTTCGTTTCGCTTTACTGCGCTACGCGTTGCGAAATTCAATGTATTACATTGAATTTCTCTGGATACGCACGTAATGATAGTAATAGCAGCAGTAATAAGTAGTAGTAATAATAATGGTAGTGATGGTAGTAATGGTGTAGTAGTATTAGAGTAGTAGAAGTAAATAATAGTAGTCATAGTAGCAGAGAGAGAGAGAGAGAGAGAGAGAGAGAGAGAATAATAATGTGCTTCTCTACCTGCTCACCTTTTCCCTACCCCCTCTCTCTCTCACCCTCTCCTTGTCTTCCTCTTCTTTCACTTCTCATTCTCTCCTCTCCAATCTTATAACTATACACACATATACACGTGACAAATACCGTTTCAATGATTCCCAAATCTTTAAATCATATCGCATGTGTGAGAATGTAGATGAGTTTGTACTGATATGATAGAATACGAAGTATCGAAAAATAAACGCATTCGTCTTGCTAAGAATGTGAATACCTTTTCTTAACGCAAGAAAATAAAATATCGATTCATTTATATGATAATAAGAGCTATTCGAGTCGCGCTAATTATCAATGCTCACTGTCATCATCTTCAGTAGATATATTTAAAAATATATAATAAAATATATATTATAAAATATATATAAAAAATATATATTAAAAATATAACATGGACTGTATTAGTTAATACAATTAAATGTGATATAGCCGAGTGAATATTATTCCTCTGTGTACATCCAAAACTTACAGATACGTGCATTTTTACAAAATATAAGCCTCATAATTGTAGGTCGTCAAACTTAAGGATATATGGCTCCATTATCACAGCATTATATTGAGCTGATAATTTGGTAATGTCCATGTCATGCTAAAATATAATAATGTTAAAGAATGATTACGTATTAATATAAATTTAATGGTTACCTAAATTCTTGAGATAGAAGATATCTGCTGTATTAACAATGATTTTCATAAGTACATATAACAATGTAAAAGCAATAACATATTATTTACAATATAGAATGTACAATATACAATATACAATATAGAATAGAATCAGGTAGAGGTAGACATCTTTTTCTATGTAGGAAATAGAAGACCCAGGATAGGAAGATTTAGCAGACAAAAGTTCAGTGTCGCTTTATTTAAGGACCCACTTTTTGTTTTTTTATGTAGATCATTTCAGACATCATTCTCTTGATATATGAAGGTATTCGTGCGGTCTAAGATGTGTACATACATTATCTCATGTAAATTCGTGATTTGTCGACAATCTATGATCAGAAATGACTGTAAGACAACCACTTTTTTTGTTAATATCTTTAAAATGTTCTTTTATTCTCATATTTAATGAGAATAAAAATTGCCTTTTCGTTTGATTAATATGAAGCACTACAATTAATTTTGTATTTTTTCAAAAATTTTTTATTTTTTTATAAATTTTGTTATGTGTGTCAAAATTGTTTTTATGTATCAGAACTCTAGATATTCACAAAATAGAACTATTAAGTTGCTTAGAACTATTCAATCTTGAATTTCAATAAGAAATTAGCACCCCCCCCCCTCCATTATTTAACAATTATTTAAAAATAGTTATTAAGCGAAACTCTTGTTAGAAATTATATAGAACTCTTCGTTTCGTCAAAAGGAACCTTACTAATCAAAACTATGAAATGTTGGAGTGCTAACTTCACAGACGCTGATTTAGTTTTGAGGATCCTTTTTTCTCAAAAACTGATTTATTTAAACAAAATAAAGAACAAATACCTTATCAAAATATTTTCTTTCGTTTTGTATAACTTTTTTCCTTCTTTCTGGCAAAAGATAAATTCCATGATGATAAAAAGATCCTTCTTTGGAGTTGATCTAATTTTCAACAAATTTTCGCACATCGAAATTATGAAGTGTATCCTGTAGAGCATGTTGCATCAACCGGAACAAGTGAAAATCAGATGGAGCAATGTTTGAAAAATACGGATGCGATATGACTTCTCATTCCAGCTCTAATAGCGTTTGCTTCACTGATGAAAGCAATATGAGATCGAGCATTATCATAAAGAAAGATCACTTTGCGTCGTTTACTCGCAATTGGAGTTTTTGGTCTAATGCTTGCTTCAATTTGTATAATTATTATCGATAATGACCAGCGATGACAGTTTCTTTCGGATTTAGCAGTTCATAATACACAACACCTTTTTAATCCTACCAAGTATACAGCAATATCTTTGAATCGTGAATATTGCACCTCGAAGTGAATGTTGCTGGTTGGCCTGAATCAATTCATGATTTTTTCATTTGGGAATATTAAAATAAATCCATTTTTCATCTACAGTAACAATTCGATACAAAAAACTTTTTTTTTGTTTGGTAATCAACGAAATGCTAATGTTCAATCGGTTCGCAATTTTCCGATAATTGATGTGAAACTACCCATTTTCCCTCTTTGTGAATCTTTCCTGTATCATGTAAACGTTTAGTAACTATTGTACGATCAAACATTTAATTGTCTGGCAAGTTCTGAAATTTGGATTGTGATACTGGATTTTCATTCAATAATGCTTGCAAATCTGCATTTTCCAGCTTTTTTGATTGTCCTGAGCAATCTTTGTCATTAATATTGAAATCATCACTTTTGAATCGTCTGAACCAATATTCATGTCTTATTTAATGGAGCAATATTATCATAAGTTTTCTATCAGAATTCTATGACCTTCAGACATCGTTTTCTTCTGATTAAAAAACAAAAACAATGCATGTCAAAAATAAGAATTTTAGGAAGTTCTATTTTTTTAAATGGTATAAACATAATGTTTACTGCATCTTGTTAGTCAGACTAAATGTCATGGAGCAATAGTAAAGTATTAAGAAACAATAGCTGCGATTGGAATGTCTTTGACAACACTGACATTAATACTATCTCTTGCAAAACTAAATCACTCTCCTAATGTGTGTAATATTTTAATCTCTCATTAATAGCATTAAAAATGAGTGGGTTACATCTCGATCAAACAGTTATTTAAAACTTCAATCAACGTTTTGAAATTCTTATGAAACTTTGGGTGTGTAAGTAATATTATATGATTTTATCTATCAGTAATATCTTTTTTTAGGTGTGACTGGATGCTGCAAATTATAATTAAGATATTTATCTGAACATGATGCTTTATAAAATAGATAAAAAATTATTGTATTTTTTTTTCTCTAATTAATAATACATCCAAGAAACTTATTCGTTTGTCATTTTCAATGGTAAATTTAACAATCGTTCTTGCAACGAATTAAAAACATTTAAAATGTGATCAACATATTATTCGGAGCAACTAACAAAATGTCATCGTCTACATATCTAAAGTAGAAACGGTAGTCTAAAAGACAACATCTTGTTAAAAGACACCATCTTCTTCACATGCTGTATCACCAATTCAGTTAAAATAAGTGATAAGGGAGAACCTATGGATTAAAAATTTGTTTATAAGTAATCTTATTAAAGGTATTATGTAAAAAGTATTATCATGTTGATCGTTATTTCGAATTCACTTCACATGTGATAGTGACATGTTATTTAAAAGAGAGAGATGCTATCTATTTATAATACATCTATTTATAATACATTTTATTGCTAATTCGGACATTAGTATCCAGATACATTAGTATAATGTAAAGAATTAAATAAAGAAATTATCTAATCTAACGATACCAATGTATATTCCTTATCCAACGGAATTTTTAAAATTTTATTAACTAGATCGTGACTATTTTTGATATAACTTAGTGATTCTGTCAATTCTTACTGTCAATTCTTTTTATTGATACGCTTTTTTTGTATAATTATTATGTAAATAACAAGCTAATTTATATAATGGATTATTAATAAATAAAATAATTATCCTAAGAAGATAATTTTCTTTGAGGATTTTTGGTGTGTCATAGGCTCTCGGTGAAATCCCAGTTGTAAGAATTTTTTTATAATGTTTATTTTTTTATAAAATTATTAATATGGCCCTTACTTTTCCATCTACCTAGCATGCCTTTATTCGTGAGTTTTGTAGTCGGATTTTTTGTAACTATTTCATAGGTATCTCTGTCCACCAATATTTTTCCTCTAATTCAAGCAATCATTGATAACATATTGATTAAATATGTTTGTATTAATACATAATCATTCTTTAACATTATTATATTTTAACATGATATGAACATTAATACACTAATACAAATAGTCAATTGTTCATATAATGCTGTAGTAATAGATATGTCCTTGAGTTTGACAACCTATAAATATGAGACTTAAGGCCATAGCACATAAAAAAAAGGCTATAACAGAGAATGAATACAAAGACGTAGTCATAACATAGGATAAGACAGAGAAAAACGTATAAGTCGCAGTTGTGATTGGTCGAAAATGTGCTTCGGAAAGTTTTCGATCGGTTACAACTGACGTTTTTCTCTGTCTTACTTCATGTCACAAATATGTCTCGTTACATCTCGTTCTCTGCCTTAGCCCTTAAGCAGTAAAACATAAACAGTAAAACGTAAGTAACAAGCAAACCACAGTAGACCAACCACAGTAGAGTCCGTAAGCCATAAACAGTCAATCCAACATGTTTCCTTACTGCTTACGTCTTACTACCTTAAGTTTTTTGCCTAAATGTCATGGCCCTTATATTTTGTAAGAATGCACACTGCACATCTTTTGCACATAAGTTTTGGATATAAAGAGGAATAATGTTCATTCAGCTATATCACATGTAACTATATCAGCCCATGTTTATGTATTTCTAAATATCCACTGAAGATGACCATAAGGATCAAAATATTTGGAATTTAAATAATTGTTGGTTATTTATCAATCTTCGCTAAGATTCCTAAACTAATTCGCATTGACAGTTAACACGGCTCGAATAGCTCTTATTATCATATAATTGAATTTATGTTTTTAAAGCCTTTTTATTTTGTTAAGTATTAAAGATATCAATATTTTTTAAGCTGTAACCGATTAAAAACAAAAAAGGCACTATAAATCATATAATTACATGATTTGTAAATTCTATAATTTTCGTAATGGGATAGTTAACAAAGCATTATGCGTCAAAAAATTTCATGTCAAATTTAATAAACATTTTAATTCAAAATATAATTATTCTGATATTTAATTTTAAGATATTGATACAAGATGAAATAAAAGATAATTATTTAGACTAAGAAATACCCTGCCGACCTTAACCTTGACATATGTTGTCAAGATCATCGGCGGGGTATCTCTTAATCTAAATAATTACCTAAAATTCTAATAGAAGAAAAATCATTTCATTCTTTCCAACTATTAAGAAATAGCATTTTGATATCAAATTAATAAATCAATATCGATGTAAATAACTTGACTGATCGAAAACTATTTTTTCAAATCACATACTTCTTGAATTTTACTTATAAATTATTTTACTTATAGATCAGCTTCAATAGCGGAAACTTTATGATCTGTCCAAAATCGAAGAAATTTGAAGAGAGATTTCTCTAAATTCCTCACGTGTTTAAATCTCGATTGCAACGTGTTCCAGTCTCACAATAATGCAGGAAAGAAATTTAAAAACCGCTATCAAATATCAAATATGCTATATTAGCACTAATTCAATCAAAATCACTTTTTTATGACCGAAATCGAAGACGAATATTCGGTTTTTATTCAATTTCGGATGAAACCGAAATTTTTTGATAAATCTTCGAATATGAGATTTTCAGAAAATCATCAGAAAATATCATATTTTGTGAATTTATGTACTCTTTTAAAAATAAGATTTTATTAATATCTTATTATTCCTTAAATTATAAGAAATTTCAGGCACTAGACATGTGGCGACTTGATTAATAAAAAAGAACAAGGAAGAGGGCCATCGTAATTTATAGCAATCGACGCTGATTAGCCGATAACATATAGTTTTTCGAATTCCCACTGATGCGTTGCAATTTGAAGTTTCGGTTTACTTACTGAAATTTTGTCTTAATTTCGATCAAAATCGAAATCAAACCGAAACTTCGATTTAAAAAAAAAAATTGAATGAAAGAAAAATTTCCTTTGGATTCTAATTAGCATCATCGGACGATGCGCGCTCGATGATGTAATTGTCATGCATAATATCATTCTTGTCGTGTTTATTGTTAGTCAGCGGTGCTCATAACCGGACATCAAAAATCGAAAAGCTCATAATGTAACATCGAAAAAAATATTCGCATGAGAGACTTAGAAATTGTTGACTCGAAATCTCCACGCTATAAAAATAATTCCTATTTGAAAAACAATACTCGGATATTATTAGCATTATATTAAGCAATAAGGCTGCACTATTGAATAAGAAGTAATAATTATTAATAGGAGGACTCATAGAAGATGTCCATAGTAGTCATAGTACATCAAAGCATACATCATTTTAAAAAAGATGTTTCTGAATAGTTAAAGTGTGTGTAAAGCTGGCATATTATTTCGTAGAAACTCATTATTATTGAGAGTTATTCTGGCTGCATTTTCAATAGTTCTATAATTCTAGATCGATTAAACTAATAGTTCTGCTCTTTAAAGTGAAAAAACAAACTGAGATGCCAGATTCACGCAGCACTCATTTTATCTTTCGCAAGTTTTAACTATAGATTCTTGTAAGATTTTAAAAGATAGATACAAGTTCTAGATGAGTTTTACAAAGAGTTCTGACGATAAATAATGCTATTTTCAAATTTTAATGATTTTTTTCATGTTTTATAAGTTAGCGGAAGAACAAAATCAATTCTAACATTTTTATTTGTTACTCATTTGTTATTAAAAAGTTGCCAAAAAAAATTTATTGCGTTGTCGATTTTTTTTTAATGGTATATCACCAAAACAAGATGAAGTTAGCAGAACAATATACATATAACAAAGCCAATCTACGTAAAAATAACGCAGAAATATAATGCTAATTTGTTGCTGTCAAAATATCCTAATTTTGAATCCATTACTTACGACAGACCTGGAACCGGGTTGCACATTTCGACTGATTTTGCTCGTCATCCTTATTCTTTTTATTTCATAGCATTTAGATTGCACAAAAATATAGAACGATCGAGTTCAGGGATAATATTAACTTTAAACTATATAGGGCACTGTAAGGCTATAGGACTTCAAAACACATTGCTCGCGTTCACTGTTTACAGAGTTGTATTATTATTATTAATATTATTTAGATATTAGAATATCAAAAATAACATTAAAAATAAGACAGATATGTTAACTGAGTGTGTGTACATTGAAAAATATATCTTAATTTCAAAAAAATTTTAACTGATTTAAGAAATATAATATAATATAATATTTATTAAAAATATTTAATATTTAAAATATTTTTTTTAATCAATTAAAATTTTTCTGAAATAAAAATATTTTTTCAGTGTACATACTTAGTTAACATATCTGTTCTATTTTGAAGTGTTACTTTTTATTTTCTAACATCCAAATAATATTAATAATAATAAAACTCTGTGAACCGTGAATGCGGGGCAATGTTTCAAAATTTTATAGCCCTACAGTGTCTTGAATAGTTTACAGCTAATATCATCCCTAAATTCGATCGTTCTATCTCCGCGCGCAGTCTAAATGCTATGAAACAAAAGGAATAGAGATGGTAGGCAAAATCGGTCGAAATATGTAATCCGGCTCTAGACTTGACTTACAAAATAAGTATAAATAACAATGATAAACTTAACATATAGGCGAAACAAAAATAAAATATCAGTAAAAAAAAAACTTGTTGCTCGCTTAAAATTAGTACTAAGATGTCTAGTCCAAATTTTAGTACGCCTGCCTAGCTGGCTCCCTCAACTTAATCAAACTCCCAACTTAACCAAATTTTAATGAAAAAATTATGAAATAATACGCTATTTATGCGCTATTCATATCCGCAAACAAAAAGTTTTGTGCTCATTCCGTTTATGTGGGGAAGCTGAGTAGGCAGTCAGTCAGCCCCCCATCCGATTGGAAAAACAATCGATTTGAAAAATCAAATATACACTTATGCGCTATTTATGCACTATTTCTTTCAAGTATTTTCGATTTTTGCGCTGCAACCCTTAAGGCACTTCCCTCTTGGAGCAAACAGACATAATCATCCTTAAGTCGTTTAAAATTGCAAAATTAAATATTGTGACTATGCAAATTAATTCTCTGATTTATGTTCTATTATATCCACATCCAAATTTAATTTTTTGAATTGAGAACTTTAATTTTCACCATCCAGCAGCGATTTTTATCGAATTCAAGTTCTGTCTTGTCGCAGATTAGTAGCAAAATAAATATTACAAGTTGTTATATACACCACGTAAAGGAGAGACAGTACAAATTTATTTTATATTGGGAGTACAAATTAGTTCGGTCCATTTTTTTTTGTGTTCAAAAATGCATTATTTCAAAACAAAATGAATGAACAGATCAATTAAAGTATTGTTCATCGCTGCCTACTACTTTTTCCCATCTCTCAGACAATTTTCGAATCTCGAAAAAATGACTCGTCTTTGGAGACGATCCAATTTTGAAGTTAATTTTCGATTTCTACGAAAGAAGTGAACCGGTGACTTGCTGCAGCCTTCGGAACAACCAATAATCAGAAGGAGCAATCCGGAGAATACGGCGGGTGCGGTAAAACATCCCATTTGAGCATTTCCAAATATTTTTTTACGACTTTAGCGACATAAGATTGAACGTTGTCATGAAGAAGAATAACTTTATCATGTCTCTGCTCGTATTCTGGCTGTTTTTCTTGCAATGTACGGCTCAAACAAATCAATTGTAGCCGATACCGAACGTCATAATGGAATCGCCAGGTTTCAATAGCTCAGTAAACAAGATCCTTTTGGTCTCACCAGATACAGAGCATGATCTTCGAACCATGAATGTTCGGCCATGATGTTGATGTTGAGGTCGATGGCAACGATTGAATCGGACTTAGCGTAATATTTTTTCTTCTTGGGGTTGTCGTAGAATATCCACTTCTCATCTCACAATCCGTTGCAAAAAATCTTTTCTCTGTTGTCTTTGAATCAACTGTTCGCAAGTAAAAAATCGTTTTTTAACGTCTCCCGATTTCAATTCATAAGGCACCCAATTTCTTTGTTTTTGAATCATTCCATGGCTCTCAATCGTACAGAAACGGCTTGTTGAGTTACCCCCAATGATTCTGTAAGCTCCTCTTACGTTTGACTCTGATCTTCTTCGATTAATGCCTCTAATTATCCAGAGCGAAGCTTGTCTTCAACGCTGAAATCTCCATCCTTGAAACGTCAAAACCATTCCCTACATGATTTATCAATTGGAGCAGTGTCATCATAAACTTCGATAAGCATTCGATGAGCTTCAGCCGCACTTTTCTTCCAATTAAAATAGAAAATCAAAATTTCCCGCAAGTGCTGCTTGATTAACACAAAATTCGACATTTCAAACACAGTAAAACTCAAGGTTTTTGAAACTCAAAACGATATAAACTGAATATTATTAGCAGAATATATTAGCATTTTAATTTCCTCTCTGAAACCGCCAAAATCAGCTGTCACTATGAACCATTCACAACAGCTGGAGCTATCTTTAGAGAAATGGATCGAACTAATTTGTACTTCCAATATTTTTGTATATATTTCAAAAATATATTTCAAAAAAGAAATTCACAAAGAACAAAATTATTATCAATCCTATTTATTATATTTACTGATTTAATGCATCTTTGATCTTTTCCTTCCACAAAATCCTTTTACATTATTATCTCTTATTTCTTAATAAGAACGCAATTGCTTGGAATTCATGGTGCATAAATCAAAACTTCTTATAATTTTTCATGAATTATAAATATTAATGTTTGGTCTAAGAGGGAAATGCCTTAAGAGTTGCAGCATAAAAATCCAAAATGTTTGGAATTAGTAGCGCATAAATCAGAGAATTATTTTGTATAGTCAGAGTATTTAATTTTGCAATTTTAAACGACTTAGGGAATATGGCTGTTCGCTCCAAGAGGGAAGTGCCTTAAGGGTAGCACAAAAATCGAAAATACTTGGAAATAGTAGCGCATAAATAGCGCATAAATCCTGTGTATTTGATTTTTAAATCGATTGTTTTTAACGAGTGGAAGGGCTGACTGACTGCTTACTCAGCCTCCCACAAAAAATTTTTTTTTAGCTAAACGGAATGAACGCAAAATTTTTTGTTTACGGATATGAATAGCGCATAAATAGCACATTATTTCATAATTTTTTCATTAAGATTTGGTTAAGTGGGGGGGGGGTCAGCTAGGCAGATATTTATAGGCACGTAATTTTATTACTCAAACCGTTTCACCGATGTGAACCTGGCGCTCAACTTTATCAAAAATAAAAATTAATACTGCAGGTACTTCATTTATACTTGTTTGTACCGATCATTATTTCGTTTGTACCTCAAACAGTTAAACAAAAAGTGAAAAATAAAAAATAGCCAGCGCGTAACTTTAAAATTTTTTAATTTCATTTATGCCATTCGAAAGAGAATCGTTTGTACCCGTTTGTACCTCTCTTACTTTCTTTTGTACCTCAAAGGGTTCGGAAATACAGCGCGTTTCAGTTTTTGCGCAACCCTTACATAGCAAATTTAGCGAATTTTAAAGATATCGAAATGGGACCAACAGCATTCGAAAGAGAATCGTTTGTACCCGTTTGTACCTCTATTACTTTTATTTGTACCTCAAAGGATTCGGAGATACAGCGATTTCAAAATTTCATAAATGCGTCAAGAGGATAAGTCGGTCATTTTTAAAGTTATCGAAATGGAACCAATGACATTCGAAAGAGAATCGTTTGTACCCATTTATATCTCTCTTATTTTCGTTTGTACCTCAAAGGGTTCGGAGATACAGCGCGTTTCAGTTTTTGCACAACCCCTACATAGCAAATTTAGCGAATTTTAAAGATATCGAAATGGGACCATCGGCATTCGAAAGAGAATTGTTTGTACCTCAAAAGGTTCGGAGATACAGCGCGTTTCAATTTATGCGCAACCCTACATAGCAAATTTAGCGAATTTTAAAGATATCGAAATGGGACCAACGGCATTCGAAAGAGAATCGTTTGTACCTGTTTGTACCTCTATTACTTTCGTTTGTACCTTGAAGGGTTCGGAGATACAGCGATTTCAAAATTTCATAAATGCGTCAAGAGGGTAAGTCGGTCATTTTTAAAGTTATAAGAATGCCGATGGTCCCATTTCGATATCTTTAAAATTCGCTAAATTTGCTATGTTGGGGTTGCGCAAAAACTGAAACGCGCTGTATTTCCGAATCCTTTGAGGTACGAAAGTAAGAGAGGTACAAACGGGTACAAACGATTCTCTTTCGAATGGCATAAATGAAATTAAAAAAAATTTTAAAGTTGCGCGCTGGTCATTTTTTATTTTTCACTTTTTGTTTAACTGTTTGAGGTACAAACGAAATAATGATCGGTACAAACAAGTACAAACGAAGTACAAACGGCCTGCAGTATTAATTTTTATTTTTGATAAAGTTG
>Ga0157364_1005540_pt1 | contig 12872 bp, 6 predicted proteins | sample AttsexASBM2_FD_111476 | JGI IMG/M metagenome (GOLD analysis project Ga0157364, IMG submission 111476) | Fungus gardens microbial communities from leaf cutter ant in Ribeirão Preto, State of São Paulo, Brazil - Atta sexdens ASBM2 | ecosystem: Host-associated > Fungi > Mycelium > Unclassified ... | reverse complement strand
GACAGCTCTACCAATATTACCAATTTCTACCAATACTATAGAATTCACATATTCCGCAAGTAGGATTTTCTCGAAACAAGCAGAAGGTATTTGCAAAACTTGATCGTTGAAAGATATTCATGCGTTGACAAAAAGGATCGGGTAAGTAAAGACCTAAACGGTAACATTGTCCATCAGATCATCTACAGGACGTGTGGTGAAATCCTCGGATAGCTCGGTATGGGGCTTACAGGATTCTCCCAATACACGAGATCGCCTGCTCCTCTTTCCCTCTTTTCCTTTGTAATCTCACACCTCCAACAAAGCAAAGGTTTTTCTACGTCGTTTAGGTTTTACCGAAAGATATCCTGTGAAAAAGAAGCTGCTTGACAAGACACGATTCTCGTTATGAATGAACAGATTCTCGTTCTCAATGGATTCTAAACGGCAACGTACCGCATCTTCCTTGTCGAAACTTCGAACGATCCAAAAAACGAAGTAGTATCAACCATCGTATCGATATCTATCGCTCAGATTTTCTATAGAAATTTGTATCTGTTCTCTCAATAACTATAGAAGATATTTACTACAAAGAATCTTTATTTATAGTATTATAAATGTTTGTATTTTTATATTTAAGATATATTGAAATATAATATATTATATTTCAATTATTAAATATAATATATAATATAATATATTATGATAAAAAATTATGTTGTATTGTTAATAATAAAATATTTAAACAATATTTTTTTACTACTATGTATATTTTGTTTTTACTAGATTCATTGATTAATGTAAATTTTTAATATATGTATATGAAAATGATAACTTAATTTTCTAAGCGAACATAAATTATATAAATTTATATGAATGCATTAATGACAGAAGATTGTAAAACCTTATATCGCCGTATTGATAAAGAAAGTGATACATCTCAAAATTAGCAACTTTTCAGAGTATTATTTTTACAAAATTTTTTCTGAATTGAAACAATATTTTAATTAGGATAGTGAGTATGCATAATTTCACTTTTTTTCATATTATTAGGTTTCAATTTCAAAAATTTGCAAAAATAATGGATTTCTTTTTACTACACCTAATATTTTTCTAATTCTAATATATTTTTTGAAACTGTGTCAAACAGGAATTTTTTAAATTCGACCACTGCAATCATAATATGTGTAAATTTTATCCCTTATCAAAGTTGGCACTTTTCCTATTTCCATATAAGCATACGTTGAACATGACATTTTCTATAAAAATATATTAGTTTTTAGGGACGATTTCCTTTCATTATTTCAAAAATGCTATTTTTTTACTTGTGTCATTTATATCAACGTGTCAATATAATGAAAGCTAGTCTATAGATAAAAGAAAGTATCGTCGACTACAGCAACGGTCAGCGAAAGTTATGAATAAAACGGATCGATGGTGGATGATAGCTCCATGATGGCCGACGCAAAAATGCTTTTAGCCGACACACTGTATCCTCCCTCTCTTGCGGAGAAAATCCATTCCGCAACTTAGCCGACTGGCAGGATTGTCAACGAATATAGACGATACTTTTATATTTGATAAAGCTATTATTAAAAAGATTATTAAAGTTATGGTAAATTATAAAGTACCTATAACTTAAAAAATAACCAGATACTATTATCTTTAAATTAAAAATTAATTTAACAAATATATCAAAATTAAGTTTGTTAACAAAAAATCTTAAAAATATACAATTGTGCGCTTCATAATTTATTCATGATGTATAACAGAAAAATAATCAGACTATATAATATTATAAATAAGATTAGGCAAAAAATAAATTGACATATTATGCCTGAACAAATGGGTTTCTTTCTTTACCGACAACTTCTTCATTTTTAAGATTGTTTATTATTAAAAATATGTCGATACTCAGACGAAATAATTGATTACCGTTATTAATATCGAGAACTTGCCAGGCAATAAACATGAATGCACCGTATGTATCCATCATGGGAGCGAATAAGCGAGATTATGCTCGTGTGACATACAACAATGGCATATCGAATTTCATTTCTCTATCCCCTTTCCACAAGAGAAGAGAAAAGAGATGAAAGAGCAGGGAAGAGAGAGAGGAAGAAGAGAAGAAGGAGAATCGTGTCTCATAAACATCAACTGCGCTGGAGCGCATTGGCGAATTTCCCAGAGTTGTCGACGTCGCTTTCCACTGTTTCGGGAGATTCGTGGAGTAAGCGCGACGGGGGTGAGCGAAACGGTCAATTATCATCCCCTAAATAACGGAGCTGTTTACGAGTTTAGGCATCACGTAGCGCCGGCGCGATCCTTACGACCGAGCTAAGCATTAGGCACTGCGACATCTTTGCTTAATTTCCCTCCCAGCATTGCGAGGCGCGAGAGAGCGACGAGAAGAGGTCTTAGGAGCCAGCCGCTCTAGTCTTAATTAACACTTGATTAATCCCAAGGAATCGCCTTTATCCCCCCAAGTTTGCGCGATTCTTGTATAACGAAATCTCAGATCTAGAGCAATGAAAATTATTATGACGCGCAAACCTTTTGAAGCAACAGTGATTATCCTGAATTCTCTCATGCGAGATCACGCGGATGACGTGTTAATTGATTTAATGATTCGTTTCCGCATGATTAGAATTCATTCGATGTAGCCGTGCTTGCCTTTGTCCGCGTTTCATGTGTGAAATTATGTGATTTAGCAGTGCATATTTGCACGAATAATTACATTACCTTATTCCTACAAACGACGTCAAGTCGAGTTACGTTTTCAAAAACTATGGGAACATTTTACGTTTGCAATTGGATTAATAATTTTTTGTTTGAATAATAGGTGTACAATTCTAGGAGAAATTTATGAAAAATCTAAATCTGTTAACTAAGACGGCAACGACATGAGTACTATATAAAATTATAATTTGCACGGCATATCAAATGAGATTTAGCAATTTTGATTGAACATTGATGGTGCAAACGAATTTCGTCAATTTTTGGAAGCTAATCTTTACTCTTTCAAATAACTTCGCATAATTTCGACTATCAAATGTCAACATTTGGTTACCACCGACAATTTTTCCTCGATTGCATACATATTTCTCTACTCATACTTGACCCACTTGACTCGCGGCAGGAAAGTAATGCAAGTAATGACAGAGCAAGCGGTGCCCTCCGACCCGTATCTAACACGCAGCAGATGCCACCCCCGGCATACACATTCGCCTTCTCTACAATACAACTTCTAAGGGAAGCTACCCTCGGCATATCTAGCGGTATAAATTATATCCGAATCGCGTCACTGCCAGCCCCTTATATGATCGATCATTAGAGAGGCTGACCCGCCAGAAAATTTGGCAAAACTCGCCGATCCACAGCCCGGCCCTTCAAAACAAGTTTCCGCTTGCCGTAGCTCTTGATGTAACAAAGAATAATGAAAATTTTCTTTACTTTTAACGAATGAGTTAACGAATGTTTGATCGTGTATCTCCTTTTGTCATGATCAACTTCTTCAATTTTGATTTGTAAACATTCTTGATACAACCTTGGCCGTATAATATGAAGCACCTTCACAAATTGATACAAATGTTCTATATTTAACAAAAAATAAATTAAAAAGAATTTTATTGAAAAATAATTTATTTTTATAACAACAGATAATAATATGATACATTTTCATAAATAATATTTATTTATATAATCAGTTTTAATATTTTGTCCTCCTTTCACAAAAAAATGCAATACATGAGGATATTTCATTTATGACTAAGATTGTATAACAATATAAGACTTTTATATTGTATATTTTATATTGTATAACAATATAAGACTTTTATATATAGGTAAAAGGACTAAGTAAATGAATTATAAGATGTTCAAAACAAATTATCAAATATTAATCTTGAAACATTATTATATTAGTTTCAAAATTAAAAGTTGTCGTTACTATTAAATTTTATCATAAACTTAATCTATCTGTGATATGTTCTTTTGTAATATCCGAAATTTATAAATTTTGCTTTATTTATATAATATTCATTGTTCAGTTTTTTAAATAAATACTTTATAAATGTTATCATTAAATGTTATACAATTATTCTCTAAGATTAATGATCAATATAATATTATATATTATAGTATTTAAATTCACCTGAATATTCAGTTGTCACTTAATCAAAGAAATGAATGCGGAAACAATTAAAAATTGTTTCTATGTCTCTGAAATTGCTAAATGCGCATCTCATAGACCGAGATTCTCTATCCTTTGCGCAGCATGCAGGACAATTAAGTCAACGCCGCGATTCACGAAGTTCCGGACTAACTGGGAGTAGTATGATTTATGCAGGGCAATAGTCGAAAGTACACATGAAACGCCTGCGGGCTACAGTGTATTCCTGTGTATATATTGAACTTAGGCTACCTTCCTATACCGGACCAGATTAGTTCGGTCATTGTAGCAGAGCCCGTGCGCTCGCATGCACACAATCTGTCAACCCTCCGCTTCGCCAATCTCGGTCTAGGTGGACCTACGTGTGAAAACCAGGCAGCGGATATTCCGCGGTCGCGTGAATTTTCCAACAAATTCGGCATTAAGAGACGGTTTTTGTATATTTTCATGGATCGCGCAACGTCCAGTGTCGTGGTGGGCACCACCTAGCAGAGATCATCGCCGAGGCAAATGAATTCTCACCGTTCCACCGCGCGGCAAAAAATTAAATTCAATCACTGATCGTTAGCCGATGCTAACTCTATAATTTCAATGCAGAACATTTCGCCTCTGGGCTAGAAAAAAATTCCAATCAGTGCCGCTGGCAAGCCGATGCACTCCTGTAATTTCATTCGCCCGCGCCGAGGGTCATTGGGCTGATCAAACAGGCAGGCCTGCATTTCAAAGTGTCGTTAACGAACGAACCTTTTTTTCCTTTCTACCGTGACAAAACAATTACCACCATTGATTGGTTGTCGATTCACGAGTTAAATTGGGTTTACATTTTAAACGGTGGTATAGATTTTCACGGACGCAATAGAAATTACGAATGCCGAGAAATTACCCTCTAATCAATGTATCTGAACCTTGATGCTTTACTAACGAATCCTATTTACAATACTTGTACATTTAACATCGATATGTTGTATAGATGTTCATATTCTAACTTTATATAATATTTATATTCTAACTTTAAGTTAATATGTCATTTATTAAGTAACTGGTTACACAAACGCTAATTTATTAATACGTGGATTTTAATTCAACTTATCCTCTATCCTTTTTAATTCCAGTATTGGAAAAGTCTAATTGGAAAGTACATGGAATCTGAGGAATTTAAGTTTCTTTTAAATATATGTATAAAAAAGTTATTGGTATGTAAGTCAATTCTAAATATTTTAATTTTATAAATATGTGTTCGTTTTGATATTTTGATCTAAGAAAAAAGAAATAAAAGATCTTTTAAACTGAGAAGGATTAAATTTGATTTAGTTATTATTTAAATATAGTAAAATAAAATGTAGATAAGTTGTAATTCTAAATGTTCTTTATTTATAAATAATAATATATATGCTCGCATCGATCTTGATCTGCAGGTAAACGTTCCTTTTCACTTGATTTTGCTTCCATAAATACGCACAAAAACAATTGACCGTTTCGCATAAAGACTGTTAGCAGCAATTGTTTAACAATTCTTAATTTGTCTTTGAATACGCATGATCACACGAAAACTTTCCTACCCGAGTATCGAAGGGTAATAGTTCCTGCAAATACGAGACAATCGTCGGCACATCAAAGGCGACGATTGTTTCACGTAAATTATTACCGCGAGCGCACTTGTCCAGCTTCTCGTTATGAGTTGGCGAACAAGTTCAATTAAGTCCACGCCTAGGAAGACGAAGGACGGCTTCCTACACACGCGGAGACCTTATCCTACATCGAATGGCACCATCAACCCCACAAACCCACCCTAACCGTTGCGAGAGGGTGGAACATTGACTATGAAGGTGCGGAAAGACCAATTGCCTTGTCTTCAACGTTGTAAATGCAAAAGAATTTAATATTCCAATTTTGACCAAAAAGGTACAAACGTGATATTTTTAAATATTTTCCTACATAATACGAATTTCTTTTATATAAATCAAAAAAGGACTATTTGTATAGAGAAAGAATAATTTACTCTTTCAGAAAAAAGTTCCAATAAATCTAATTGAAAATTAATAGGAAATGCTGAATATCTAATAATAATTGAATTATATACAATATTAAAGAAGATTTGTAAGATGTTAAGAAAAATATAGATTACGTTATATCCAATTATATAATATTTTAAACTTGAATAATCTCAAAACAGAAAACAGTGAAATAAGTCAGCTATGTCTATTGACAAAATTAATGATATCTACCTCTTATTGTTAGATTTATGGATATATTTTATTTTAATCTAAATTTAATATTTGAGACAAAATAAGATCGTAGAATTAATCATTCCAGAAGCCTGGATCGGAAGGATAAGAGAAACACCATGAGGGCTCTGTCTTTTGACACCGATGATCCTGACGACTCGTCTCCTCTGTACAGGATACCCAGGTTAGTCTGACGACTAGGCAACACGTGTCGGTTATGTCTATTATCGACAGATAGCGGGGTAACGAGCAGGCGAGATTTATCACCCTCCGTTACTACCCCAGAGGAACGGGACACTCGAGGGTGCGATGGGGTGCAAAGCGGAGAATTGGAGTTACAGTTGAGTTAGCAGAAAGAGAAGTGAGTTAAGCCTTAACAGAGTCTCATATGGCCTCTTAATGTTCCCGCGCTCATAAATGATTTCTTCGAGGAGCGCCAATTTAATTAACGACAATGAAAACATTGGCAAATTACTGTATATCATAAATGTATACAAAATTATGTTATGTTGAAAATTATACTTAATAAACGAAAAGAATTCCAAACATTTATTAATTTTCACTATTGTTACCATATGCAAAATATTTTACGGTAACGCATAACTAAACACAATGTGCGATATTAAATATGAAAGACAGAATTAAATATAATGTAAATCGATGTAGGAATGCCGCAGCGTTTCATAAGTTTCGCCACAGGCTTATTCGAAGTTTGCAATCGAGCGCTGGCTTGATGAACAAGCGAAAGGGCGAACGCCGAAGATTTGTTCGGAGTTAAAGGCAAGTAAATTTAAATGTCAAAATATGCGCTTTAACGACACGGGTCGCACAAAGGTGTATCATATCTTTATTAACATAATGCGAGAAGGTGCTCTCCGCGCAAGCAAGGACCTGGCAAAAACCCGTCAATCAAAAACCCGATCCTCGAGAAAAGGGCTAGTTAGCCTGGTCGCCCTTGCATTCGCGCCCTTGCGAAAAAATAACGTATGCGCAATGCATGTCGCTTTTGTAGAAAAACTTTTTCGGAACTGTTACATTATGTTCCACGAGTCACACTTGGGCACTACCGTCTCACGCATCGCCGCTCCTGTTTTCTCGCGACATTCACGGGTCAATCTCAGGCCCGTACTTCGTACGGTTTTATTAAAAAAAAAAAAAAAACAATGTAAAAAATGTATTATACTTTTATACATCGCGAAATTTTGTAAGATATACTTTCATGCGGCATATCTTTCCAATGATCGAATTTCTCATTTTCCTGATTTGCGGGATTTAAATATTTGAGCATAGATAACGATTCATAAAAAAGCATATGTACCATTAAAATATTGTCTCGCAAAATCAAATTAACTGTTAAATTAATAAATGTAATGTTTGCAACGCAGGGTACCGCAACTGCCTATTACATGGTTGTTACGTCTTCTTGACCAGTATATAATATTCGCATAGATGACCGGACGGGGATCCTTTGATATCCTGGCGTGTCAGACGTGTGACAGCTCGGACAATACCGGAGATCCCGCGTCACTGATTGTCACTTGTTTCTTGCCATTTCTCTTTCTCTCTTCGATTTCGGCCACTACGATTCCGCGCAGGTTCTCTTCACAGTTCGCTGTTCGACGCCTCTTTCTCCTATTTCAAATTCAAATACGGGAAATCGCAAGGCGGACCGTAACCCTACGCCTTGAGAACTAGCGAACGCGAAATCCCACTGACCATTTGAGTATCGATTTGAAATACTTAATGCGAAACCCTGGATGCAAGCGAAAAGTGATCACGTTGCATTTATGTGCACTAAGGAAGTTAATAAGAACGGGGATCGGCCTTCGACGAGGATATAGAAGAAGGTGGTGAAGGAAGGGGAAAGTGGAAGAGCATAATGTTCCTCATTGTCGAATCACTTCCGGGGCTTGACCTCCAGTAACGCCCTAAAGACCAGTTCGCATGGACAATGTCTGCGAATAATAGACACCGATGTGTTCTATTGTATGCTTGAAACGGCGGACACGCGGATTGTCTAAAATACCTACTTCAGGATGGACCAACAATTTAATAATGTGATCGACAATGTGATCTATGTCGATGTTCCACTCACACTTTCAAGGAATATTATAAAGGAAACATACATCTTTGATGCTGCGATTTTATGAATTTCAATAAGGAATAAAAGAGCAAATCTTATAATCAGCCTAATAATGAAAAAATGTCAATATAAACAAATTTGTCGTTTTTACTTTCATAAAAATTAATAGCATAGATTTTCTATATATTTCTTTTTTTTTAAATCTCTTCATATTATATCAAGTAATTAGAAACAATAGTATAGCTATATTGATTTTGAATGTGTTTGAATTATATCAATATGACAACATCATATATCGCGCATCAACCACGGAATGGAACTCGTGCGGTTGACGATGGCACATCGAGGATCACCATTAATATAATTTGTCAGTTGCATACGTCGCTAACAGCGAAATTTTCCGACCGATTTGCCAAAAAAGTGCCCCGTATGGGCGACGAGGCGCGTGCGGCTGCTTCAACATGAAAAACAAGCGGTACTCTGGTCCTCCTTTTCTCCCACGTGGTTGCTTCGAAAGGCAAACGGTCTCCAATCCGAGTCAAGAGACCTCAAGAGGGGTTGCCGGTAACCGTGTGGAAAAAAAAAACGCCGTCGGTTTCAATATGTAGACGAAGAAAAGTAAAAAGGAAAATGTTGAAAAGAGAGAATATACGCAAGTAGCCGCGAAGAAGTAAGAGAATCTCGTGAGCTTAAATTTGATGTTTCACATGATTGATTCTTAATGTATATTCTTAATGTAACATATAAAAAACTTTTTTATGTTTCCATAATATATAATAAGAATTTGATAAGAGATCCATTATCTCAAACACGATTATGCAGCAATTATAAATAAACAATTATAACTAATAAATACAGATAATAATCCCCGATGTATTTACGATATATTTTCATGCTCTGAAGAAAGCTGAACCGAAAAAGAAAAAAATGAACCGCAATATATAAGTGAAATATTTTAAATGTATTAAATCAATTTTTTAAATTAATTTATTTTTGCGCATATATCACCCAATTCTCTTTTTCTTATTATTATAATTTAACAACGTTAATTCCATTATTAATTTAATTAATTATAATTAAAATTACACATAATAATAATTCACGCATTTAATAGTGCATTTAATAGTATGATATACATATGAAAATATTTCTCTCCCTCTCTTCCGCCTCTAACTTAGTATCTATAATAAATAAAATTTAAAATGTAGCTTATTATTATTTATATAAAACACTATTTTACATGTCTTACATAGAACATATTCTACAGTTTGTATAAATGCATTGATTCCTGTTAGAACTTATGTGCGCTTCATTTAGCATACTTTATTAAAAAAATAAATTTTTACGCATTCAGAAAAATTATAAATTTTTCAAACGTGCTTAAAAACATCTCCCAAAAACATCAATCACATGCAAAATACATTATAATTCAGAGGAAGAAACTTATTTTCTATTTCTTTATCTCTTGCAAAATTAAAGGGGGAGGGGGGGTTGGTATATTTTATGTCAACATTGTCATTGTAGATTACAACGATGACGATCATGAAAGTAACTATTGCGAGGACAAAATTGTATATGCTCTTTTTATTTCTTTCACTCTTTACTAAAATTTCTAGAAAAATGACATCTCCATTTTTCTTCGCTATGTTTTTCTCTCGTTCCTTTCATTCGCGTCCGCTGTCTGATATTTCGCGTTGATCATTTAACTCGAGTTCTCGAAATCATTCGGCAAATTGGAACCGGCCCTCACGCGAGGGGTCTCTCGGCCGAATGAACTTAAGCCTTAGATTGGTTTAGTCGCCACGCAAGCACGCCGCAGGTCGGTTGCCCTGCGGATCACGCGTCACCGAACAGAATACACCAGAAGAGGAGCGAATCCCGATCGCCTCCCCTTCTTTTTTCCATCTTTTTTCCTCTTATACTTTATATTTATCTCACCCTTTTTGAAAGATTGGGAAAATGAGGTAGAAATCTCGTGGCAGGTGATGTAATGGTGATACCTAAACTACCGACAAGCAATTCGGATCCCGACAATAATTCGAGACCCCCGTAAAGGTGACTGTTACGTTCCCTTTCGCAAATTCTGAAGTTACACATGCAATAAAATAACATGAAAATATTATCGTCTAAAAATAAAATTTTCTCTTAATTGTCTTTCTTATAAAAATCCGGAAATATTACGACACATTTCAGAAATTAATAAAAAATAAATGAAAAATTTTTTCTCTCGAAAATTAGAAAATTATTTCTTAATATCCAGCATTATTTTATTATTTTGATCATTAATTGATCTCAGATTAATGTGTATATATGTTTCTCAAAAAATTAATGTTTCCAGATTGACTAGAAAATTAATTCAAAGCGATCATCCTTAATCCGACAATCCCATAAAAACTTCCTGATCTTCCGCGATATAATTCGGGGTGGATAAACCAAGGAAATTTGGGGCGAATTTCGGTTTCGAGATCCTTATTCTCCCTTCATTGGTCTCGCGTCTCGAGAACTTCAGTCCGTTTCCTATAGGATGTGAGAAAAGGATTAGGATTGGGAAATAACGTGCGAATCGATCGAAAGGGAACTTTTTTGCTTCATCGGATTCTGAAAAAGGTTCGTGAGATCCCAAAGATTCGTTACCGACATTGTTGTAGAAATTCGATCATAAAGTGTATCCTACTGCTATGATTTTAATATTTTTATATTCAAGCTTTTAAGCAAAGTTTTTTTTGTGATAAAGTATTTTTATAATTTATACAATAAGCATATTTAAAAAAATTAGCTTATTTAAAAAACTAAAATATTAATTACCACACTGAGAAAAAATATAGTCAATTTTAATAAATATTTAGTTGAATACTGTCAACTAAATATTTATTAAATATAAAGACATATTTACTTGATACAAGAAACATTAATTTGATTTAACAATCATTCATTTTACTGAACGAATATTTATTTATAGTAAGTAAATGTTTAGTTGGCAGTATTGAACTAAATATTTATTAAAATTGACTATATTTTTTCTCAATGTAGATATGTTAATTTTAGTATTATTCTCTCTAAAAATTCGATTAAAAATCTGAATAATTTTGAAAACTTTCTATCAGTTCACATCTCAGTTTGTACGACATTCAGAATAAACAGATCGACATGAGAAATCGTGGCTGATTCTCTCTCGCGATGTTTTCCCTCTCGCGCGCTTGTACGTTTACGCGCGTGGGGTTGATAGATCGGCCCGACGAAACGAAGGGGTAGTTTGGCTTTAATCGATCCTGTAATCGCCAGTCCGACAGTTGGCCCCGGCTGCCTTTTTGTCGGCAGTTAGATGGATGGTGCCATTTACATTTTGTCAGTGCGACATGCGCTAACGCCGCCGCTATCATATCTATCACACCCTTTGAATCAGTACGCGATCAGTTTCCTACCGTTCAAATTTGGAAATCTTTTCTGAGCGCAAATGTGATGCAAATGTCAGTAAATTTCCAAAGATGGAACTGATCGTGAAAATCACAATCGATTATGTTATCGCATTAATTTCGTAAAACATTATTACATCGCAATTTAAAAAATTCGTTAGAAATTAATAACAATATTCTGACAATGAATTCTACAAATAAATTGCAAATACTCTCATTATGCAAGAGCAGGAACTATCCGTTATTGACGATTTCATGGACTGATTCCCCGATCCTGACTTCGAACATCGATTTTACAGTCGACTTAGGAATGTGCAGTCCACCGTATGCACTTCTAACAGATTCCATAGGAATCCGAAAATTTCGGAGGAATTGAAATAGAAAGTTGTCCAGCAAGACGATCCAATTGACAGATCTGTCAACGTGGATGACACCTTCGGCGAACGAGTCGACCAGGTGTTTGCTGTCGAAGCGAGGAGATGATTCTGTCTATCTGCTCTTCCCTCTTTCTCCTTTACTGTTACCGGCATCTGCCGGATAATACCCGGGATTATAGCAGTAGGATAGAAAACCCACTGACATCGGCTCGGACGCGGAATGAAACATTCCTGCGCCGAACTCGAACCATAAACAGATCGATCATCTTTCAAACGGTTTGACGACAATCTAAAATCGAGATGATATCGAATAAAATTCGCGTGTGAATTCTCGTGTATCGAATATGTAAACGTATGTTATTTATTTGAGAAAAGTCATAAATATTTGAGCGTAAAAGAAGTTAAATTTAATGATTTTACGTTAGTTATATATAGCATAGCAAAAAAAAGGAATTCTAGATTTTTTTTCACATACATATAAGTATATATTTATTATTTGAAAAAATAAAAAAAAAATAACAACATTATGTATATATTTATATATCACATATATTATATAAACATAATATATTAGATATCTATATATTTATACATATATATATATATATATATATATATATATAT
>Ga0157364_1005539_pt1 | contig 12873 bp, 9 predicted proteins | sample AttsexASBM2_FD_111476 | JGI IMG/M metagenome (GOLD analysis project Ga0157364, IMG submission 111476) | Fungus gardens microbial communities from leaf cutter ant in Ribeirão Preto, State of São Paulo, Brazil - Atta sexdens ASBM2 | ecosystem: Host-associated > Fungi > Mycelium > Unclassified ... | reverse complement strand
TGACTTTATCGCTTCAAAGCCGGTGAGTTTCTATCGTCAAGGAATTCGCAAGCTCCCCGAAATATGGCAAAAGGTCGTTGATGCAAACGGAGAATATTTCGCTGATTAATATTTTTTCGTTTGGTTTTGAATAAAGATTGAATTTTACAAAAAAAAGCTCAGAACTTTTTTGTACACCTAATAGTTAACAAATCACCATTTATTTGTACATTCATATTCTTCAACTTGTCAACAGCATTGAAGAATTTATCATGTTCCTTCATATCTCTGCATCCGCTGATATATGAGCTGTTTCAACAGCGTTGCTTTTCTTGAGGACTCCTTTGAAGCATAGATCGAATTTTAGCTATATGGCATTTTACGAATTTGCGATAATTCTGAGGATGATTTGAAAGAATTAAGTCCGATCTGACCTTTCTATCTGCAATTATTCAATGCCTCTGCCAAAGCATTTTCATTTCTTTCATTTGTGGGTTCCGACTTAACCTTGTCTCCACTGACATATTCCTACAAATTGTTCTTTGTGAGCAAAGCCTTGCAGTTTTCAAATATCGTAGTTGTCTTTCGACAAGAACTTATTACAATACGATCCATATATGAAGTCATCGTAAAAGAGAAGAAAATTTGCACTATTAATTGAACACTTAACCTTGTGGATTTAATCTCAACACACAGCGAATCCTGGGTCCATAATTTGTTGGGTTGGATATGAATTTGGAATCGAGTACGGATGAGGAAATAATTACAAGTAACAACCGTAATGCTAAGTTCAATGTGCGTTTTTAATGTCAACAAAAAGAAAGGCATATCGAGAAAGCCACCATACAAAACTATACAAAAGTAAAAGCGCGAGAGAGAATAATAAGTTGAACAATATCTCGAAGAATACAAGATGGCTGTCATTTTGATCGCTGAAACCTACAATCGAGATCACGATAAACAGTACGAGATAACCGGAAAATTTAATTCCTTACTCCAATAATATATACGTTACTTATTATATGAATTTTAAATTCAATTTATACTCTTTGTTGCTTCAATTTCTGATAATCTGTTTATTGTGAAAATATTCACAGTATATTTACATTCATCTTGTTGCTGACACTAATTTTGAATAATTTGAAAATATTGATAAGTTTATACATGAGATATTTCTTTTATGTTTGGTCATTTTTTTTCAAAAAAACTTCCATCTTCCTTGTTTTTTTTCAACTTCAGAAAATTCTTGACAATTCATAACTCTTTCAATTATTTTTGCAACTGGCCAACATTCCTCATTTTCTTTTGTAACTCCATTTTTTTATTTCAGAAATATCAAAATTGTTTTGTTGTAATTATTTTCAAATCTTGCTCATTAAATGATGAAAATTTTTAAAGATAATTTAACATGTTTAATATAAATTAATATATAAATTATATACGACTATATAATACAATACAATTCAATTAAAGAAAAGTTTGATAATAAATCAATCACGCAGAATCTTAAAAAATTTTTCATATATAATTTCATATACACTTTATTTAACTGTGTTTTTTTAACTGTGTTCCTTTCGCTCATTCAACGCAACTTTTTAAATTGAACTAGAATGGTAAATTATAAATCTATTTATCTAGTTAAATCTTAATATTACTGATGTTTACTTGCATGTAGAAGACTCTTTCTCCTAAATTCTCAAAAAGAACTATAAAGAATTTGTTATAAAAAATATCCTGATGGCTGGATGATTGAAGTAATATTTTTCACAATAAATTTCTTATAATTTTTTCGGGAATTCGGGGGAAAAGAAATTTTATTGCTAAAAGTAAACACTGTTTAGTTGGTCAAATGATAATATTAGTAATATTACTATTCGATTTAAAAAACTGTGTTGAAAGAACAAAAGATATGCGGTCCAAAGAAATAAAATATATGAAATTATAAAAAAGAGGCTCTAGAAGCATCAATGGTTGCAATATCACTTGAAGATAAAACATCGGTAACTTTACTTCACAAGAGAAAGCAGAAAACAATTTTAAGAGTAAGTCATAGAAAGGCTATGCTAAAACAAAATCGAAGAAATTTAGTGTATTATCATTACAGTAAGTCTGATCATTGCAAATCAGAAAACTAAAATCAGGGGTCCTATTCTTGAAAAGTATTACATACGAAAAACTAGAGAAATGTTATAGTATATGTAACGCATACTATAGTATTTCCCTAATGTTTCGTACGCGATATTTTTCGAGAATAGGGACGATCTGGAGAGGTTTCTACAAAAGAAAATAATGAGCTGTTGATAAAAGCTAACGACGTCGATAATTTTAATGAAGTATGGTTTGCTGATACTGGCACTTTGCATCACATGTTACCGCGACGCGAACTATTTCGAAACTTCGTGGCAATCAACGATAATTCCAATCACGATAGGCAACGAAGAAGTCGTCTACGCAAGAGAATACGGCATGATTAATGCAGATTGTGATCTTGGAAGTTACAAAGCGACAGATACTTGCAGATGTTTTGTACATGCCAGATTTAGGTAAAAATCTGTTCGGTATCAGTTCATTGATCGTGGTGCAATTGCAACATTTAATAAGGACAATATGACATTAATGAAAAACGGCTATATTGTTCTTATCATTCAGGAAATGGTTTATATTGCATCAAAATGAAGGCAATTCCATTTTCTGAGGCTAATATTGCAAGCAATGCAGTATCGTCAGAGTGTGACACGAGAGGTTAGATTACACGAATTTCCGGACGATACGTAACTTAATATGCACTGAAGCCGTCACAGGGATCGAATTGACTGATCATAATACATATAGCATCGAAATTCAGCAAATATGCGAAGATTGCTAAGAAAATTGGCTCGTAAGTCTTTTAAAAATTTAACAAATAAGCAGACACGTCCGAATTATTTCATTTTGACTTATGTGACCTTATTATCATTCGATGCATTGGATGCATTGAATTCGAAGTTGATGGACTTTTTGTAGATGATTACAGCAGAATAGTCTTGGCCAATATGCAACAAAGCAGAAATAGTCCAGAAAACGGAAGAAATAATTACCCTAATGGAATCCAGCGAATACAAAATACACAGATTGCAGTCCGATAATGCAAAGGAGTTTATATCAGAGGCATTTCAGAATATATCTCGTCGAAATAATATTATTCATAAGTATTCAACATCGTAATGTTCAGAACACAACATGGAACAACAAAACCGAATAATCGAAATGGCACGAAGCATGTTGGCAGCAACTAATCTACCAAGGAATCTATGGGGTGAAGCAGTGCATACAACAGCTCACATTCGTAATCGAGTTCCACTTGTTTGATTAAATGGAAAGACTCCGCTCGAGGTCTGAAAAGAAACCAGATTTTTCACATTTTGGAAATCGTGCATACATGCATATCGAAAATTCAACAAAAGAAGTTTGACAACAATAATCAAGAAATATACTCGTAGAAAGATACTCGTAGAAATACGTACCTAGTCAGAAAGCATATCAACTATGGGAGCGTAATACGAAGCGTGTAGTCGTTTCAAGAGACATAATCATCATTGAACTTTCATCAAAGCAACTTGTTAATCTATCAGAATTGGAATCGAGGACATGAAATTAGAAGACATCAAATCTGAAATAGAAAACGACAAAGACAGCGAAAACCTATCTATCAAAGAACAACATGCAAATGGACATAATCACAAATCAGTGAGAGAAACCACAAAAGTATACAAATATGTGAATCAACAGATGATTCAATTGCTAACCAAACAAGAAGCAAAAGTCTGCGATGATCACAATAGCAAAGGTATTATTCGTCGAGAGAATACCTGAAATTTTAGAAGAGGCAAATCTGTCGTGCCGCTATTTCATGGCACGATTCGTGGATCGGTAGATCCCAAAGGACTTTGGGAGATGATATTAGACAGCCTTGTAGTTTTTAAGTAAAAATATTTAGCTGTTACACATAATATCAGTGTTTATTTTATTACAATTTCTTTTAATACTATTCGCAGTAGATACTGCTACAATTTCGTTTAGACTGGTAAAGTAACAAGTTTCTTTCAAATTTCTGACCGATGATCATATTCACACTCGCGTTTATATATATATATATATATATATATATATATATATATATATATATTAATTTTCGCGATAGCCTTGGCCCTTCCGCATTGGCCCTTTAGCATTCCGTTTATCCGACGAATCCAGCTTTGCGCAAACGTCTTGTGTCCGCGTTTCTATTGTTTATACTCAGGATCTTCTTTTATATTAATTATATTTAAATTCGTTTCGGCAATATATTTCGGTTTAACTTTTGATTGTTAATATTTTCTGGCACGTTCTTGGCGTAATTGTCACTTGTGCAATTAACATTCGTGACATTCTTCCCCCCTTGAAAAAAGGAAACGAGGTTATGAGTTCGTTTCCTTAATCATTTTATTACAGTACAAAAATAAAAATTTTCCCGATTTTACAATTTTTTCTTATAATTGTTTCTTAACTAATTTATTTTACGCTTATTACTAACTTATCTTATTAACTTATTTTATCTGTTTCCGCTCTAATTATCCGATTAATGCTCGATAAATGATTTCAATCGTGTACGCATCATCATTTTTTGTCCCATTTTTATCGTATAATTCACATTATGTTTTTCTATTACTATCCAGGGACCTTTTGAGCTTCTTCGATTGGCTTCTTTTTATCGTTTCATATAGTAGAGTATCATTTCATATCATAGAATAGAACCATATCGCCTACTTGAAAGGTAGACGACATGGTTCTTCTTTTTCAATTTTTATCATATTATTTTTTTGCTTGAATTTTGGCTTGTCTTACATTCTCTCTCGCGCGAAGTTTTTCTCTCAGCTCTTACATGTAATCATCGTATGCGTAAGTCGATTTCGAAGGTTGTAGTAGGACGATTAGTATTGTTGCTTGATGATCATATATAAGTTCAAACGGCGTATATCCTGTGGCAGTGTAAGATGTAGTATTATATATGAACATAGCGTAGAGTAACCATTCGTTCCCAATTTGTCTGTTCGTCTATATAATGTCGTAAATATTCCGCAAGAATTCAATTCTAATGCATCGTTACTCTTGGGATAATAAGCTATTGTCTGTATCTTCTCAATCTTTAAAAGTTTACACACATTCTTAAATACTTCGCTCGTGAAATTAGTGCCTTGATCCGTAAGGATTTTTTCGGGTATGCTCCATTATTATTTTTGTGACAAATGCTTTGGCAATCGTTGACGCCTCTTGATTCTTGACCGGTTCGCTGAATTTCATCAGGCTTGAAAAGTCCAGATATATTTATTCCCTTTGATCGTAATCGGCAGTGGCCCTACTATGTTCAGGGCGCACTTTTTGAAGGATTTTTCGAGTGTATCCGTTAATACGAGAGATTTCATATATTCGTCTTTTAATTCAATTTTTTTTACAAAATTTGCACTAATATAGTTTCCTTCGTGATGCCATCAGTCATGTAAGCAATCTTATTCTTTTTATCGTTCATGATACCCCTTAATGCCTCCCTGCAGGAATCATCATGATATTCAGTGCATGATATTCATATAATATTTGTTGTTTCTCTTCTTCCATATATTCCTTTTCCCTCCTTATCTTTTTTGGTGTCATCTTCCCTTTTTTTTGCCTGAACGTTGTGTACATGTTCGTCGTTTCGGATTGGATTTCGATTCAGGGCATTGGCATTACCCTTACCAGCCTTATGTATGATATAGTCATACTCTTCTAATTTCAATCTCCAGCGCATTAATCTCGAGCCTGGATCATTTATATTAAAAAGCCAGACTAACTGTGATCAATTACGATAGTAAAGGTCGTACAGATATGGGCGAAAATATTTGATAGTCTAGACTATTGCTAGTAATTCTTTCTCCGTAATATTATAATATTGTTTGGCTTTATTTAATATTCGACTTGCATAAACAATCGGATGATCTTGATCTACGAGTCCTTATGATAATACGACTCCTATTGCAAAGTCCAACGTGTCAGTGGTTACCGACAGAAATTCTCGAGTGAAATCTAGTGGAATATAGGTTCTGTTGTGAGCTTCATTTTTAATTCGAATGCATTTTGTTCCCTCTTCCAATCGAATGCAACTTCCCTTTTTTGTCAAGTTTGTTAGAGACTTCGCAATTTTTGAAAAATTTTCGATAGAATTTCCGGTAGTATCCGGCTAATCCGATAAACGATTGTATATCCTTAATTTTTTTCGACACAGGAAAATCTTTTACAGCGCTTAATTTACTCGGATCTGAACGTATTCCTTCTTCGGTTATTATATGTCCGAGATATATTACTTCCTTTCATAAGAGAGAAACTCGCATTTGTCTGGTTATAGTTTCAAATTATATTTACGTAGTCGTTACCTCGATAAAACGCTTCTCTAGGCTTGGTCCGTAAATAATTATATCATCTAGGTACACGGGACATCTCAAACCTTGTATTTTCGCTAATATTGTGTTCATTAGTCTTTGAAACGTCGCGGGTGTATTTCTTAACCCGAACGACTTTCGGTTAAATTCATCGAGACAATGAAAATCTGTTAGCGTAACGACTTGACCGACAGTCTCGCCCATAATGGCCTACTTTTCCGCATTTGTTGCACTGTACACTCGAATTTTTTGAGTTTTGGCTTTGAACATATTTATTGCGATCATTATTATTCACTCGTGGGGTAGACCCTTTTATGCGCTCTTCCGCACTTGCTGCATTGATAGCTTCTTGCAGGCTTGAATATTTTTGTGATCGTACTATTAATTTAAAATCGTCGCGCAGTCCCAACTCGAAATTTAATAAAGCTTGATCTTGAATCGTTTCTAAAACTCGCTTCTGCTCGCTTGTATTTTCTCATTTCTTGATCAACAATTCGTAGCTTCATGGCTAGGATATCCACATACCTTCCATATGTGTGGGTTTCGTTTTAAAGCGTTAAACTCTAATTGTAGATGTGATGTTACACGTTTTCCTAAGTAATTGACCTCTATCTCTCGCCGTAATTGTTCGAAGTCTGCCACGCTTTGAAAATCTAATAAGATAATTTTTCTTTCAATTTCATGTTTAATATTCTTTCTAATAGTCTGATTTTTCCGTGAAATTGATCTTCTTCGTCGCATAGATACTAGCACTTATGAATTCCTGCATTTTCTGATGCGAATATCCGTATATTTCCGATCAAACTTCGTGCATTTTTTAAATATCCCATGAGTCGATTTCTTGCTTTTCGCACATCATTTTGCGTCCGTCCGTATGTGACGTTTAGCTCTATCGTCGGGGTATGCAAGTCGGAAGTTTTCGCGATCGTAAGTTGTAATTTCCTGCTCATTCTATCTCGTGCTTTTGCAATCCCGTAATAACTTCCATCATTCTACCTAATATTTCTTCTGCCTACTTTGAATTGGTGCTTCGCGCGCGTGTTCTCCTATAGTATTTCTGAGACGACCTCTCTGCTTCTATTTCTTTGTTCACAACCGGCTGATTGTTCGCGATCTTACCATTTTCGCGCGAGATTGATGCGTCGTCGAATGCGTCATATCTCCTGATACCGAATTAGCGCGAATGTTCTCAAGTAATATATTACTCTCATATGAAATTAACGAGGGTTCTCGTTGTTCCTCTCTAACGGCTAATAAACTGTGATCTAAATCCACGAATGGGAATACATGTTCGATAACAATATTCAGATGAGGTTCTGAATCGGATGCGCTATTGTTTGAGTATTCCGGTTCCAACACACGGCGCACGCGTATGTCTCAAATGGCTTCTTCGACAATTCGTACAAAATACTTGACTAATTCTAGGACGCCCTGGTACAGGCTCGCTGTATATTTGCGAAGGTATCGGAGCATTACTCCTGTCGCGATTGTTTTCGCTTTCGGACATTTATTCGTTTACAATGATTGCGTAAAGATTTTTAGACTTACATTAATGCGGTTAATCGCGTGTTACTTGTTCGTTGTTCGTTGCTGACGTATGCTGAGTCACCTCTCGGGTTACTGTTATCTGCGTCCTGGTCGTCGCCAGGTGCTCGCCTTGGGCTGCTCCTTCCTAGTTTTAACTGATCTACCTTATTTATAGGATGTTGCTATTATCGCCGCTCTCGAGTCCTGTGTCAGCTATGTGACAAATCGTCTGAAGCCAAAGGAGACAGCAATGCAAGAAGAGATTGTATCATTTAAAAGGAACAATACGTGTATTTAGAAATTGATTGAATTCCCGGAACATCGAAAAGCAATCCGTAATAAATGAATTTTTCGCATGAAGACAAAGTCAGATGGTACGATTGACGAGATATAAGACGCGTTTAGTCATCAAGAGTTATACGCAAAAGGCAGGTACAGACTATACGGAAATTTTTACTCCAGTTGCACAATTCGAATCCATTCGAATACTATTGCTATTGCAGTGGGGAAACTTAACGATATGACAATTTGACATTAAACTGTATGGAGATCTTGATGAGACAATCTTCATGGTTCAACTCGAGGGCTGAGGGAAGTAGTCGTGTGTATCGCTTACATAAAAATCTTTATGGCTTGAAACAGGCGCCGCGATAATAACATCGAAAATTGGATGACACGTTGAAAATGTTTGGAATAATCGGCAAATTATGATCCTTGTGTCCATTCAAATTCAAAAGGCTCACTGTTACTTACATTATACAGGGTGTCTCAAAAAAAACATTTGTCTTAAAAATAATGTATTCCTGACGTGATTCTAAGACATTTTTTCCTTTGTCAAAATGTTATCCGAAGCTTAGTTTTTAAATTATAAGAGAGAATAATTAGCGAATTACGGATCGCGAAAGATAGGCAGAGGCGTTGCAACTCATCATCTGACGCGCCCGATTGCGATCAGCTGCTTGCAACGTATGAAACGCGCGTCAACGTATAATACGCGCGTACTCTCCCCCCCCTCTCTCTCTCTCTCTCTCACTCTCATCTTGTAGAGATGTCTTCATACCATAATCGAGCTAGAAAAAGACAAAATAATACTGTGTCTGTATTCCGACAAGGTTCTCACAAATCCAACACCTAATAATAATAAATTTTTGTCTGTAACATTAATCGCATGTTACGTATCATCTTTAAAAGCAAATCAACTCACACACATTTGATCGATTTACTAACGAATTTATCAGTTTGTTATTATTAATCACTATCGATTAATTAATTAGTGATTGAGAATTAACCCAAGAAAGAAACACATTACAGTAATCAATAATCAAAGATTTTCCTTCTTTTATAAATTGTATCGCGTATCAATACTTTCACGCACTTGATTGATTTTTACATACGAATCTTTTACATACAAATCGATGAATCACTCCCGATGAATCACTCCCGATAAATTCAGCGACTGAAAATTATTGCTTGAAAGAAGGAAACACATTGCACACAGTAATTCAAAAGTTTTCTTTCTTTTGTAAATTGTATCACGTATCAATACGTTCAAGGATTTATCCGATTTTTATAAATGAATCTATTGGCTCACTGCTATTAATCACTACCGATTAATTATTCGGCAACTGAGAAGTACTTCAAAGAAGGAAATACATGATAATCACGATCAAATTCCATTGCAAATTAATACAGTCACAGATTTACACAGACACTGAACGGTAAATGACGAATTTATTATACGTATAATGGTTAATCATAATAAAATACTGTCAATTTAGTTATTCGATAAGTTGAAATTACTCAAGCGTATATAATACTACGTATACAACACACGTTATTCGATACGGAAGTTACTCGATGTCAACAAGTCAATGGGTTAAGTTGATACTTCGTGAATGAACACACAACGCTGTAGGTTAGATATCATCTTCCATTTATCTTCCTTACATCTGTTCTTTATTCCTGCGCTGTTTTGATACACACGGTGTAATAAACTGAAGTGAATCAAATGTATATTCAGACAACGCAAGAATAAAAAAGAGATCGCCTGTTTGTATTTGATAAACAACAAGGACTGATGCATTATTTATACTTGTACAATATTTAATAAACAACAAGGAAATGACGCTTACATCGAATGCATCCGATAAACGCTGCAAAACCCAATTGATACTGGTGTGAAACTATCATGTTCTATAATTGACTGAAATCTCTCCTCATTGAGAATGCGACAAAACAACTTATAAAAACATAATTTTTTAATGGAAAAAGAATGGTATTTTACAGTACATTTTTACAAATAAAACATAAAAATATGTTACATAATATCGGTTTCTTTCATATTATGAAAGAACATTAATTAATTGAAGTTTAATCTCTTGTTTTTTCTCATATTTCTGCGAATGTAAAATATTCAACGTAAAAATATTATTGGTCGCTCTGAAAAGAGCGGGTTATTTTTTATCGCTCTGAAAAGAGTGTATTTTACATTTTATAGCAGGTGCTCAAAGTGAGCACCATCCATTCTAGCAAGCTCTCATTTGTTTTAATAAGTTTGCTTGGACGTTTCCCATAACATTTTCTTCAATGGCCCAAATAGCATGTCGCAATCTCGCATTTAAATTGTCCATATCCTCAGGAAGTATTTTGTAAATTTCTTTCTTACAATATCCCCATAAAAAAAGTCTAAAGGATTCAGATCCGGGGATCTTGCGGGCTACTATATTGGACCATACCGTCCCATCCAGCGTTCTGGAAACTGCTTATTCAAGTAATTTGTTACAATTCTGGTGTTGTGTAGTTCAGTACTGTCTTGAAAAACTATTTTGTTTCTGTCTAATAATTTCTTCTAAAAAATCTGGAAGAGATCTTAAAAGTTCTACGTATCTTTCGTCATTTAAGATATCCGGAAGAACCACCGGTCCTAGGATTTCAGTTCCCATGATTCCAGCCCACAGATTTCTCTTCCAACGAATTTGGAAGCTTCTGAATCGCGTGGCTGTGGGATTTTCATCGCTCCATAAATGCATGCGAATTGAAAATACCTTCTCGTGAATAGCGATTCATCGCTGAATATCACACGAAAAGGGAATGTAGGATCTCGATCTGTTTCTCTCAGAAAATATTCGCAGAATGTTCTTAGTCTTGCTAGTCGGTTGTAAATGTTGTACGCGTGTATAACGAAACTTTTCCTCTTGCAATATCCTATATACAGTTGCTCGACAAGTTATGTTCTCGAGCAACGATCCGAATACTCAATTTAGGATTCCGTTCGAAAACAAATTTTTGTTTCACAACAGTAAAACTGCCGTATTCCGTAAATTTTTTATTTCACCTCATCGTGTTTGTTTACCAGGACACTGCCAGTTTCGTAGAGTCTCTGAGCTGCTCGAAGTATGACGGGAGCTAACAGATGTCTTGCTCGATTTGGATACAATTCGCCTTACAACTACGTATCGTCTTACAACTACGTGATACTGTCCATGGCACTCGCCAAGTGGCATCAGCATGTCACAATATTCTTGATTCGTGTACGTCATATCGTCTTAATAACGTCCTTTTAATTCAAGAATTCTTCTTCTTCTTCTTTTTCTTCGACAGATCTCTGAAATCGAAGGATTATTGAGCGCATTATCGACCGTTTTGTTTTTTTTTAAACGATTTTTGCGTCAATAGACGCACATTGATATAAAATTTCACTTTGTACATCAAGAAGAAGAAAAGGTGAATATTCGACAAGTGATGAGTGAGAATCAACTTGCAGGCATTTTCACTAAATGACTCGTGAAAAACTCCTGCTCAATCGAGGCAAACTGGAAATAGCCTAAGGTTATTCATGAGTGGGAGTGTCAAGGTTTTTTAAATCTAGCACTTTTCATAGGCTGACATGACAGCATAGACGACAGTCTAGTAAAGAGGCGCTTGGATCGTGGCGCTTGCATCATTTTCGTATAGTCAATCTGCTATATATATGTAAATGTATGATTTTTTTCACTAATGATCTTACTTGTGCTTGCAACTAACTTTTATATTTTCGTACGTCAAATATTGGAAGTACAAATAAGTTTCCGCCGTTTTTTTATCAAAAATTAAGTATTTATTGTGAAAGAACAATACATAATGTTTTATTCAAAGTAATGGCCATCACTACTTTTTCCCATCTTTCTGGTAGCAGTGGTAGTGAATACCGTCGGAAGAACATTTCATCTTTTGAGGCTATCCAATCATCGATACAATTTTTGGTATCTTCATATGATGTGAAGTGCTGCTCAGACAGGCCATGCGTCATCGATCGGAACAAGTGATGGTCGGAAAAAGCAATGTCTCGAGAATACGGCGGATGGGATAGAACTTCCCATTTGAGTGTTTCTAAGTATGTTTTGACCGGCGCCGCAACATGTGGTCGAGCATTATTATGCAAGAGAATAATTTTGTCATGCCTGGAGTAGTAGTAGGCGCGTTTTTCCTTGAGTGCTCGGCTCAATCTCATCAATTGTGTTCGGTAGAAAGCGCCAATAATGGTCTCGTTCGGTTTGAGCAACTCATAATACACCAAACTGATTCCACCAAATACACAACATGAATTTTTTTTCATGAATATTCAACTTGGCTGTCGATGTTGAAGCATGGCCAGGTGATTCCCATGATTTCCTCTTCTTTGGGTTATCGTAGCGGATCCATTTTTCATCACCAGTGACTATATGATGCAAAAAATCCTTTCGTTTATGCCTGGCAAGCAGCATTTCACATGTGAAAAATCGGCGTTCAACGTTTCTCAGCTTCAGTTCATATGGAATCCAATTCCCTTGCTTTTGAATCATTTCCAATAATTTCAAACGATATGAAATTGTTTGTTGAGTCACTCCTAATGTAAGTGCAAATTCTTTTTGCGTTTGGCACGAATCTTCATCCAATAATGCTTCCAATTCCGCATCTT
>Ga0157364_1005538_pt1 | contig 12873 bp, 4 predicted proteins | sample AttsexASBM2_FD_111476 | JGI IMG/M metagenome (GOLD analysis project Ga0157364, IMG submission 111476) | Fungus gardens microbial communities from leaf cutter ant in Ribeirão Preto, State of São Paulo, Brazil - Atta sexdens ASBM2 | ecosystem: Host-associated > Fungi > Mycelium > Unclassified ... | reverse complement strand
TTGTATTAAAATAATTGTATACGTTATATATCCACCCACATGTATAACATGACTATTTTTAGTAATATTAATCGAGATAAAGCACGTCTTGGCTATTTTCATTTTGCGTACGACTGTGATGACGTTAGCGAAATAAATAGTAACTTAACAGGTGGAAAATGTTTGAAATTTGATGCTGATGAAATATATAAGCATATCGCTGATTCTCGTTGCTGTAATTTTATTTTATCGAACATTGACATCGTATCTTGCAATGTTTTACGTTATATTATATTACGTTCTATACTCCCTAGTCATGCAATTTTACTTTTTACAATAAGATAACATAATGTGTGACATCTATTACATTATGTGATAAATTGCCAAGTATACAGATATATAATTTATTTTGTTTCCTTTATATTTTCTCATGCGTATTCTTTTTACTAACAATTCAGCATTATTTATCTAGAGACTATTTGCTTATTTTATTTCAGATCGTTTTAATATTTTCAGTATTTAAAAGGAAAGTTAATTGCAAAGTTAATATGAATATTTTATTCATAACAGAATAGTTAAATAAAAATGGAATTCATAAATCACATATTTGAAATATACTAAGTTTTATTTATCTTTCTCGTATTGCAAAATTATTATCCTAATGTATCAATATTGCATTAAATATATTTATAATGACCAGTAAATCCTAAGTTAACTAGAGAATGCACCATTTCTTTTCTGTTACAGGGAAAATGTACATGGGCAGGTACAGGAAATCGACGTGTAACTCTACAGGACACATCGTTGCGTACATTATCCGATATCGAGAGGAAAGTTCTCTGCAAAGTAGCTGTAGCGAAACTTCAAGCACTTAATCTAGGTGTACATATTAGACCACCATGCGGTAAGTCTATCAAAAAAAGCTTAATAAGAATTATATGTGCAAAATTTTTAATTTAAATAATAATATATATTTAAACAGCAATATTAATTAACAGTAAAATTAATTAATAAGCAAATTTGTGTGTAATTAATCATGAATTAACTAGCGTATAGTAATGCATAAAATTTCTTATCAATGTGTCAAAATTACAGTTTTACTTTTTCCCAGTTAAATGCTTAAATTTCTTAAATAGTAAAGAAATAAAGCAAGTACATAAATATATTTGAAATTCACATACAATTATCTTTAAAATGATATGTAACATATTATACTTACACTTCGATTAAAATCACTGAAAATTATGAAAATAAAAAATATGAGATGTAAAATGACATTAAACATTTCTTATTACAATTGATCACAACTCTTAATACAAATTATTAGATCAATCAAATAGAATTTTACAATTTATGTTTGATTCTATAGTATAACTATTTATCAGAAATATTTAATAGTTTTTTTAGATATCCGTATGTGGCCATGTTAAATGATTATTATCCAAATATATCTTATATATTTAAAAAAATTGCCTTAAGCTATTTTCGAATAACATTCACAATCTTCCTGAACATTCCATATCCGCATTCCATTATTGCAAATCCTAAGGAATTCCTCCAACACATGCAATTTCATTAAAGCCATCTGCGTTAGTAGTGGAATATAGTTGTTTCGGAACGATGGAGAAAGAAAAGAGGAAACTGCGTCCAACGAAATTCTCGGCGTATTTAAGCGTATCGTTCCCGGTAGGTTTTATTTAACAAACAACGATGAGAGTCATGAATTTCTCAAATGCTTTTGTATATCCTATAGAATCGAATCCTTATGCTTTCTCGTCAACGCCCTTATTTACGATGTAAGCTATTCGTGATGTAAAGCTTCTTTCTTTCAGCAAATTCGCATTTCCAGCGTTACATAAATTTCTTTAGCTATTGTATTTCCTTATATTTTTATATTTAAAGTAATTTTTCTTGTCAAAATTAGGAAAACTATTATGTTTTGAAGTGAATTCCTTATTAATCTTAATATAAGTTGAAGATAAAATAATATTTTAAAAAGAAAAATTTTTATTAGATAGCTCTGCAGGATTAATTGATTTTCATAACAATGCATTTAAATGTTATATAAAACAATTTTTACTTTTTTTGAGAACTTGAGCTTCCGTTTGACTTATTAAGAGTAGATATAAGGGTAAAACTCTCAGAATTTTATCTCCCGATTTTATCTTTCGATTGCACTAACGTTACTTTAAGCGAGACTTAAAATTCTGTCTCGTTTTAAAGCTGAAAGAGAGGGAGAGATAAAGAGAATTTTAAACCTCGCTCAGTCAGTGTAACGTTGGTGCAACCGGGATTGCCTAAGACATTACTTCAAAATCTATCGCAAAAGACATGTCATCATTCGGCTATTTCGTTTGAACTCTAAATGATTGACGTGTTTATAACTGCAAGTGTTCGCCTACAGTGAAGTAGTCACTTGAATCTTCTGATGTCTTCTTTCGTGCCTTTTATTTGTGATAACATGCGAAAGAATTTGAATGTAATTAAAATTTTTTAATACGAGAAAATAGAATAAGAGAAAATTATTTTTTTTTAATAACTCGTTATCTCTTTCGTTCTTGTTATTTCGAATTAAAAAAGCAATTATTTAAAAGCTGTTTTGTTTCTTGATAAGTAAGTTTTTCATTATTTTTAAATGCTAAAACAATATCAGTTTAAACAAGTAATTTAATTTTGTAATATTTTTTGTTAAAATTTTAATGAAAATAAAATTTTTATCACATTTGCAAAATCACAAAAAATTTAAAAAGAAAATTGACAATGTTCAAATTTATCTTTCATATTTCTTAGGTTTTCTCTAAATTTTAAGTATTTTTTTTAATTTTCTAAAGTAAAGTTTTCCAAGGGAAATATTTTATATCACGAACCAGTAAGAAATAAGAATACTAGTAGAATCCATTTTTAATAATAATAAACTCACGCTTATATTACTACTTTTTCAGAGAAAAAAAATTTAGTTCTATATTCAGCATCTCATGTACTTATCCGATATTTATAGTCCGTTTTTATTTCAAGTGTTTTAAATAATATCTTAAATAATATCTTAAAATGTTAAAATACACGATTATCTGGTTAATTCATAATATCTTAAATATATAATATCTTAAGTATATAATATCTTAAGTACTTAAGATCCTCGTAAATATAAGAATCTATTATGTATATTAGCTCTTGTTTACAAGTAAACTTAAAACGAATGACAGTGTACAAATTATACAACTATTCGCGGAGATAACGCTAAAAACACAATGATATGTAGCCGCTAATGGTAGCGTTGTACGTCATAACCACGCGCTATTAACGTTTTCTTCCGAGATAGCGTTATAACGTTTGCAAGCACAGTTATGGGTCACTATATATGAATCAAATGTCGTTTCAAAAACCGTTATAAATTACACAGTTCTCTGTGCATTCAAATTAAACCAGAAGAAAAGTAGTGAATGAAGTTTAGAAAAAAAAATGGCGATAACATCAAGGAGAAGAAGTTAGAGATTATTCCAAGTATATACTGGACGAAAAAAAGTCTAATCGAGATTCTATGATTATATTTCTGATATATTTTATTAACATCAAATATTATTTTTTAAATATTTTACATATTAATTCAATTTTTCAAAGTTGAACATTCAAGATTCAATATTAATTCAAATCCTTCAAATTTTTTTCAACCAAAATTGATTGTTCATGTTAGATAATCGTTTAAAGCGAGAAATTAAACAGTTGCCGCGTATAAAAATAAAAAAAAAAGATTTTTGTGCAAAATTACAGATATAATTTTTTATTGATATTAATGATGTACAATTTTTTATCTGTCTGTTCCAGTACTTTAATCATTTTTACACAACTGTATGCTTTGTGTAGAAATAATTACAACAATGATCAAGTTTGAATTTTGTTCTTATTTATATTAAAAAAATCAGATAATTTATAAAAATTAAATATTTTATAAAAATGTCATTTATTTATTAAAAAAAACTATTTTCAAATATAATAAATCTTTCCTTAAAAATTGTTAGATTGTTATACATGTTATTATTTTGATAGTTTACATAAAATAAAATATATAATATTATATTTTTGATTTTCGGTTATGAGCCAGTGGACCGGCCGTAGAAAATTAATTGATAGGCTGCATGCGGCCCACAAGCTGCAGGTTGCGTATCACTGATGTAAAACATAGAAATAATTAGAAATTCCTGTTATTTAATTATGATATTTTAAAATCTTTTTTTCTCTTTATTTATAGTTGAAGATAAAAATTTTTAATTATCTCTTGCTTTTAGCTGAGACTTCTTTTAAAGAAATTGCTTTTTATGATTATTATTCTGCCAAGAAAAAAACAGACGACGCTTTGATTTTATAAATTGATTGCATAAGATGTGCGTTGCATTAAACTGAAGATCTTGGAATACGAAATTTGCCAGGTCAATCTCTTTATTTTCTTTTAGAATCGCTCGGCACCGGGTCAGTGACCACGAATAAGCCAAAGAGACGGGCGTATTTGCTAAAAAGGAAGGCTCTTACAACAGGCTTCTTCGACAATAAAGGAAAAGATGAGAAGGAAAAAGGTAGGTACAAAGTGCAATTATTATTCTGCTGCCGGTTATCTTTGTCACATTGAGAATTGATCAAACATTGAGAATAAATGGTTGCGTTATTCATATCGCGCCATATTTATCTCTTTCAATTAAAGGTCGTTTCGCGAACGAACAAGATATAAATTGCACAGGTATTATTCGAGATCTATGCGATTTATTTATAAAATAATCTCATAGAGACAAAGAATCGCGGTCATTAGGTCATGTTGAAACAAACACGTAGGTTCAACGAAACGTGCCCGGTCAACGAGCTAACCATCTTCATAAGAATTTTAATATTTATGACATATAAAAAAAGTCACAAATGGAGCGTCTAAAGTTAGAATAATTCTTTTACATAACTTTTGCTGACACTGAGTTTCAATAACATCCGTTAGGAATATACTTTAGTTAAACAAATCTGTACGCTGACAGAAGTGTTAGTGATGATATAATTGGCTAAAAATTATAGTTAGGTTTAGTTTTATAGGTATTACTGCTATGTTAATAATAATAATCTTATATGTACAGTTTTTTCAAATGTGGAAAAAATGTATTATAAATTATGATAATTTTAACTTTTAATATAGTAAAATATTAAAATACGAACAAATAAAAAAACTTTTTATATAGTAAATCGTAATTATAATGAATATAATTATTTTCTTAATATTCATTAACTATTTACATGATAATAATAACTAAGAGATATAGTAAATAAAAATTAAAGAACAAACATTTTTTAATAATATGTGTGACTATATTAACTTTACATTTAATTATATTTTTAATTAAAAATTTATTACTTGTGTTGTAAAAACTCACTAAAGTCATTAACTTACAAACAATAGATACACTATCACCAGAGAGACACAACAGATTTCAATTTCTCTTAAAAAAAAAATTATTCAGCATAATAAAAGATGCAGCATTGGATTCGAATTTCGGAGATAAAAATAAATGAGAAATATATCTCAACAACACACAATTTTTAGTGTACAAAAATTCAGTAACTTTATTTCTGATTATCTATACGTATAGAAATTTGAAATAAACTTAGAAAATATATAAGTACATAGTATTAATTATTTGTAATAAAATGATTAATATTACTATATTTTCTTAATTCATGTAAGTTACTTATTCTTATTATAATACATAGCCAAAGCATTTTTTTAATTTACTTCCTAAAATTTTTAAACTAAATCTCTTTTTTTAGAGTGAATTAAATTTCACTTTTACAGATTGAAAATTGATTTTTGATTGATCTTCTCTTTTTCAAGACTGATTTAATTATTATTCTTTAAAGTGTGATTCCGCTCCAATGAATTTAGAAAGTAATAATGTCTAATATAAGATTCTTAAAATTCTTAACATTACTTATTTATGTATAATACTTAACATATGATATTTATACAATAAGATAAGGTGAAAATGCGAAGATGAATTTACTTAACGAGTGATAGTCCGCGCAAGAATTATTGTACATAATATAATCAAAAAAGTTTCTCGATGGATACTTAGATAAAGAAGTAACAGCAGAAGTAACTTTCTCGCGTCTTTGTATATGATACTTTTTCTTATTTTTCTTACTCTCTCTGTAAACTATCGGAATTAATTTTCATATAATTAAATTAATTTTAAATGCATTACTTTAAATATGAAGCGCCACTACGGTTTGAACGTTAAGATCTTAAACTATTATATATATTCATATAAATGAATTAATTTCAGAAATGATAATTGTGCCCATATGATTGTCGGACTTTCAACGCAATCAATCTGAAATATTAATAATCCCCCCAAATTTCCCAAATTAATATTAAAAATATGCAAGAGATCCGGGTTCGACTTCCGGCCGAGGTAATATTTTTCGCAATAAGTTTATTACAATTTTTTAATATTAATTTGGGAAATTTGGGAGGATTATTAAGATTTTAGATTGATTGCGTTGGAAGACAATCTTATCTGACAACCATATCGGCAATTATCATTTCTGAAATTAATTTATTTATATAAATATATATAAATATATATAATAGTTCATCTTAATATTCAGATCGTAGTGACTTCGTATTTAAAGTAATATATTTAACATTAACGGTCTGGTTTCCAATCTTATTGTAAACTAATTTTATATTTCCTTTCTACTTCTTTCACATAAAATGTCAGATTTTATTTTTTTTATAGAATTATATATTTCTTTTCTGCATATGAATATATTACTTACCCAATTCTGAAATTTTGAGAACATAAAATATTGAAACGTGTGAATCATTCTACTTATACAATAAAAATTTTGAAATTTGTCAAAATTGTTGCATGAAACATGAGAAAATTTATTCAGTCAAATCAATAATTAAGACATAATTCGCAGTTTAATATATAGAAATCCGCATATTTAACAGGCATAATTTATGGCGCAATTATTTGTTTGGAGAATAACTAGTTCAGTTATTTTCAGACAGACGCAATAGAACGCTCGAAGGAGTGCTCTATCACTTGATACGTTTACGACATTCTTGCGCGTATTGTATGTATGTATGTATATGCATACAATATACAGGGTGGTTACTAATTAAGTATTAAAAAATTTTTTAAGGATGATTTTTTACACAAATTTAAGACAAAAATTTCTTGTATGACAATATGTCTGAAACGGCTTAAATTCAAAGATACAAGATAAAAATTGAAAGAAAAAAAATATTTCGGAAATCGTTAGTGATATTTTGATGAAACTTTGTTTAAAGTTACTTAACAGTCACCCTACATACTTATTTTAATCTATATAGCATAAAGATAAATATTACTCTTGGGACAAATTTCTAATCTATTTTAATCGATTATTTGTAGTACCACTCGAGTTCCGAGCTAGGTCAGTACAAAAAATAAATTAAGTAATCCAATTTGTAAACATATTTACTAGAAACATTTTTTGTCTTTTTAATTATGAACTTTCTTTGGTAGTTATTTATTTTAAGGGATATCGATGCCTTGACCTTGATATATGTTATCAAGGTCATGATTCTGAATAATTTTGCCACTTAACAACTAAGTGGCGGTCTATTATAATTTTTGAGATATTTAGTGTTAAAGTGCAATTTTAAGTAGTAAAAATCTTTTAGAAAATAAACTCCTAAGGGCATCTTTTCCATTCAAAGCGAGTCCACCCTATTTCTCTTCTCCTGTTTAGGGATAAAACGAGATTTATAAGTGTATCATAATAACACCAAAACAACAAAATTCTCTATTTAAAAATACAAATTCTGTACTTTAAAACAAATTCTCTGCTTTAAAAACACAAAAATTATATAAGAAATAAATTGTGCTCGCCACAAAAAATTATTTTGTTAAAACACAAATGAAGAATCTCTTGATTGATTAAGCCTTTTATTCCGTTCTGTATGGATCTTATTTGTGAGAAAATGTAGCACTGCCACGTCCATCTTGTGGCAGTGTCGCATATCGTGTAAACTTTATATCAATTTAGCTTTACTTTAAAATTTAAGAGCGCTTTAAAGATTCTAACTACAAGAAATAATAAAATTGATTGTTCTAAAATTATATCAAAGTCAGTAATGAAATACTTTAAATACTTTAATTTTAGATTATTTTGGATTAACTTTTTACACACTTTAAATTACCTCAAAATTTAAAAAAAAAATTTTTTCAAGAATATAAAAATGAGTAATGTATCATTATTTTTATTATTGCAATACTATTGTAAGAAGATCGTATATATTTTCCATATTTGTTAATTTGATATCAAATTTACTAAAATAAGATACATTGTTAGTAGTCCAATAATCCAATAACCGGAGCAAAAAACGCATGTACTTAATTATGTACAGACAGCAAAGGACAGTCGTATTAGCTTTAGCCGACCAGGCTGGTATGAGACACAATTTCGCCGGCTAAAATTAGTCACAGAGTGCTCGGTAGTGGTACATATTTCCGCATATATCAGGTTTATTTGTGGTTCACGCGCGTTGAGTACAAGTGCCCATACGTAGGGACATCAGACGTCAATTTAAAGATTCTCTTCGCCGATAAAGTGAGGTCGCTCACTCTCCCTTTAACGTACCATTCGGGTATCTTCCTTGAAATGATTGCATGCATCGCGATTTACATGTAAGTCATATAAACTAAAATTTTATCTCTAACGTGTATAAAAATGGAAACAGATATTTACTTGTCCTTGAGGTAAACGATGTTACTTTTAAGAGTAATTCCAATCTCTTATACTTTATATTTTATAATAGGATAAAACTAATATTATTTATAGATTATAAATATAATATAAAAAGTTGTTACAGATTTGTAACAACAACAAAAAAATTAAAAAATATAATAAAAAAAACAAAAAATGAACAAAGATAATAACGAATATCCTTATATACAATATAAAATAAAATACAAAAAACGTTCTCTCTCTCTCTCTCTCTCTCTCTCTCCTCGCTTTCTCATATACATATCTTATTAAATTAACAATGTTATTTAAACAATATTATAATGTTCTCTATTATTTAATTTATTAATTCCATTTTATACGATGTCTCAAATAATTGCAGTACGAAACATTTGCTAATGTGCGTGCATGCGTATGTATATGTATCTACATTAAAAGTTAAAGCTTTTAGGTTGTAATAGTTGACAAACAAATTACCTGACAACATTACGTACAGAAGATGCGTAAAGAATCATGATAATATAGTCAAATCAATTGTTTTTAAATGTAAAACAACGTGAGAATTTAAACCCATAAATTTAATTTTCAAACTACATTAAATTAGCGATCCAAATATACAAATAAACGAAGTTACATCTACGTATAAATATATCTATCAGGAAATGTCAATTACTTAAACGTGTATGTGCAACAAGATACACTGAGGATATTTATACACGCAATGTCCGTATGCTCACACTCTGCGCGTCTAAATACGTACCCTACATCTCTGGATTCATCGTACGAAGAGGTGATAAAGTGTTGACGATCGATGCCGATCGTTTCAACGCTTCCAAGAAGAGGCTCGCTCTCTTCATACATTGTAGTACGTAAAGTGCCTTATGCTCACGATCAAGAGGCATGTTTTAAAGTGAGAAAAGCTGGAACGGCCCAGATCGCAGTCTATAATCAGACTGGTATAATAAAGACACGATTCATTTATATCTTTCGGTTTTCAGCTGATTCTTTGAGGGATATAAGCTAATAATTATGAAACTTCATTGTTCTCTCTTAATTGTTGTTAGTTTGCGAATATTATTTTATATTGATTTGTAAAAAATTGCATTGTCAATAAACAAGCGTCATTAGAAAAGCAAATTGTTAAATTTTCACGCGTGAGAGCAAATTTTAATCTATCAAATTCAACATGAGATTTCTATTTTAAAACCTTATAAATTAAGTCCTAAATCAAAATTTTTGCGGCCTTAAAATTTTAATTAGGACTCGAGTTATAAAAATTTTTTAAATTTTACAAAAGATTCTCCTTGAAGTTAATGGATTAAAATAAATAATGTAGAATAAAAGAACCCAATCAGAAGAGTAGTTACTTCATAAAATTATTGCGAAAAGAATTCAATACCAAAAGTAAAAACAGATTGAAATATTTTTACAGAAAGTTGAAATATTATTTTAAAAATCCATTAAATCCATTGAATAATTGGTTGAACTTCCCACGTCGAAAACAACCTACGTCTGATTGCCATGAATTTTGATAGAAATACTCTAAATTAAATGACGTCAAATGAATATTGTTAAGTGGATTTCTATCGACAAAAAAATTTAATGCTAAAACCGTTTTGTTATAATGTGGAAATAGAGCATTATAATACATAGCTTTTTAATGTTTAAAAATGTTTTTTGTTGTGCATATAACCATTAGTTTTTTATTTTAAACTCAGCAAAAATTAGAAAAAAAATCGCAAAGCTTAAGTAGATCATATAACATCATATAACATCCGGTTATCTTATGTATCAATTAATTGATGGGAGCAAAGCTTGTTGCTTTGAATTATTTTGTTTTTATATTACAATCGATGAGCGAAAGAGACATGGGCAGAGTCCTCATCTGTCTTTGAATCGCAACTATGCATTTTCTGGAATACGTTTTTGGCGGCGATCTGAAAAGATGCTCAATAACTAGTACGTTAATGCTAATTACTGTCACGTTGTACACGTCATTTCTACGCAGAGTCTGCTTCCTCGAGCGTCAGAAATCGAGTCATTAAAATATTTCAAACTAGATTGAATTAGCGATATTAATACAGAAAATCTGGATGATAATAATAGCAGTAGTAAGACACGAATGGAATTACTGTATATACACTCGTCAACAAAATTATTGCAACATAAATTTATTTACCAAAATTTTGCACTTCAAGTAAGCATAACTCCGTAAAAAATGATCATATTTATGTTTTTTTCTCTTTTTTCATTCTCAAAGTTTGTACTTTAAGAAGCTTTCGATAAATTTTTTTTATTTTTAATTTTAATTTCTGTCAAAATACACTCCATTCGATGGTGCAAAAAAACTATTCTATAAAAAATTATTGAGATATTTGCGTCTGCAGGTTTTTGCGAGATAACTACCTATTCTTACAAAAATCTGCACATAACACAAGTTAGTGTTAGTGACCAAAATTATACTGAACATGTTCATTAGACTTCCTACTACATGCAACTGTTGAAACAAAATATTCGACATAAGCTTCCGAGTATCGTATAACGTAATCATAAATTCAATATTGTAAAACATTGTTTAAAGTTGCATAAAGTCTATTATATTAAAATTCTAAAAAAATTATACAAATTAAAAAAATTTTTATCGACCTTATTGCTTACAGACATCGCAGGTGGTCTGGTGTTTGGTATACCTCTGTCTCAGTGCATAGAGAATGATAGGATTACTAGAATTGCCGCTGGAGAGATCATTGATGTTGGTTGCTTAAGCAGGAGTAGCAGGCACGGAAGTAGGACCAGTTTTTCTAGCTTTATAGAAACTCCACCGACTGTAGCGGCAAAAACAGAAGAGGTAAGAAACTAATATCTAAAGAACAATCTCTAGTACAAATAAGAGATTCCTTTTTGTCTCTTCTATTCTCGTATAAGCAATTATATACTTATTATTTCCTTAAATTCTAGAATAAATTATAGTTAATGATATTTGTTAATTCTTTTTCTTATTATTCCCAATATTATTTCCTATTATTTCCAATATTTTTATTATAATATAGAAAAATTTTATTGTTAAATGTACAGAATGTTCCACTTCGACATAAATAAAAGCAAAATTCTTAACATATACAGTGTAAAGAGCAGCCTTGAAGTTTTTTTTATAAGGTAATAAACTCAGTGACTTCGAGTGTGCAATGCATGTTATCTACCGGAAGTGCATGTTATCTACGCAGAAGTTATTTACCTCTCGTATTAAGTCCACATCCAGTACCACAACCGCTTAGTAGTTCGAATAATTGGTTCTAAGCTTTAAATATTATTTAAAATTATTTAATTTATTTTAATTAAAAAAAATTAAAAATAAATGATAATTAAAATTGTTTTATTCATTTTATATGATTTAAAAACATAAAGGAACATAAAAAATGCTATCTTATTTGCTATCGATTTTGAAAAAATCAAAATAAGTATTTTATCGGGAAACTGTATAGTCTTTAATTGGTCTCTATCGTTTTCTTTATCCTTACGTCAAATTATGCTTAACAAGAATGATCGATTGCTACATACGACACCGCGACATAGAATACTCGTGCCGACGTCACGTGCGTCTCCCGCATTCGAAGTGACATCATAGATCAGAGACGTAAATAGAAGGGAAACGAGATCGCTAATTTTAACCGCAGACTAATTAAGAACTTTCAATTTTACATGAAATTTTATTCGTCATTCAAATGATAATAAGAATCCGCTAATATTTGAATATGAATATGAAATCCACTTTTATATATGTATTATTTGTATAAATAAATTTATATGTCATAAAATGGGGAGATAGACAATACACCTGTCACATCCTTAATATGCATAGATAGATTAGACGTTTAGTTTTATAGATCACATTTAAAACTATTTTTTTGATAGTCTAGTATAAATATAGTTTATTTTTAAAATAAGTTATACATACAATACATCAGACAGATACATATTTATGTTTTTTATATTATATATTGAAAAAAACAATGTCTCTTCCTCCTCCTCCTCCTCCTCCTTCTGCTCCTCCTCTTCCTCCCCCCCCCCCCCCCCCCCCCCCCCCTCCCCCCCCCCCCCCCCCCCCCCCCCCCCCCCCCCCCCCCCCCC
>Ga0157364_1005537_pt1 | contig 12874 bp, 14 predicted proteins | sample AttsexASBM2_FD_111476 | JGI IMG/M metagenome (GOLD analysis project Ga0157364, IMG submission 111476) | Fungus gardens microbial communities from leaf cutter ant in Ribeirão Preto, State of São Paulo, Brazil - Atta sexdens ASBM2 | ecosystem: Host-associated > Fungi > Mycelium > Unclassified ... | reverse complement strand
GTGACCCCTTGTAGTAGCTAGCCTAATAATCAACTAAAAGTTGACACTAAATCTCTGGTGTCAATGGTGACGCACTTTACTCCTCTCCTTATAACTCCTTACAAGACCAATCTCTGAAATTGCGACCACATGGCTTGTAGGAGGCACAACACATAAGTTGAGGCCAAGGTCATTCTGGCAAGTCCGCATCACCGAGCTCATTGCATGTCCGAGCCAACTCCATGGACTTTCATCTTCAAGTGCGAGCCGCACCTAACAACAAATTATATAACTTCTCTATTCTTGGTTTTATTTATATTGAACACTTCAAATGATATATTTGCTGATTTCATCTTGATTTATTCTTCTTTGACCAATTATTTATTGATTCTAGTATAGATGTATTCTGAGTCTATATCATATACAAGTCTACTTGTCTGGAAACAACATCCCCACAGTGAAACCACCTCTGAACCATACAAGCACACCTTCCATGGCAGCCACCTTTCTCGCAACATGTCTTATGGCGGTGCTGCAACCCTCTAGATATTCCATCTTCCATGGCAGAGATAGTCCTATTCAACTCAGTCTTCTATGATGGAGTTACTCCTATCAGTGTCTCAACACTAAAACTTCTGCTTGGGGAAATAGGGGTTTTCCCACTAAAACCCCAAGCATCTCCTATAATATCAGTTTGTATATAAGACTAGTAGTTACACTGTAATTCGCTAGTCTGATAATTGACGAAGATAACCTCTTATTGAACTCAATCTCCGGTGTTCAATGGCAACACACCAATCAGTACTCACTTCCACTCGGACTTTCTCTTCTTCATCTGAAGTTGCGACTACACGGCAGACAGACAGCGCAGCACATAAGCTGAAGCCAAGGTCATTTCACAAGTCCACTCATCTCCAAGTCCATTCTGCGGACTTCCACCCCAGTGTGAATCGTGTCTGACAGTCTACCAGTGTCTGTAATTGTAATTCCTTTCTATTTTGGGTCTTAATTTTAGCTTGTATATTCAGCTCTCTCTCTTTGTTGTTTCCTTAGTATGAAATAATGTATTGACTGTGAGTCTTAGTTATATAGGTCTTTTATACTATGCCTATTTGGGACTATTTCCAAAACCTTACTTTTTATCTTCATTTTCTATGTCTGGCTCTTCTTAAATACTCTGATTTTTCATCTTTTTCTCTGATTAATAATTCTTAGTAATATGTCTTATCTTCTCACACTTGTAACATTTCCTAGTGTCTTATTCTTTCTTTGGTTTCCTATAGTCTTTTGCTATATGTTCATACATATTGCAATTAAAGCACTTTGGCCTTTCATCTTTGTCAAAATTATCTTTAGCCTTTCCAATATCCATGAGTATGTCTCTTTCTCTGTATGTTGTTTCTATTCCTGTTTTGTAGTCTTGTCTTCCTTCTGTATATTCATATCCTTGACTGACTGAGGTAATTGCTATCTTCCATTCTTTGAATATCTCAGATGTAGCTATTGGTGGATATCCTAGTATTGTTTTGATTATATCCACTTGCACATTCTTTTTCAATAATAAAATGATGTATAACTTGTTTGTGTCAGCCTTCATGGCCAACATTTCAAATTCTATTATAAAGTCTGCTATGTATTTCTTTCCTTGCTTGAAAGTTTCTATCTTTTATTCAGTATCTGCTGCCTTACTCTTGTCACTGAATATTGTTTTGATTTCTTATATAAATTCATCCCAATTTTAGATATCTATTTCTTTATCTAGCTCATTAAGCTTCTTCTGGATATAAATCCTAGCTGCGCTCTCTCTAAGATAGACTAAGATTGCTGTAATTTTATCATTCATTGTTGTAACTCTGTTATTTTTGAGATTTAATCTGATTCCTCTCTACCAGTCTTCAAATTTTGTTCTGTCTCTGTCAAACTATTCTAGATCTAAGACTATGCTCTTTAACAATTCTGCCTGTTTGTTCTGTATATTTGCTGGTTCTGTCAACATTTCATTTGTATACTCTATTGTTCTTTCTAAGGCTTTTTCTGTGATCTTTAATGATCCTAGTTGTTCTAATAATGCTTCTATTTTGTATTCTTGATATTGATATATTCTGCTGTCTATGGTTTATAAAGGTGAGCCTGGTAATACTTTACCAAATGTTATGACCTTAGACTTGGCTTAGATTACAACTTAGGCAAAGACTTAAGTAAGAGTAGGGAATAGAGTTAATTAGTAAAGTATAAGGATACAGGATAGTATCTACAGCTATATATACCTATTGACCATGAGAATTATGTGCTATATATATATGAAAAATGAGTCATAGAACATGAGGAGAATATGAAGAAAATAATGTCTACTACATAAGGTGCTGACTGATACAACTATAGTACAGCTAATCATTATGTCATAAAGAAATCTTCCTAGAACATATAGTTCATTATTACAACTTAAAAACCTTAGAGTTTGGTCAATGAGCAGAACCTTGTATAGGGTTATATAAGAGAACTCAATAAAGAGCCCTATACAAACTAGTCTACCTTATATACCAAACTAGGTGGTCTATGCTAACTACTTCTTTAGTCTACCTTAAAGACTATATATCTGCCTCAAGATCAACATGTGTTTTACATATTATATGACATCATTCTCTAAAACTTTCTATATTTTTCCATGTGTCTCATGACTTTGTGACCATTACTGTGACTGTGTCATCTGATGTGACTGATTTGTAACAGTGTAATCTCAACACTCTAACACTAACTCTAGGTTCACAGAAAAGAAAGATAAATTAAAAAGAAACAGAAAAATAAATTAAATAAAAAAATTAGTGTCCAAACTTTGCATGTTTGATATTCATGATGTAGCTATATTGTGAACATAAGATATTGATCATAATACCTACTAGATAATCATGGAAGAATAAAGAGATCTTAGAATCAAAACTAGTTTTGTTCAAAATCAATGGAAGTAATTAATAGTTTAACAATAGAAAGAACTAAATAATGTCAAATGCTAATGTGCTAGTTGAGAGATTCTTGACCCATTCTGCACAAATAAAATAAGTTAATATAATACCTATATCTACAGTAGATCATTTTTTTAAAGCTTGCCAAGTATGTTTAATAATATAATAGGTCTGAATGTTTTTAAAGAGTTGTAAGATATCTTGTTGGGCTTAGAAATGATGATAGACAATAACATTTGAAGTGCAATGGCCAATGACTTAAATTAATGTATATATCAGCAATATCAATGAAATTCTTGAGATATAAGGTGTTATGGAACACTTTGGACACTAACATTTTTTCTTTTCCTTTTATCTATTTTTCTTGATTTTATATTTCTTTTCTTTTGAATTTCTTTTTCTTTTTATTGATGATAAAGAGGCACATGGCATTGCAGTCACATGACATGTCACATGATGTGACATCATAGGCCTAGAACATAGTAGAAGGATCTGAAAGATGATGTTAGGGTACATGATGTATACATAGTAGCCTTGAATAAGATATGAGGCAGACATGAGATAGTCGCACAGACTAATATGTAACAGTATAAATAAGACTCTAATTTAGTAGAGACTCCTTGTCGAGTTCTCTTGTACTTTTCCCTACTTGATTGCTTAACTGAGAGCTTTACTGCTTGTGTTATCATTGGACTTTGTGTTTAGTGGTTGCCACAACACAAGATATTATTAACAATAATCTTAAAATTGTTGCGACCTTAAGCTAGAGCTCAGGTTGCACTTAGGCAAAGACTTGAGAGGAAGGTAAGGGATATTTATAAGTAGTAAAGCATAAGGATATAGGAAAGTATCTATGCTATATATACTAGTAGTCCATGAGAAAATAGCACATAGTCCATAAAGTCCAATGAGCTATATACATAAGGAGAGGTTGAGGATGAAGTAAGGCTGGAGCATCTACTACATAAGATGCTGACTGAGACTTCTTTGGTACAGCCAATTGTGTTATCATACTCTGAGCCCATCTCCATGATGCATCCTCAAGACATCAATCATAACAATACCCCATTTTCAGCTTTCATATCCTCATGAATCAGACCAATACCTCTAGTTCTCCTACCATGTAGGTTACGACTGTTTTCTTATTAGGACTAATAATAACTTGTTCTTGATTGTTGATTGCAATAAAAAATGGTTCATATAATAGTTCCTTTTGAAACATTCGAATAGAATATTTGTTCTTTACTATTTCCATATTATGTTTGTTATCCACCAGTACTGTTACTACTTCTTTCCAGAAGTTGAGATCTTGTTCTCCTCTCAATCAAAGTGATTGGTAATACAGTGGTGGTTAGAAAATCCTTGTTTGAGTGGAAGACTTGATAAACTTCATATATTTTAGGAGGTTGTCAATTTCTTCATCAATGAAACTTAAACTTTCTATTGAAATTGACTCTGAGACTTCATATAGTTTGATTAGTATCACTTCTTCTTCTTCTTTTTTTTCTTTACCCTTCTCCTGTTGTTCTTTATTACTATATAGGTCTTGAATCTCCCAAATGTTCTTGTCTACATAGCTATTGCCTCTTTCTTTATATTTGTCCAACTCATCAGCCAACATACTTTGCACTCAAAACACTTGCTCCTCTATATTGCTATAAACCAAGAATCTCAAGTCTCCTGAAATTCCAGATATGTTAGTGGCATTTGTCATTTGGTTATTGATACTTGCCTATAAGATAGCTTCTTCCATTTCTGTTACTACTGTGTTCACTTCTCCTGCTAACTTCTTCATGTTCTTTATCATCCTCTATACATTGATCATCATTTCAATCCCTTTCAGCATCTTGTGATACATTCTTGTTCAGTTCTCTTATTCTCTCTTCATTACTTGAGCTTGATCCATATTGTTCAATCATCTGGAGATATATGGGTTTGGGGAGCCAGGTGCAGTAGCATAGTTGTTGTTGGAAATTTGAGAAGACATTTGCTTTGAAAATTCAAATAAATGCTTTGAACTGTCGAAATGGGATTTTACCCCCTCTCTTTATAGGTTTCAACTCAAACATCTTGCCCAATAGTCTTTAATTGCCTCCTTTGCATGATATAACCCCATTTCTGCTATATATTAGTCATGTTCATCTCTGTAGCCCTTCTAATGCACCAAGTATTGCATCTTCCTCCCATATTTCCTATGCTTCCTAACTTCTTCCACTTCATATTCCTCTTCTTCATTAATAATTGTTGGTGGTGGTGCTGGCTTCTTGTGCTGTCCCTTGAACTTTAGCTCTACACATTGTGTTAGCAGATCCTCATTAAATATGTTATGAATTGCCCATTCTTCTGGAAGTTTCAGTTGAAATGCTTCCAAGCCAATGTTTTTTAAAATCCTAAAAGGCCTATATCTTTTATTATCTAACTTCTTTAAGGGTCAATTTGATTGGATATTCTTGTTTTCAAGCCACATGTTGTCTCCAACCTTTAGTTCTTGAGGATTCCATCTTTTTTTGTTGAATTGCCTTTTTATATTCTTCTGAGCTTTCTCCATTGCCTTTGTTGCCTGTTCCTAACCTTTTTGTATTCCTGTGAGGGATTCTTCTACTCTTGGAATCTTCATCTGTACCACAAAGTTGCCTTTCTATGGATGTCTTCCAAAGTTTAGTTTAAATGGTGTTCTTCCTGTTATTGTATATTTTTTATCATTATACTGGAATTCTGCTACTGCTAGCTAATCTGTCCAATTATCTTGTTGGTAATTCATGTAGTACTGTATGAATGTTCCTATCTTCTGGTTGATCCTTTCTGTTTGACCATTTATTTGAGAGTGGTATACTGTTGATAGTTGTCTTTCTGTTTCCAATGCTTTCATAAATTCCTTCATAAACCTTGATGGGAATTGTGGTCCTCAATCACTGAGAATCTTCTTGGGTACTCCATGTAATTTCCAGATATTGTCCCTGTAGATTTTTGCAATTCCTTCTGATGATATACTTGTAGTTATTGCCTTTAATTGAATCATCTTTGTGAATTGGTCTATGATAACTACTATGGTGTCCATTCTGTTCGACCTAGACAAAGGTCTGATAATGTCAATACTAATTTCTTGCCATGGTTCTTGAGGAATCTTCAATGGATGTAGCTCTCCTGCTTTCTTCTGATGCTGAACTTTATTTTGCTGGTACTTAAAATATCCTTGTACATATTTTTTGACATCTTCTTTTAATCCTGGCCACCAGTAGTTTCATTTGATCAATTCTAGCATCCTCTGTTGTCCTAGGTGTCCCACATCCACTGAGTTGTGGTTTTCCTTCAGAATCTCCTTCTTAGTCTTCTTGTTGTTTGGAATATATATTCTTCCTTCCATATATACAATTCCATCTTCTTTCCATGTTAATCTATCTTTTTTTTTAATGCCTGAACCACCTCTTGTTCTCTAGTGTTATTTCTTTTGATCTCCTTGACTATGTCTAACTCGTCTACTGTTATCTTTCTTCTTAGCATTGTAATTTCTGCTGTTGTTCTTCTTGTCTATAATTGTTTCTTTAGTAGTTGGATATCTTTGTTGTCTTCTTTCATATTCACTTGATCCTTTCTTGAAAGAATGTCCATCTTTGTGTTTGTCTTTCCTGGTATATGCTTCAATGTAAAGTCATAATTATGTAACTTCAAGTACTATTGAGCTTGTTGTTCATTTAACTTGTGAGGCTCTCAGAAATACTTTAAGTTTTCATGATCTGTCCAAACTTCAAAAGGTTCTATAGTGTTCAACAGGTATTGTCTCTACTTGGTCAGAACTTTTACTATTGCTAGTAGCTCCTTGTCATAGATTTCATAATTTCTTTCTACCAGTTGTATTGTCCTTGACAGAAACACTATTAGTTTCCATTTCTCTTCTTATTCCTGAGATAGTACTCCCCCTATAGCATGTTCTGAAGTATCTGTTTCCACTTGAAATTTTCCTTCCCTCTTTGGTAAGGAAAGAACCAGTTGACTCATTATCTTGTCCTTAAGTTTCTCGAATGCCTTTTGGTATTCTTCATCTCATTTCCATTCCTTTTTGCTCTTTAATTTGTTTAATGGTCTTGTTGTGTGGCTGAAGTTCTGGATAAAGCATCGATAGAAGTTTGCAAATCTAAGGAAACTCTCTATGTCTTTGACCTTCATTGGCATCCTCCATTCTTTTACTACCTTGATCTTCTCTTGCTCCATTTTGACTTGTCTCTTTCCCACTATAACTCCTAGAATAGGGATTTCTTCCATATTAAAGTCATATTTTGATTGTTTAAAACACAGATTGTGTTTCTCTGCTATTTTCAAGAACCTGATCATTCTTTCCTCCAATTATTCCATAGTCTTTGCTAGTATAACAAAGTCATCCATATAGTTTGCTAGCACTCCTTTATGGAGTAACTCTCAGAAAATACTATTCATCATCCTTTGGAACATTCCCAGTAAATTGCATAGTCCGAAATACATAACCTATGGTTCAAATAGCCCTTTGTTTATTAGGAATGCAGCTTTCTATTTGTCTCCTTCCTTGATTCGTACATTATTGTATCTTCAGATAAGGTCCAACTTGTTGAAATATCTTGCCTCTTTAAGTTTGTCTATTACCTCTCCGATTAGAGACAATGGCATTTTATTCTTTATTGTAATCTGGTTGAGCTTTCTGTAGTCCTGGACCAATTGTAATGAACTGTCTTTCTTTGGAATGTAGAAACAGGGTGCCACATATCATGATTTTGATTCCACTATTAGTCTTATCTTGAGTTGTTCATCCAACCATTAATTCAAGGCTTCTTTCTCTTTCAGTGTCATCATATAGGCTTTTGCATTTAGTTCCTTTGGGGCCTCTTCTGTAAGATTGATTTTGTGGTCCCATTCACATCTTTCTGGTAACTTTTCAAACTTCTTCTTATTAAATAAATATGTGAAAGGTTGAATGTACTCTGGTAAATGTTTTGAATTTATCCTGTCTGGTTCCTTGCCAATTTCACTGTTGTCCTGTTCTTTGGTTTCCATAGTTTCTGTGGTCTTTGTTCTCCTGGTTTTAAACCTAATACCCTTGTGTTTTATTGTACAACTTCCTGGATATCTTGTAAACCTGATGGTGCCATTCTTCCAATTGACTTCTGAATTGTGTTTGACTAGCCAGTTATGATCCAAAAACATGTCTGTTCTATTTAAGTCTATTACAGCTGCTTCCAACTATTCCTTGTGGCTGTTGATCTCGATTTCTAGAGGTACCATCCTGGTTACTTCTCTATTCTTTGTTTTGTCTGTGTTAAAAACTTTGAATAAGAAGTTTATTGGTTTTGTCTAGATTCTCTTATCTTTGACCAGTTGCTCATCAATCCCTGTGTATATACATTTGGAGTCCACCAGTACCTTAACCTTTAGTTTCTTTCCATTCTTTGTCTTCACATCTGCTTGCATGTTTAATTCCTGCTTTCCTTTACTATTTCAGCAATTCAGAATAATATATTTGTTCTGGGAATTTACATAGGAGATCTCATATACCATGTCTACTCAATATTGTTGCCAAAATCCTGTTTTTTCTTCTCATATTTGTCATCTGATCCTTTCTGAACTTGTTATTCCTTCATTGACTGTGTTTCTTTGTAGTTCTTAGCAATATGTCCTTTTTTCTCGCATTTGAAACATCTCCTGGTTGTGCATTCTTTCTTCTTCAATTGGCATACTTTTGCCATGTGCCCATATTTGTTACAATTGAAGCATTTGGGCTTTCCATCTTTAAAGCTGTCATTGGACTTCCCAATGTCCATAGGCTAACCTCATCCCCTGTAAGTTGTTCCTATTCCTGTCTTGTAATCATTTCATCCATCTGTGGGCTCGTATCCTTGTCCTACTAATGTTATAGCCACCTTCCACTCCTTGAGTGTTTTTGGTGCAACTATCAGTGGGTATTCTAGTATTGTTTTGATAATATTATACCATACATTCTTCTTCAATAAAAAGATGGTATGTAGTTCATCTGTATCTGCTTTCGTGGCCAATGCTTTAAACTCTATTATAAAGTCCACTGTGTTCTTCTTTCCTTGCTTGAAAGTCTTGATCTTCCATTCAGCATTTGCTGTCTTTGTCTTGTCACTGAACATTGTTTTGATTTCTTTGATGAAATCTTCCCAATCTTGGGTTCTGAGTTCTTCATCTAGCTCATCAAGCTTTCTCTATGTGTATATACCTACTACACCTCCTCTAAGGTAAGCTAAGATTGCTGTGATCCTGTTGTCAGTCTCTATGACCCTGTTACTCTTGAGGAATAGTCTTATTCCTCTCCACTAGTCCTTGAATTTTGTTTAGTCACTATCAAACCATTCTGGATCCAGTATCATGTTCTTTGGCATTTCTACCTGTATGTTCTTACTGACTGCTACTGGTGCTGGTACTTTTGATATATGTGTGTCCATTTGTTCATAGTCATTTGAGGCTTCTTCTGTGATCTGTAAAGATCTTAGTCATTCTGACAATGCCTCAATATCATTCATTCTTCTGGAACTTATCTTGGTTCCTTTTTGTAGTTGATACTATATGTGTTTTGTTCTCAACAGTTAACTCTGTCTAGTTTCATCCATGGATATTATCTACTATACCTCTCTTGCAAGGTGAGCTTGTTGACGCTTTACCAAATGTTACAACCTTAAGCTAAAGCTCAGGTTGCACTTAAGCAAAGACTTGAGAGAAAGGTAAGGGATGTTTATAAGTGGTAAAGTGTAAGGATACAGGAAAGTATCTACACTATATATACTAGTAGTTCATGAGAAAATAGCATGTAGTCCATAAAGTCCAATAAATCATATACATGAGGAGAGGTTGAGAATGAAGCAAGGCTAGAGTACCTACTACATGAGGTGCTGACTGAGACTTTTTTGGCACAGCCAATTATGTTGTCATATTTTGAGCCTATCCCCATGATGCATCCTTAAGACATTGATTATAACAAAAATGTTTCTAAGACAATTTATCAAGTCTAGAAGTCAATAAATTATTGCATTTAGCAATTGAACTTCTAAACTTGTCTTCTGAGAAATATATCTATTTTGTAATAGGTTTGTTTGGAATTTCTTCTAACAAACACAGATTAATACAACAATTTTATACTGAATTGAAAGACAAATAAAGAGCTTTTTATAGATCTTTGAGTTTAAGATAAGAACAACTATTATGTTGAATAGCTTCAATAGCCAGTAGTTTGCACTTCTTAATCTAATTCATAAATATCCAAGGACCATAATTTTTGCCTGCAATTTCTTAAATTTTGGTATTGAAAAATTTATGTTTAGTCTTTTTGGTAATGCTTCTAAAGTTCTTCCAATCTTCAACTTGTTTTAAGGCTTGATATTTCTTAAGTCTCTTATTGCTGTAGTAGAAAAACTAATGTATTTGCTAAATCTTTATTAAATGCTACTATACAAGATAGTGGTATGAGAGAAAGAAGCATTAAGTGAATAAGCTATATTTCTGCTTATTACAATAGTCATATTCCAGATGGAAAATGTAACAAGGAATAAACCATTATCCTTCATTCTACTATGATTTAGAGTCTTTTGTAATATTGATAACTTTTAAATTCTTGAACCAAATTTTGTCTGTATTGTCAGCAAATTTATTTATGATTTGTTCAAGAACTTCTTTGCTTATGATGTAGGCTATATTTAGTTCTTCAATAGCTTCAATTAGTTTAGCAGTAAAGTTCTTCTCTTCTTCACTATTCTTGACAATTGTGCATCTTTTGGTTTGAATGTACTTATCAAATATTGCAATGTTAACAGTAAATAAAGTATGGTCAAATGAAAGTCTCCATTCTGGGTAGATAGTATAATTGTTAAGTTTGAGTCTTCTTGGTTATCTGAGTATCTAGTATTTAGTTTTTGTTTCAGCTTATTATCTCTATTAACAATCTTATAAATGTTGTCAATTTTGTTAGCCAGTAGTTTTAGGAATATTTTCTTGATTTTGAGGATTTTTCTTGTTTTAGGTAATAATACTTGAGCATACAATTTCCCAATCTCCTTCTTTTCTATCAGTTTGGTTCCTTGCTTGAAGAATTTGGAAATCTTTATGACTTCTTTGTAAGGTTTTACAAGAATTAACAGAGGTAATTTCATAAAACTTGCAAGTTTATTAGTTGATTTGTTCTTGTTGGTAAGAGTTCTTGATTCTTGTAATTTTGGAGTGAATTTTGAAGCAACACACTATCTGAAAGTTTTGTTTTGTTTATCAGTAATGAGTGAATCCCAACCTGATCTGTAGATTGATGAGATGAAGTTTCATACCACTTTATCTATACTGTTTATATCCAGAATATCATTGGCCTTACTACAATTAATACTCTTATTTTTGATATATTTAGTCATGTATTGAAAGGACTCTTTGATGTTCTTAGAGTCAGATAGGAGATGTTCTAACAAACCATGTAATAAGATAGAATGAAAACTACCATCCTAAGAATCTTGCTTAGTTGCCTAATTAACATTGTAAGGTAACTCAATGTCTAAGACCTTCTGTGAAGGACACATGTCAGTATTAGTATTGACAGTACCTTTATTTCATGGTTTAGATATGTTGGTAGGAGCTGAAGCTTTACTATTAGCATATTGTGCTCTTTACTGAAGACTAATGTCAGTTATTTCTTTAACCAGATTACCTACCTAACCATTGTTCAAGGTATAATATAGTTAGGAACTGTCTATAGGCTCCTAGATATCCTCATTCAGAAGATTATTCTAAATTTCCATTCTTTTATGGTATGAAATAGATGATGTAATTGAGTGAGTTGAAGATTCTCTAAAGCTGAATTTATTAGAGAAAGTAGATCTTCCTCTGATAATGTTAGTGTTCATGTCCACATCTATTGAGGATGGTAATTGAGCTATTGGTGAAGATTTTAGAGCAGTAAGTAAAGTGGAAAACAATGTATTTGCTAATGCTCTTATAGGCACTACTATACAAGATGGTGGTAAGAGAGAAAGAAGCAATGAATCATGATGTAATTTATGTTGTTATTATTTATTCCTATTTTCTATACTATAACAAGCAAACTAGTCTAAGACAAGTGAGCATTCCAAGTAGTTATGCCCTCTTAGCAGGATAGTATCTATATTTGTAAGATAAAATCAAATTATAGCTTAGAGATAAAATATAGAGATGTCTGGTTGAAAAAAATATTAGAGCAGGTGAGGTTAGTGATGTTGGCTATAAGAATGGGCAAAGGCCAATGGTAGCAAATAATCTAGAAGAGAAATATTAGCATAATTATAAAGAGTATAAAAAATATAGTAAAAGAATAGTAGTTATAACTTAATATAATATGCTAGTTCAGAAAGCATTCTTAGTTCTTCTTAAAATCCTCTAATCATGTTCAGTAGGTAAGAGGTCTTTGATAGTGGGTAAATTTCACTAGGTAAGCTTGTTTCATTTTTGATGAATATATTTAATCTCTTAAGGAATTTGCTTAGAGCAGCTATGCCTTGTTTGGTCTTAAGAATATTTAGTATATATAGATAGCTTGAGATATTGTAAAGGATTTGGTGGTGGTTCTTGTATTGCAGGCATGTGTTGTTATGGCAACTACTAACCAAAATTGTCAAGATCAAAGATCATGAACTTAATTGTTTTTTATTTTCTTTTTTCATTTCATTTTTCTTTTGATTTATTTTTCTATTTTCTATTTTTAGAACTCTGGGGTTAGGGTTAGATGTGATTGGTCACACTGTCACATCAGTCACATCTGATGGTGTGGTCACAACATTGATCACAAGACTTGAGAGAAGGAAGTAAAAGATTCTGGAATAAAATGATATCATAACAACATGGACACTATATGTTGGCTGCATGCTTTATACATGGTCATTTAGAGTAGGGTGCACAGTAGCTAGCATGGACCATCTGTAGGAGTATATAAGGTAGACTAT
>Ga0157364_1005536_pt1 | contig 12876 bp, 6 predicted proteins | sample AttsexASBM2_FD_111476 | JGI IMG/M metagenome (GOLD analysis project Ga0157364, IMG submission 111476) | Fungus gardens microbial communities from leaf cutter ant in Ribeirão Preto, State of São Paulo, Brazil - Atta sexdens ASBM2 | ecosystem: Host-associated > Fungi > Mycelium > Unclassified ... | reverse complement strand
CTCTATTTTTTTCTTTCAGTGTAATAAATTTTTTTAAATATAGATACATGAATTTTGATTATACACACATTTATATTGGCTTTACATTATCAACAAGATTTATTTGCAATTAATTGATTATATTGTTTTTTTAATTCTTCATAAAAAAAGTTGTGAAAAAAATTTTTTAGTAATAATATATGCTTGATATACTGTCATCCTTAATAACGCTTTGCATAACGCATAACTTACTTACCTAATACGAGATAACTTTATAACTACGTTGTTATTTTATCCATGATATTCTCTCTCTTCCTTTCTAAGAGCTGGCACGCGATCGCATCGCACCTTCTTCTTTACACCTCCCTCGGGCGTCGACCGTTCGATCCTCGGGGCGTTACGCAATTAATTAGACTGTGGCGGGATCTTCGATTTAGCGTCTATGCCGACAAAAGAGTACTCGTTGTGTGCGAACGGCCCCGCAAGCCCGAGAAATACCGAGACGGTTCGTTCTCCCTCGCCTTTGATGCTGGCGGATTTGTGGCTCTATTTGCATTCCACGTGGTCTACCACGCGCTTTCTCTCTTCCCTGTTCTTTCTCTTTTCCCGACCTCCTAATCGTTATTCTTTAGAGAATTAAAACGAGTCCATGATAATGGCGATGGCAGTGATGATACGTGGACGCATTGTCGAGCGCACTGCTAGGCAATTAGTTGTAGCCTTTGCTCATCTTTCTATCTCTGTTGATCGAAGTATTCGCTATATATACGATCTCTCTCGCGTTCTCTCTAGATCATGCAACATAGAAAATCAAGTGACGAGAAACCTAGACAAGTCGGATTTACTAGTCCGTTTCGTCCGTGGAATTTCACCCAGCGTCTCTTCTTACCGATCTAGACGTGTCGCCTCGGCCAAGAAATCCCGCGTGCTCCAAGAAGCCGACCCGATGCAGCCGGCAGGAAATAGATCCGTGGACCGCGTGGTGTCTGCGGCGCCCGACGAAATTAGAGTCCACGAGGATTTGCGACATATATTTTTGGCTTGGCGTGCGACTGTCTCTATCTCGGTCGGGTCCATGGCCGTTAGAAAAAACGCGGATACTTTGTATACGAATGCAAGCACATATTTCAAATGAGAATATGTGAGCATGTGTTTATATCAAATTAGAAATCTGACAATAAAAGTGATAGGGAGATCAACGCATGAACAAGTAATTAGATCAAATTTTAAAAATTATATTATTAAAATATCAAGGGAGTAAATATTAAAACTAGTTCATTATGTATAGGATATTTCGACCATACCTACAATTAATCTTTTTCAACTATAAATTACAAACGATAAGTTACAAACGAGAATGAATTAAGAGATTGAAACACTATGATATATGAAATATAATACAAAAGAATCATAAACAGAACTTTAAAAAGATTAACAATCATAAAATGAAAATCAAATATGAATTTAAATTACATTAAAAGTTGGACAACTATTAAATAATTAATAAAGAAAAAATAAGAATGAACATTTCTCGTACGACAAGGTCTCGTATTACAAGGTCCATGTTGAAGCAGAATTATTTCTTGTTCAAATGCGAGAAAGAATAGAATCAAGAAGTTAAATAGAATTCATATGGAAAGTCATCGAATATCTATGCTATATAGAATTAAAATAAAAAATCTATGTCAAAAATGCAAAATGAGGTACTAAAGAACATTATAAAATGAATAAAAGAAAGTTTGCGGTACACGATGTCTTCTTTCTGCTGTTTGTGTTTAGTAAATTACTAGAATTGAACTACACAGAACTACACGAAATTTCTAGTAATTTATTAAAATCAGTAATCCAGCAGGAAAACATGCATTGTATGCCGTAGGCTTGAGAGAGTGAATAATTCAACTTACTGGAAACGTAATTTTAAAGTATTAAGGATTTGAGTTGTTCTATCTTCGGATAAATTATGTGATAATTTATCTAATGGATAAACAAAAGAATAAAAGAATAAAAACATGAGAGAATAGTAAAAGAGTAAGGGAATGAGTTGAAATTTATCGAAAGGTGGAACAACGTAATCTAAATGTCCAAGTATTGAAATAAAACTTCATGTTGGCACGAACGCAAACGAACAAATGAGAAAGTGAACGCCGATATAATAACTTTAAAAATTCCGGCATAAATCTTGAGAGGTCAAAATTAAAAATTGTTACTGAGAAATCGATTTAAATAAGCAAATATAAAAATCATCAAGATATTGTGTATTTGTAAATACACCATTGATTGATGATTCACCATTTGACTGTTCCTTTAATGTAAAGATAGCAAATCAGTCTCTTGTTATAATTATTAGAGTTCAGGATTTTGATATTTCTTCAATTATAAAAATCTTATATTGTATTACACTATGCTATGTTTATGCATTTTGTGTAGGATAATTCTTAAAACTACACAAAGTGCATAAACATAATATAGTATACAAAATGCATATACATAGCATAAAATTATCTCTCGACTAACTAATGGATATCCAGCATAATGTCATCATTATTGGAATCCTTATAATCAATTTGAAATAATTGAAACGCAAACGCAGCAGATTCTCTCTCTTTTTCTTATTTGTGGTATATTTAAATTTAAGCTGTGTGATAAACACAATCAATGTGACTTTTATGATTCTATGTATGTATACGGTTGTTTGAGAGAAAAAGAAGTGTATACTGCGCCAGAACTTGTGCAAGTTTAAATTTCAACTCCATCCACAGACAGTAGGTTGAAACTTAAACTTACCGTCCTCGAGTTTTTCCATAATTCTCTCCTTCTTGCCAGATCCCACATTGTCGTCGAACCGAGTTCGCTTTTAAACTTTGTCTATTTTCGCGAATTCTTCCGCTTCTTTCGCGACCGTATTTCGCAGGTGTATGAAATTCATGCGCGAATTCCATACGTCGTTATTATGCCGCGCCAACACGCGGCGCAGTTCCATTTTCACTGAACTGGCGACGATAAATTCGGGATGAATCGCAGCCGGGAAGATTATTGGCCGCGAATGTTGCGGGAACCAGCGCTTTTTCTAATTACGAGATAAGGTGTATCACGATACGTTTTTCTGTACTCGCGTTGGCAACCGATTTTCGCGAGAGAATTCGAATTACGGCGGCGGAAAATATGAGCCGCACGGTAAAAATATCGGCGGTTCAGGTCGCTATTAAGTATAAATTACATGTCACCGGGAAAAATAGGACCAACGGGAAAGCTGAAGGTGCGATCGGCTGGAAATACGATTCCCCGCTTAGCGGTGTTCGCACAAAATTTACGATCAGCGTAATAGATATTGGAACTGTGGATTCCTTATTACGTGTGCTGCCGTTAGATGAAAGATAATGATGATTCCCAGCCACGAATTCTGGCATCACATAAAACTATTTTCCCTTATATAAATTCTTGTTTCGCGCGCGATATATTGAACCTTGCCTATAATGGATTTTATTTCATTATCGTATATGACAACCACTTATTTGCTTATAATTATGTTGCTGATTAACGAATTGCGCGATTGAACTTTTGCTGCTTTATCTTATCGCAATGTCATGAAATTATTATTTCTCATCATAATTTTGTTAATGACATAGGTCGTAGAGAGAAAGCTGCACGCTAATGTCGTTTTAAATGCAAAAATCAGCAAATAAGTCAATCCCTCGTAAGTAATTAGATAAGCGGGTAGCGGGACTTCAATAAATTGCCTTTCATTACAACCAATAAGTGAGCCTCATTTTAATTCCTGCAACCTACGAACGCGCAATTACGAAAACATCGTAAATACGAAACGTCGAAAATATTGAGATACGCGAAGATGTTCGGTGAATCACACGGTAAAATCATACACTTAACGAGAGTCTTTTTTACTTTTATAAGATGTATTTTTTTGCACAGTATCATAAAAATATATGTAAATTTCTTGACACATGCTGCAAGAACAAGTACGAGTTTGACTGCGAGGATCCAAGTATAGCAATCTAACAATCTTAAATCGATAATGATAGATAGCATCGACGTTTCATCTTTCTTTTCATATGGTACATTCGAGATAAATCCTGATATGTTACTACCTTCCCCCGCAACGATCGTTCGAAGATTCTGTCAATCGATTTAATAGAAAGTTAAATGTGCACGTTCTCTTACCTTTACCAATCAACTCGCAATTCCTCGGAATTCACGAAACAAGAAGAGGAAGAAATCGACATCACAGTGGCGCCAATGCGTCGATGCACGTACGCACGCACGCACCTACATCGGTGGCCACGAGTCCGTATTGCATCGCGTTGCATTGACTTAATGAGAGAATGCCGGAGAGAGAAAGAGAGAGAGAGAGAGAGAGAGAAATACACGGTGGCTGTCAGAGCGGCAGGCATGCGGTTCAAAGGGCGACGAACGATTTCTCGTTACGATCGAGAGCCGCGCGAAATGTATTATTTATTTGTAGTCTCTCAACGATTCTCGCGAGCGTGAGCCTCGACGGGTTTGCGAGAGAAACATCCCTTGTATGCTATAAAGGTAGAGAGGTAGAGCCTTGTTTGCAGGCACCTCGTATGTACTGATGATGTACTTTGCAAAGAGAATCGTGAACGGTACTGCAGAGCTGCCTTTCTTGCCGTTAGGTCCGTAAAGTGCGATCCTTCTTTATGCCCAGAGGCCATCATTCGCGTTCGTGCGACGAATGCTTTGATTGCATTTCGCCGGCGCACCGTTTGCAGAGGAATGACAAATACGCGAATAACGCTTTTATTAATTAGCAATCGCGCGAGCGGTAACGCATTAATTATTACACTGATTTGTTTTCATATTTACTTCGATATAAAAACTGACGCTACCGAATGTAATTGTCAATTGTAAATAAACATTATAAATGTAGCTACCCATTCGCGCGGATATCATTCGTTTATTAGCGAATAAATATTGAACAAACAGAGCGCAATCATATCATTCAATATTTTTCATTTATTACACGAGTCTGGAGCTTGATTATGCTGCATCGGTATTATATGCACTCATAATGTCCGTACATTGTGAGACCCTATAACTATTTGTCATGAGAACGATAAGAAATTGCTCGGCTATTTTCACGTGCGGCCGACGACGTGTATATCGGATATCTTCTAGTTCTCGGCATTGCCGTAACTCTGTCTCGCCATTACACGCGATGCATCTACTCGGTGCTTTAAATAAGCACAGCATAGTGCGCGATCCTTCATCGCGCATCGCAGTCACTAAACTTTTCTGCCGGCGAGATATTCCCGCAAACTTATTCGCGAAAGAATGATCGGGGTATGCTCCCGACGTGCAATTCTAATAAACCAAATTCCACGTGCATTATACTGAAAAAAAAAGATTGGCTGCTGCAGCAAATTTGATTAAAATATGGTATAGCATTTTTAATTCATAGTAGCCAATTTTGGTTGCAGCAGCCAATTCTTGCATTAGCCTATCCGCAATCAGTCAGTATAGGATTTCAAGAGGTTTAAACCTTTAAAAATTAGCTGCTGCAATCAATTAAAAATATAAATAGCATATTTTACCATCTAATTTACTGCAGCAGACAATGCTTTCTTTTAGTATAGAGATCCTGTATATAATAGGAATCATGGGAAAGTCACTTTTGATTGGTCCACCAACAATTCCTGAGAGAAAGACAAATAGATAAGAAAAAGATAGAACAGAATGAGAAAGAAAAAGGAATAGTACTCTAAATTTCTAGAAGTGAAATCTCACTTCAAAAAAATGAAAATACCACCACTATTGAAAAAAGAGTGGCAATATTTGCCTTGAAGAAGATTTTCATTCTTTTTTGGAGTGAGATTTCACTCTAATTTATAGAATAAATGTATGTCCTTTTTTCTCGCAGATTTTTGTTAAAACTACTATCTTACGTACTAAAATTGCGGCTCGTGTCTAGACTTATTGGAGGATCTTTTTTCTCTAGCACGCAAGAATGATGGAAAGAAGAAACAACTGAATATATCAAAGAAGCGCAGGTCCTCCATTTTGTGTAGTGTGTAGTGTATGTGTATGTGGATCTACTAACCATACCCTATACCAATAATACTAAATATTGGACTTATTGGACTACAGACAACTAAATCGAAATGGCAGTCGAAAGAGCCAATAAGAAGGCTGTCGGCATTTCAAGCTCAAATAAAAGCGCTACTTTGGTATATCTAGAGTTTTAGGTAGCTCTCATTGGTGCTCTCACATACCTCAGTACGCTTATCATTAACCCGACTGCGGAAATGGATGACCTGGTCAACGGCCTATTGACACCGACGCGCATTATCATGCAGAAGCGATCGCGTGCACTTATACTCTAGCTCTATCCAACTGGCCATTCATGCTGGTTGATATTTAAATACATTATCATAACAATGCGCGCGGATACATGTTAAGTTAATATCATTATACCTTTTCTCTTTCGCCGACAACCACTGTAGAGCGCACGCAACAACAGTAGTCCTTCGCCAAGGAACGAAAGGACAGGACGCGATTTCCTTCTCCGCGCTCACTCTCTGCTTATGATGCACTTCTTTTTTTTTCTTGAGGCATGCACTTGCGACGCCTCGGAAATGGCGCAGGTAATATATTTCGCTTTGCCGCCAACGACGATTTGTTCTCATCACGGGGAATAATCGAACGCGATTGCAATCTTATGAACCAAGTTTGTAATATTCTTCGATACAAATGTTTATGAATATCAATGTCTCCCCGTGTATTGCTATTTTGTTTCATTCTTTGCAGTAATCTCTTCGGGAATGACTTTTTATTGTTAGAATTTCTTTTCCAAATTTTTGAATACGTGTCTTAAGCTAAATTCTTCAAAATCAATTCATAAAGAATGCAATAATTACTAATTTGAGATATTTAATCCTAGCTATACACATTGGGGTCTCAGAAACCCCAGTGCAATTTGTTAAATCGAGATTTTTTCGTGTTTCTGAACTTTTCTTTTTCTTTGAATCTATACATCTCAAAGCTTCTTAATTCTATCGACTTTTTACACTTCATTTATTCCTTAATCAATTATCCATGGATTGAAAAAAATTAATTGAAATATGTCCATTTTTATGGAAATTATAGTAATAAATATGGGGTTTCGGAACCCGAGTGTATATATTAAGTATTAAAAAAAGAGTGTGTATAGCTAAATGTATAGTTAAATTTTCATTGAATAGAAAAAATATCTTTGTCGGAAGATCTCCCTTCCGTTTGTTACATATCAAATAAATACATCCAGTAGCTAGATATGTATCTCAAACATTTTATGAGCATACAAACCCTATTTCTGAAGAGTCTAATATGTTATTGTACGTATTCCCTATCAGCATTTAGTCCCTGTTCTCTTCGCTTTAATTCATTCGCTTGGATTTGTCATCCGCAACAAGACCGGCTCTTCCGCCTGTCGGCAAAAAAATTCACTAGTACGATGCCAGAACTGTCTTAACCCTGTAAGAACCAGGACGATGGGGAAAAGTGCATGACTGGGGTAAGGAATAGGGCAAAGAGAAACGTATACGAGCATACAAGCATCTTGTAGCTGGACAAGCTCAGACGCAGCGGCATGCGACACAAAGAGACCGCAAACAGCCGCGGTAAGAAGAGATTTTTAATGCTCGACGAGAGACGAGAGTGAAGATGCGAGAGAGAGAGAGAGAAGCGAGGGAAGAAATCGGCAGTAGATTCATAGGAAATATATTGATATTTATTTATGACTGGTAATAATAATTGATCTCTCGTAGAGATGCGCCTCTACGGGATCTCCAGTGATGTCTCCACACGCTTCCGAGCTGGTATTACGTACCAGGGACTTACTACTTCTTTATTTTGCTTGATCGTATATCAATGCCAAAGATGGATAGAAAGACGCAAACTTTACTGAATACATTTAAATCATCGCTTCAGCTTCTAATCCTAACTTTCTTGCGCAGCGATGTCTTAGAAGATTTAAGATTTTCGCTCCTAGAGCGAGTAGAGAAACTGGTTTAATACATTGATCGTTAATTGTATCGTTAATCGTACTTGTCGCGAAAATGAGAGAGGCAACAAAAAATTTAATCTAATAAATTTATATATCTGTATATATAATGTTTATAATTAAATTACATTATGTAAAATTTTCTTAAAATTGTCAGAAAGCGAAATCGATTATTTATTTTAAATAATGCTGTTGTTATTGTTATTGAACTTTAACTGTTTAATAAAAACGCGCGATATTATGTAAACTCTCTCTTTAACTTTTAATTTTAATTAAAATATTTAGTTAAATTTTTTTATAGAAGATTTCAAAATGAAAGTAAAAAAGTTGATTGTGTGCTCTCTCTCTCTCTCTCTCTCTCTCTCGTCTGAATTTAAATATTTCCTATAATATTTTCATGCCAATCGCAAAAAGTAGATATAAACAGCTGATGCAAAAGGATGACATTTAGATAGCAGATATCGGCATTTCGCATCGTAGACACGACTTGATGACTCCCTAGAGTCATATAAAACTACGTATCACGATCGCGTTTATTTCGTTCTCCGCGCGAGTATGTTCGTGCCGCTTGTTAGTTGATCAGAGAAAGAGTATTAGTCTTAAACAGCGTCATTTAATAAATACGTCGGTCGTAAAGTATTTCTCTCACTCGAGATCATTAAATATCAACTTATTACAAAAGAGCCTCTCTTCCATCATGTGTACCTTCATTGTGACTTTGCTTTCGTCTCTTCTTTTTGTTGTTGTTCTCTACATGTGGCAATAATATATCTGCACCTCGTACGCGTGCATAAGGTGTAAAGAGATAGATAACTAGATAAATAGATAGATAGATGGAAAAAGAGAGAAAGAGAGAAGTGGAGTATTATTTTAAATCAGCAGCTACATATTGTACATACATATTGTACATACATATGAAATGAATTTAAAATAGAGGATGGACATTTTAAATGTTGGAAATATATCAGTACAAGTTTTAAAAAAAAATCATACAAAATTTAAATTAAAGCACTTTGATAAAATGTTCTAGCTACATACACAATTTTTGAGATTTATTTCTAGTGATACAATATTTTTTAATGTTTTTTCAAAAATATATGAGTTTATTCTTTAAATTTATTTTCGATACAATTCGATATATGCATAGATCTTCGGATATATTTCGCATATCTCACATTTCTTTTCGAAATTCTTGCAATTTGCAACTTGTTGGTTCTCGGAAATCGCGGAATGCAAAGTAGCGATTCCGCACGAGATACGTAACCGGCGTCAAGGTGGTCGCCGACCATGGTATCGCGAGGGACGAAAATTTTGGACCGGACTCATTTGGTCGTACGGTGGCTTCCATGAATCATGCAGAATCCCTCGCGAACGGCGTCCAGGAGGACCGCGAATGGGGATACTGCATCCAGGTGCAGTGGTCTCTCTCGCGAGAGTTAAAAAGTTTGAAAAGTAATCCTCTCCGCATTAGAGAGTTATGCGCGAATCGCGCGCATCGCACGCGGACACTGATGAAGCGATGCAGCGCGGTGTGACTCGCGGCGCTCTCGCACATAAGTTTCGCCGTGCGATTAATGCTCGTGAGGATGTGCGATTCCTGGGACAGACGGGTAAATAAATTACCTCGCTTTAATAAAATTCTGCATCTTTGCACATGACTTGTCTAAGCGATCTAATCTTGCATGTGCGGAAATAATCGACGGATGAAAAATTCACTTAGGACATTCGTTATTAGCAAAGTAATGTAATTATGAAAAGGCAAGTAAAGTTTGCTTCAATAATAATTTCTTTTGTAGAATTTTTTACAAAAGAATATCAGTTTTCTCAAAGTAGGATACAGAAAAAAACGTTACAGTATTTAAAAATTTAGTTAAATATCAGGGTTATCACAGAATTGGAAAACTATCGGAAAGGGCAGAGAAATCGAAATTGGTCATAGAAAATCGGGAAAAGTTAAGGGAAAATGTAAAAAAGTCTGAATTTTGAAATTTGCTCACAATTTCTTTAAACTGCTCTTATTCTAAATAATTGTTATAATTTTGTTAATATTATATTTGATGAATATTATATTATACGTTTATAGTCAAATACGTTCAAAACTCGCACTTGAAATGATTTTATTAGAATAATTAAAATTTATTTAGTATTTTTATTTGATCGTCCTTTTTCCGTCATAACTGTATTCTTTTTTTACTAATTTTTTTTGTTGACTTAAATTTGCATCCAAAATTTTATTACGCCACTGAGCTTCTTTTGTATTGTTTTTAGTAATGTAGACTTTTTCTACAATACTTGATTCTAAATGTTAAAATGTAGATATTTTATATTGGTCATGGAAAATTTTTTATTTTTATCTGGAAAATCTGGAAAAGTCAGGAAATTTTAAAATTTATTTTCTGTAACAACTCTGAATATAGATATGAAAATAATTTTATTGGACTATCAAAATAATTATAAACATTTAAGCTAATTGTTAGAATGTCAGAATTTTTTGCAGTATTGCTCATCATACTTGAGTTTCTTATTTAATTATTGTAATAGCTTAACTATAAAATTATTTTCAGATCTGTATCTAGTTAAATTTTCAATAAAATTGTTCTTTCCGCGTATAAATAATTTTTATGAGAGCGAAACAATCGCGTATACATATATTTCTTACTTTACATGTTTTATCAGCGTTAATGTTACAAACTTTGCCATAAAGAACGAAATATGATTGCTCGAAACGTATGCCAAGTCGGTTTGGCTGTGAAAACGTTGTGAAGTATCTCTTAGCCAATTATTCCCAACTTTGGTATCTACACTTTCGCAAAAGCAATATGAGCGCTGAGATATTGTTAAGACGTACCGTATATTTAAACGCCATACTCGCGATACTCCCTCTCGCCATTAACATATTACATTTTCGCGCCGTCTGGCAAATCGCCTTCGATCCTGCGCTCTTTAACTGCTGAAGCGTCGAAGGCAGCCCTTATATTCCCGGTACCGAGCCGCGTGCACGACTACGTTGTTATTGTAATAAATACCTATGTATAACCGCGCGTTAAGTCGCGTCTGTGGACCATGAAGAGCCGCAATAAAAATATCAATGCTTCGTATTCATTCGCCCTATCTTGCTTGCTACCATTGAGTCCTATTTGGATCCATCCTCTCTTCGTGAGAGAAAGAAAGAAAGAGAGAGAGAGAGAGAGAGAGAGAGAGAGAGAGAGAGAGAGTGCATTCTCGCAAGCAGATGTACAATGCTGTCGCTGCCGTTGCTGCTGCAGCCATCATGCTGCATCGTCCGACGGCCTAAAGCGGGCAATAAAGGAGTACCGCGCTCGCGCAACGCAAACTCCGACGCACAAATCAAAAAGTAATGGCTAGTTAGTCGCGCTCGACGCGTAAACGCATCTTGTGAATGACCGAGGGCGGATGTTTAACCCCCCGTGGCCGGGGCCGATTAGCCGACAAATTGGACGCGCCTGAGCCTCTCCCTCCCCCTCCTCTCGTCGACCGCGCGAGCATCGACGCGAGGAAAGTCGAGTGCTGATGCTGAGAATGTCGATCACCCATAACGGATCTGGGTGTAGGCAATTACTTAAGTTTCTTAGGTGTAGCTCGAACTTATTATATCTTAATCGATGAAGCTTCCAAGCGTGAAAGAGGATTGAATACACGTGGATATAGCGGTACACGTTGGGGATCTTCATCATAATATAACAAGAAAGGTCAGATAACGTTAAAATTGATAAATAGTGTGTATCAGTCAGATTTGAACTTTATTATTCCTATATGAAATATTTGTTTTTACTAAATAAACAAATGATACGTATAATTGCGCATAATGTGTAAATTAATTTGTATATATTTGTTTTATAAATGAATAATAAAACAAAATAAACAACATAACATGTAAAATGAAGACAGATGTATTACGGATTGCGTGGGATTGCGTGTTCTTTTAAATGGAAACATGCAATTGAAGTTAATATAAATGTATTATAGTATTCTAATATCGATGTGATTTTCCTTTGGCATAAAAGAGAGATAAATGTAACACAACTTTAACACTTTGCTTCTTCTGTATTGCCACAAATGAATCAATAATCCGTTTTTTTTTCTTTCTGTTCTAGGTAAGTACGATCGCATGGCAACATCCATTGAATATACAGAAAGCTTTTTTCACCATTCCGGCTATTACACACGTAAGTGCATTGCAAAATAATGTCTATATGAATATCGAACGTATCACTAAAGCAAATATATATATATTTTTTAAATATACACATACGCGTTCAGAATAAACAAAAACAGCGCTGAATTCGTGCAAAATATCTCATGCAATTTTTGCTTTGTAAAATATAATGAATCGTCAATATTGAGAGCAAGAACCGAGACGCGGTAAAATTTACTCTCCGAGATTCTCCTGAAGCATGAACGCAGATTAATACAACGAAGATTCACATCCCGCCTCGAGCGATATTACGAGGGGCGGGTAGCTTTTCCTTTCTCTCGTTAGCCTAGCTGATCACGGATGTCAACTATCATTGCCGTATTCGCACACCGTTGAACTCGCTCCGATAATATTTTCACGGCATTTATCATACCTGTGTCGCTTCGGTAGTTCTTCGGGCTAACGATCGAAGGTGCGCCGTAGGCGGAGATATTGCAATAGGCTGCATTCAACTCGATCTCTAGGTAAAGAATCTCGCCGAAGGAAAGAAAAGAAAAGATAAGGAAAGAAAATCGGGGAAAAGAGTGAATACTCCTGCAACACTGCGTGCAATATATTTTTACGCTTGTTAACCGTTCCGTCCATGCGAAAACGGGTAGTCTTATTATATCCCTGAAGCGCCATACTAATTATTTATCGGCCAATTATTTATCGATGTTCGGGT
>Ga0157364_1005535_pt1 | contig 12878 bp, 5 predicted proteins | sample AttsexASBM2_FD_111476 | JGI IMG/M metagenome (GOLD analysis project Ga0157364, IMG submission 111476) | Fungus gardens microbial communities from leaf cutter ant in Ribeirão Preto, State of São Paulo, Brazil - Atta sexdens ASBM2 | ecosystem: Host-associated > Fungi > Mycelium > Unclassified ... | reverse complement strand
CTCATCTCCAGTCACAATCCGATGCAAAAAACCTTTTCTCTGTTGCCTTTGAATCAGCTGTTCACCTTTCAACGTCTCTCGGTTTCAGTTCATAAAACACCCAATTTCCTTGTTTTTGAATCATTCATGGCTCTCAATCGTACAAAAACGGCTTGTTGAGTTACCCCCAATGATTCTCCTCTTGCTCTCCTCTTTGATTCTGATCTTCTTCGAGTAATGCCTCTAATTCTTTGTCTTCGAATTTTTTTGGTTGTCCAGAGCAAGGCTTGTCTTCAGCGCTGAAATCTCCATTCTTGAAACGTCGAAACCATTCCCTAATTTATCAGTTGGAGCAGTGTCACCATAAACTGCGACAAGCATTCGATGGGCTTCAGTCGCACTTTTCTTCCAATTAAAGCAGAAAATCAAAATCTCCCGCAAATGCTGCTTGGTTAACACAAAATTCGACATTTCAAACACAATAAAAATCAAGGTTTTTGTGAACTTTGTGAATGAAACTCAAAGCGATATAAACTGAATATTATTAGCAGATGTTTAACCTCTCTGAAATCGCCAAAATCAGCTGTCACTATGAATCATTTACAACAGCTGGAGCTCTTTAGGAAAACGGATCAAACTAATTTGTATTCCCAATAATATTATAATACTTATAATAACTTATAATAAAAACTGAATGAAAAAATGAAACTTCTTTAATTTTGTTAAATCGGGTTAGAAAAGAGACAGTAAAAGATATTAATTTCTCGAAAATGTTTATTTTATATTTGACTATTTGTCGAGATTCATATTATAAAATTTTGATCTTTTTATGCCATTCAAATGTAAGTTTTGTACAAATAATATGCCAGCTTATATATAGCTTATATATATAAATAGCTTATATATATAAATGTATAGATCGAAGTATTTAAATGTATATTAAAAATGCCCAACTAATAAGTCCATTATATATTCAATGCATTCAATTTCAACCATTACTTCCCTTTGCATTGTGTTCTATAAGTCTCTTTCTTCATTTAAAATAATTATAAATATTTTTTAATAATTAGAATTTAACAATTGTAAGTACTTATATACTTACGTAACGTCAAAATCAATAAATTTTATGTATATATACATATATATGTGACATTATTAATTGATTGTGTGATTTTAAATGCTTTATTTGATAATGAAATTAACAATGATGGAATTAATAATCAATTAACAATCAATTAATGGTTTCTTATCATCTCATACGTTCAATAATGCTGTATTTGTATAAAATTTAATAATTTATTCTGACCAATCTATCTTAGGATATTCTACGACAATGCCTGATAATCAATATCTAATATTTATTAAATTTCAATAGCTATTTGTAAAAATAAACACTGCAGCATTCTCAGCGACGAGCGTTATCAAGAAATAATCTTCTTTTTATAAAAGCCATCTTTTAATATTTAATAAACTTAATGTAACGATATAAAATTAAATTTTATCGACAAAATTAAATCTTTTTTATATTTTTTAATGTGCAATTATTGTTTTTTTCTAATTATCATGTTTGATATTTTCAAATCGTGTATTTTAATTAAATTATGTATATATATTTTTACGTATTTAATATTGTTTAATTAAATATTTAACATTTCAACATTACGTTTTTAAAAATGTGATTTGATGACACTGCAACTATGTAATTCCCCAAAAAATAAATTTGGAATTAAATCCGTTAAAAATGTAAACGGACATAATCCTCAATGTATTAATTATCGCTTTGTAGCTCGCTGGATCCTGTCGCATCCGGCGCTTTCTGCAGCTGCGCACTCTGGAATCTCTCATAGCCAATATTAGATTCGCCAAAGATCTTTCGGCCAGGAATCCGTTCGTCATCTTTGATGCTAACCTCCGTGCCGATTTGCACTGGCCAAGGTAGTTTACCCGAATCGTCGTCCTTGATTGTTATGAGATTGCTCACTTTTCGCTCGTTCGCGCCTTCAAATCTGTCGTTCCTGAAGTCTTCTTTGGTGGACGCTCTGACTCGTGAATTATCCTCGAGATATCCGTATGAATGATCGTAATAACTCGATCTCTTTGTATAGGGATCGTAACCGCTGTACGGCTGTGTATATCGATACTTGCCAGGATCGACGTTGCCGGGTATACGTTTATAAGTACCGTCTCGCGTGATCGACGTTCTGACCGCACCATCATACCGCGGGTAATTCCGCAACTCTACTGGTTTCCTCACGACTTCCGGCAAGGTAGCATAGTAGATGATCCGTCTAGGCTTCGACGCAGGTCGGTTTCTGCCATAGAGGTCGAGGTCTTCATCTCTGTAACGATCGTAACGATCGTAATACTGATCACTCGGTGACCGTATGTAATAATCTCTTTCCATCCTGTAACGATCGGGATATTGGTAGCTGTATCCACGGCGATACTCGTAATCCCTCTCGCGTATTGCATTCCTATACCAGAACATTGGGTCGTAGTCATCATAGTTTCTGGTGACCGGCATATCCCTGGATTCGCGATAGTCTGGATAGCGTCGATGTTGTTGGCTCGTCACGAAGTCCGCCCTGGGTGGCTGATGCCTACGGTAGATGCTGGACAGAGCCGCAGCCTCTTCCTCCTCTTGTTGTTGCTGGATTACCTGATCCAAAGGGATACGTTGACGAAACTCCACTGAAATTGGCTGTGCCGCGGTCGACCATGTTTCGGGGGAGTTCAAACGAGCCTCGCGTACGTTCTTCATTGAGATCTTTTCCATACTTGTCTCGTTCTTCGCTTGTCTACGAATACGTTGTACAATGCCTCTCGTAGCTTGATCGTCGTCGTCATTGTCTTCCTTGTTTGCATGTAGGATTTTCATCATAAGCGTCTTCTGAAGACTCTTTTGAATAGGTACGGTACTACCTTCGACATCGTCTTCAATCTCGCTATCGTTATACGGTGAATCTTCCAAGAATTTCCGGAAATGCTCGACGTTCTTACTTTCATGAAGGGTTACTTCCTCGGCTACTTCTGAAAGAGCGTTTGGTTCCACGAAACTTGATGTAGTAAGTTCTGAACGCTTCTGAAGATTTTGCGATTCATCGAGTGGAGCCAGACGACCTACTCCGCTTACGGTGCGAACTTCGAACGCCGAGTCCAATCGTGGTCGAAACGCATAATCTGTGTAGAGCGATTTCATATATGGCGTAATCTGCCAAGCCTCGCCGATGCCAGCCGCGTTGACTTCAGCCAGCAGGAAGATCAACGGAAACATTGCTGACAAATACGGCATCATAGTCTAAAAATTCAACGATTTTTAATACATATTTTATGCGTGCATGATGAAAGTATTGAAATGCAAATTAAAATAAAAAATATATTTTTTTTATAGTATACACATTTTGTTGAAATAGAATTGATAATAATAATAATGTACTATTTATCATTACACGAGAATTAAAAAGCAATTAATTGTAGGGAAGAGTAGCTATGAAAGAGCCATTTTTTTTTCAAAATATAAAAACAAAATTTAATTTGATGTTAAACAAATATAATCGCTTTCTTACTTAAGTGTACTAATTTATCTATAAGATCCATTTAATACAAAAATGATATTTAGTCATTAATAGAGATTTAATTACCACTTTTCAAACAAACAGAACTTTTAAACAAAAAATTCAGCTCTTTCAAAACAACATTTTGAAAAAGTCATTACCTTGTTTTGAAAGAGCCAAGTACTAAATTATATAAGCTTTAATACAAATATCAATATGCAATCCTTTAATAAATATTATTTAATAAATATTATTTTTTTAGAAAATTAATAAATGTGTGAAAAATAGAAAATATAATATTTCTAATTGAAAACATTTATTAAAAGAAATGAAAATGTTTTTATTGCCACATGAAATATGAGCCCAATCAGAACATAATTTGCATTGATATTAGTCTTTATTTACAGAATAATCTATTGAACATAATAAATGATTGAAAAGAGTGAAATATAGAAACTGAGTCGGTAATGCTTCAATATAACTTAACCTAGCATCAACATAATCTATGGAATATTGTTTTATAAAACAGAAATACTTGAAAATCTATTTGCCTACAATAAGTATGCTCCTCGAAGAAGAAGATTGCGTACATCTGAAAACAATTTTGTACAGAAGTGTGCTAACAGGATCATATATTGACGTCGCGCGACGATGATTATATTGATACTGAATGAACAAAAATGGACTAATCATCAGTACGATATATATTTCAAAAACGTATTAAAATTTTCTGAATTGTGTTAAAAAAGTAGAAATTCAATTGTAAAAAACATCCTTCGGTATGCAATGAGGGCAAAGCAATGATATAACGTATAACTGACTTTTTCATAGCTTTCAATACCGGTTCTTTCATAACACTATGTATGTATAAAAAACCCTAATCACAGAATATCTGATAAATCAAAATAAACAAAACATTTGTAACTATGTTCTTAGTTACATTAATGTATACAGTATTCATTAAAAAATACTTTTTCTAAAATCTAATCACAAATAAGTGATAAAGTTTGGAAATTAACTCAAGAAATTTTCTTTTTTTGGTGATAATTTTTTATCTTTTATTACAACATCAAACAACAAATTAATTGGATGGTACAGCAAACTTATATCTTACTGCTCGAATTCAACATCTATAATTAAGAAGATTTGATGGTTCAACAAATCGCTAATGTTATTCAGCTATTAATTTTGCTACTTTAACGTAGAAAATTGACTGTCTGTATATTACGATTATAGATTTGCTGAATCAATAAAGTTTTCAGTTGTTTTTTTTTTCTGTGATCATTTTGACGATGACTGTCAAATATTTATAGATGTACTTTTAGTATACCGCCGTTTTAACTATCAAATATTTATGGACACAGTTTTAGTATACTGTTCAAATAAAAATATTTATAAATTTTTGAAAATGTTTAATTAGTTGAAATACGAAATGGTTTTTTCAAATCATCTCTCTTTCATATCCATTTTGTCCTATATGTATTTTCATTAATTATATTATATTAATAAATTGTACAAATTTGTATAAAAGCAAAATATTTAAAATATAATATATAACATAATATATATATATATATATAAATATAAGATTTTATTTTCGCGTTGATGTAAATTTGTCGATTGTATTAAATTGCATGTTAAAATATTATAATTATAATAATCTTTTTTTATAAAATATGTGTATGTGTGAAGCAGTATTTTTAAATAAATTTTTAAATAAATGTAATTTTCGTTGCAATATTAATATATTCCAGGAAAATGAAAATTTTATTATAATTTTTATTTGAACGGATATTGTCCATTCATATTGATACTCTAAGGTAACGAATCTTACTGCGAGGTTTTCTAAACTCTAATTTTTCTCATAGATATTTTCAACCTGAACATATTTTATTTATTACCGTACTGTATCATGAAATCGTGTAAATTAATTTTTTGAAATATTAAAGTGTCGTGGCTAAAAATATTTAAAAAATTGGTAATAAAAATAATAAATTAATATAGTGTAAAAAGAAATTGGAAGAAGCTCAATCGATTTAATGCGATTAGATTGGACTTTTATAGTATGCGTTCCTTTTCTACAAATGGAGCTCACATTCGCGTATCGGTCTGATTGCTCGCGTTTACAGTGAATGTCACTAGCAACTTTCCACCAAAATGCTTTGGATTTAATGGGAAAAAAAGCTGACGATACACATTCAATGACCGTCCCGTCCGGTCGCAGTGTGGTCAAAGATCGCATCAAATCGTCCTCCAATGTAGACACGGCCGATTCTCCATGACAAATATAATTTCCCAGGCCGTTTCCGCAGCATTATGTCGAGTTCCGGCCGATTCGCGTAGATCCGCCCGGCCGATTGTTCGCCTGAGCACGTTTACCATAGCTCAAATACGCGTCAGATTTCCGTCGACGAAAGTTCAATGCTTCACGCTATTGCGTTGGAAATTATGATAACAAAAGAAATTGTACACGTGGCGTTCCAGATATTAATCCCTTTAACATTTTACTTTTACTATGTTCTACTTTACAATTTTTTCTCATTTTTTGAAAAGAAATTTTTTTCTTTTTTTAAATAAATCTTTAAATAATCTTCATATTTATGCGATGAACAGTTTAGACTTGATCCATGCGAATAATCTCAGAAACATTAGTGGAAAGGATTAGTGGAAAGGAAAATTGTAAAAAAAAATATAACGTGTTTTTGTGAACTCAGAACGTACGATACTCTTTCACGGGGCTAGCTTTTACTGACGAACGTTGACAGTTTCCGGTTACATGTCGAGTCATTCCTCCACAGTTATAGGCGCGCTCGTTACATTGCGAACATCGGTAACAGACGACCGTTGACTCGAGCAGGAGGAGGTCGGTATATCTTCAGCGATATAGCGGAACAAATCTTCAACGCAGGACGATCTTACGCCGTTATCGCCGCACAACGTCGCGTCGCACAGTTATACTCGCGTTTTACAGTTAGATGCCGACGAAACCGTCTCGCAATTAGGGATCTTCTTTTAATTAGTCACGCGACGTGACAGGACATCGAATCGCGACGAAACTGGTCGTTGTTGTTTATCGCGGTGAAAATTGGAACACAAAGTGCATAGCGGGAAAATCACTTTAACGGGTCGTCTGCTGTATTCAAGAAAGGATAGATGGAGAAATCAAAATAAATTAATATATTTGATAACTTTGTTTCATTTTAGTAAACAATACATGCTGATGTGTATGTGCGTATACGTGCGCGCACGCATATATATTTTGATTTCAAAATTTAATATATATTTCAATTTATTATATTTTTTTAAATCGAATTTTACCATTTTAAAAAATAGCATGAAATCCATGCAAATATAAAGAAAAAATATGATATAAAAATATATTAATTACATATGAATACGATATGAAAATAAAAGTGTGTATATTTAGATAAAAATATTTGTAACTGCGGTTTAAATTTAAATTTATTTTAGACATTTGTTAATTCGGTGATAAAAAAATGCTTATTACAATGCTAATAAAATCGCATTAGTACTTTAATACCAAATGAAATATTTAATTTTAATTTCTTAAATATAAATTGCAAAAATATTTGAAAAGAAAAATGCTTCGGTCTAAAAATTGTTGGGTCTAAGTTTATAGTAATAATGTTTCTTCAAACAATCATATTTTTTTTACGATTTCACTCAATCAATTATTTGATTCAAGCGTGAAAAAAGGAGATTTAAGTATTAAATTAAGATAAATTAATTGCAATTCGTATAGTAATTATAAGCGACATGTGAATTAAAACTGTATCTCTTATATAAAGAGTCTTATATACATATTTGATATAATTCATGCTATAATTCAAAATCTTTATATTAAGTGCAGATTTTATTCTTTATAATTATTTGATCAATATATAATAGCACGGTAATTATTTTCTCTACATTACAATGTAATTAAATATTTCGTCGAATTTTAATTCATTCAATTTTCGTACAAATAATTTTAATTGGCTTACGTACCTTTGTTCAATAAGCTACTGAAGAATAATTTGGAATTCATTATGTTCATAAAAATTTATTACATTAAAATTGTATCGTGCAAACACGTTGCTATAATAGCATGTGAAAAATTTATAAGTCACTGCAATTAACGCTTCGTGCTTCGTACAGAGTGTGCAATTTTTAAAATTTACCGTGTAAAATAAAGTCTTTTTATTTTAGGAGGTTATTTGAGAGGAGCGTTTCTCCAAGAATAGAATGTGTAAATTGGTAAGTCACAGAGATCACCGTGCAGTTCTTTAAATTTAAGGAAAAAGGTAACAATTATACGGCAACAAATTAAACGTTGATGAAGTACGAACGCTACACATTTGATCGTATTTAGAGAGCGCGAATGGAGAATATATTAAATCGAAATCACATCTATGCTAAAGACCGAGGGAAATGTTAGTGTAAATTTTGATAAATGATGTACCTGTTATACACCTGTGGGTCTCGCGGATGTCGTTGACTGTTCGGAGTGACTGTGATTACTACCGCGCAGTAGTCCACAAGCGGTTGGTTTACCCGGGCTCCATATCTGCATACCGTTCAGTTTGTCGCAGATGAAACATGCCCACCCCTCTACCCACGGAGTCAACTACCGTTCACAATTGCTTGTCGTTTTTAACCGTAAGGCTTGCACCGAATGATAAACAGTCACGCCGGCTACCGGAGCAGTGCAATAACCGAAAATGAAATAGAACGCGAAACGTTATTGCCAAAATACCTAAATTCTGAATTTATCGCCGAAGGTTATAGACATGCAGATATGTACGTAAATATAGGATGATGGTAAATTGAGCTGGCAAACATTACAAATTTTGTCGATTTGAACGCATTTTTTTATGATTAAAATATACTTGTATAAAATTAATTTCTAAATCATTAGTAGTCAAATATAAAATTTAAAGATTAAATAAGTAGTGAAATCCTTTTTATTTATTTTTATTTATTTGTTCTCTATTGATTTTAGTAAAATTTTAATTTGTAGCTTAAAATCAATTTAATTTGTAGTTAAAATAATTTTAATATTTGCATAAAATTTTTATTTTTTCGTAGTAAAATAAATTTTTATTGAATTTAAATTTTATAGGCTGTATAAAAGAGTATTTCTGAATATAGAATAATCGTATAAAACTACGAATATAAAGTTCTATAAAGGTAGAAAATTTTTTTATTACGTTTTATAATGTTCTATAGTAGACTCTTTATTGTTATGTACTTTTATTACATTTTTCTACGAAGTGCTGTCATCTAGCGAGCAGTAAAGCAGAGAAAAGAGAAAAGATTCTCTCGATAAAGAACAAGTTTAGAAGATTGTAAGATAATAATATTTCTCTTTTTTATATAAATAAATATATAAAAAAGAGAAATATTATTAAACTATGAATATATACGGTTTTTATATTATTCGGATCATTACTGCTTCCTTATTATTATGTTCCTTTATACACATTTCTTCACAAAGTGTTGTCATCTAGCGGAGAGCAGAGGAGAAAAAGAGAAAGGAGTCGATAAAAAGCAAGTCGGCAAAGTATCAGCTGAACGTAATCAACAAAGAGTATGTACTAATTAAAATTTCAAGAAATTTCGCGATTCCAAACCTTCTTAGAATTTTGTCTGAGAGTTCAAAACTCTAAACTCTTTAGAGTGAGAGGAATAGCAGGAGAATATAATTAGATCAAGAGGTGACGGACAAGTTAAAACTCCAAACATTGCAATTCCCAAAGTTTCACTTATTACAAATTTTCCTTCGTGTATTGTGTGCAATGTGAGTAAGATATGCTTTCTAAAAAGGGACGGAATAGCTTACCTGTTTTCATAACTCAGTCTCAGTCTTAATAATATAAGTTACAAACGCTGCAATACGGACGAATCATGTTTCTAAAGAGGGACAAAAATAAATCGGCCGTTAGTTTTTGGCTGCGTTTTCTTGCGAGACATTAAGCACCTCTCCATCTCTCCATGTTTTTCCCCTCTTAATGGTTTATGCGATTTCGCAACCGACATATACAACATCCGATATCAACTAGGAAGATTGTTGAATGTTTTGTGAATCCTCCATTATCGTCTAGATACACGCATATAAAGGATAATTCCGTCAGGTCAATGGATGTAAAAACGTTTATTAAAATACTTCACAAGGAGGGAAATAGATGTAGAACATGAGCCTCGTAAAATACCTTTTGTGAATTATTTTGTAAAATAAATTCTTTTTCTTATTTTTACCTATATTTATTTATTAAAAAATTAGTATTGTTTGATCGATGAAATTGTTAAGTTAAATAAATTGTAACACAGAATTCGAGTTCAATGATCAACTGAATGCACATGACAAACTTCTTTTATACATAAGGTCAAGAGATCAGCAGGGCAGGAAATCTTTCTAACGAGCCTCTTAGTACAGTTGAACAACCGCGGAAAGGGCTGTAATGCCTCATGATGCTGCAATGCCTTACAGTAATTAGGCGCTTGAAGGGATGAACATGCTCGAAGAAGTGAACGTGTCAAGAACTGCAGGATTCCTTTGCCTTTGGCAAGTCGTTAAAAACCAGTTCTAATTACAGACTATTTGCTAATTACTTATTATAAGCTAAATAAACATTTCTACTTATCACACGTTTCGTTAATTAATGTCTTAAGTATTGAAATATCGCATTACTAAAATGCTAAATTAAAAAGTAAACATTAATAAGTAAAGGTTACGGAAAAGGAGCAAATTTCTTGCATTGTAGCTATGTAAAAGCAGTGGAAGAGGGAAGGAAAAGATTCGAAGACGGTTTAAAAGACGTAATATATTTTATTTAGACATTAATGATCCATAAAACATTGTTTATATATGGGGCTATAAACAAATAACTCTCGTCGCTACCATCTAATCGTGTAATAAATATTTTGTTTTACAAAAGAAAAAAACGCAGGAAGAGAAGCGTATCAGGCCTCGTAAAAGCTCGACCGATTTTTTCCGGCTGTCGATGATATCTTTATTTTTTCGACGATTGCGTTTACGAATTGTACAGGCTGTATTTAAAAAATGGTACCTAGGATATTAGATCTTTGATATGCATGAATTACAAGAGCTGTCAATGGCAAATTACAATAGTAATACATAAAAAATAATAAATTAATTGAAAATAAAATATGTTACACTCTTCTAGGGAAAAGAGATCATAATTTATTCCACATTCATATATATTCGATATATGTGACTGTTTTGATTCGTACTCATGTTTCTTTAGAGAGAGAATTACAACAAGAATTACATAAATTTAATAATAAAATTTAAAATAAAAAAATAATTTATAATGAAAAATTCGTAGATATATAGACTTCTAAATATATATTTGTAAATTTACAAATTTATTACTTTATGGGTACTTAAATTGTTGCATTAAAATAATTATTTAAATGATTAAAAATTACTTGTATATAGATTTATGCATTTATAAGTAAAGTAACACAGAATTGTAATAACATAGAATTTATGTAACAGCCGCCAAACAGAGCCTCCTTTCTTCTCGCTTTCTCTATGCTACGTTTCCTTCTTAAAATAGATAACAATTATGTAAATTGTGTGTAGTATGATTGATTAAAAATCTTAAAATGAAAGTGAATCAGAACGGAGCAGATAACAGCAGAGAAATGGACTTACCGTTTTGATAATGATTGATTAAATTCGTATTGTAATTCAATTATTAGTTCGCCATTGACATCATATTGTTTATTGGGGAAGATATGTTGTTTCATAAATAATTAAATTGGCAATCTATATTTTTAATCTACACGTATGTGCGAACGCTAAGAAAAGAAGATATAAGTTTCTTTGTTTTCTTAACAAACATCTTTGCCAATATTTAAGGATTATTTATATCCGGTATTATCATTGATGTTATAATAGTTATTGAATAAAAAGTAATCTTCACTGGAAATTAATAAGTAAATAATTTTTAGGATTTCTAGAAATATTGAATCCATTAATGATTCTTTTTAGCTAATACGTTGTTCACAAATAGTCTTATGTTCAATATTTTGCCACCAAGATGACAAAAGCACTTGATTTTATATAGTTGAATGATAATAAACTTATATTGTATACAATCTTCTAAATATAAAATTATTTGTGATTTACAATTGCATCATGTGAATTTGAAATCTCGTGGTTGATAAATTTTAGACCTAGAAACTAAATACAAAATAGTACTTAATAATAAAAAAATTTATAACTTTGAAAATTTAAAATTTTAACTTCATATATATTTTTTTTTAAATGAATAAATATAATATTTTATAGCTTCTTATGTGGAAGCTGCAAATTTTTAAGAGATATAACATATATATATATAAAAGTAGATGAAACATTTTTTATAAGACATGAAATCTTTAAAATTCATAAGCTTAAAATAATACTAAAAATTCGAATATTAAATGTAAAAACTTCAAAAATAAAAATAAAATTTGAATATCAAATGTAAAGCTTTAAAAATAAAAATAAAAAGTTAATGCAATTACGATAAATAAAAAAAAATTACAATTTTTAATGAATGAAACAAATAAATAAAAATTTTTTTAATCCACAATTTAATTAACATTTTTCCAATAAACGATATATCAAATGTAAATAATTAAACTCAATCTGATTTTCCTCTTATTTGAGTTAGTCCTCAATGAAAGTTTGAAGAGGAATTGCAAGTGCATAAAGAGTCCAGAATAAAACTGATATTTGTTTCTTTTTGGGAAAATGATCGATATTCGATCAGCCGGCATAGACCACGGGATCTAACGATCCTGAATATAATTTGTTAGGCAATTAAGCTATATACAAACGGGTGCGTTATCCTTAAAGGAGATCGATATGTCTCGTTGGTTGGCCGGGGAAGACCGTTCCGATGAATGTTCTCTTTTTTTTCCTTTTCTTTTTTCTTTTTCTTCATTTATTCCTTTGCCGATAATGAACCATTGGTCAAGGCCATCACCGTTCCAGAAGTTGTTCTCGAATTCGTGTCAGAATTTAGTTCCAAGGACGAATCCTATAACAACAGAATTATGCAAAATGATTTAAATAATGGCCTAGAGAACATTTATTTTGAAAATTGTGAGATATTTATAGGACTATAACAATAAGATATATTATACTTCTAATATTTTTAATATCATAATTTAAAATTATCGTAGCCTTTTATTAGATTATGAAGCTCTATTAGGTGTACAAAAAAATTCTGAGCTTTAGATTTGATACAACCGAAATAACAATTTAAATTTTATATATCTTCCCGCCTTTTTGTGGTTTTAAAGCGTTAACATTTGGCCTTCTAAAAT
>Ga0157364_1005534_pt1 | contig 12878 bp, 4 predicted proteins | sample AttsexASBM2_FD_111476 | JGI IMG/M metagenome (GOLD analysis project Ga0157364, IMG submission 111476) | Fungus gardens microbial communities from leaf cutter ant in Ribeirão Preto, State of São Paulo, Brazil - Atta sexdens ASBM2 | ecosystem: Host-associated > Fungi > Mycelium > Unclassified ... | reverse complement strand
GGAAAGTTTGTGCCGATGTTGAAGAAAAATTGAAACGCAGAAAATTTAAATTTTAGTATATATTTGTTAAATTACATAGATTAGGCGGCACGAACTTTTCGGACAACTCAATATATATATATATAGACAAATTATATAATTATTTTGTTAATTTAATTGACATTTTTCTTATATTTATTTTATAAATAATGTATATGCTAAAAAAATTAATTTTATTTTTCAGCTTTGTAAAAAAGAATTATTACAATTAGATTTTGAGAGCATATTGAAATACTTCCGGGTGCACTTACCAAAACGTTGCCGAAACGAAGAAGTTGCACGCTATGTTATGAAGTTAGCTTGTTCAGTGACATTAAAGAAACTGAAGAAATATGAAGCAGAATTTATGACGTTAAAAGGTAATTTTATATTCTATGTTTGAACTGCATACTTTCCTGTTCATCTTTAAACACAACATTCCATCAATTCATTAGGAAACACTATATATCATGTTGTACATGCATGTACATTTTATGTATAATTCAGCAACATTCAGCAATCATTGCTTATTGATTGTGAATTTGTTGTCAATGTTGGTATAAGTTTTAGGCACATATAAAAACATTCGTACATATTACATTTAAAACCAAAGAGTCAAAGATTCTTGCATGGCAAGAATTATTACTAACATAACTACATATAAAATGCAACGAGTTTTTAGGTTGTGCCATGAAACGTAAATATATGTAGAAATTTTCTTTTTGTTTCTTTTAATTCTTAGAAAAGATCTTTTTAATTTAAAATCAAATATAATTAAATTAAAATATATTGAAGAAATATTGTGCTATATATTTTAATAATAATATAATAGTAATAGTAATATAGTAAATTTATTTAAAAATAATTGAATATATATATATATATATATATATATATATATATAAATTATATTAAATATAAAATATATCTAATTAAGCGTAGGACATTGCGTGCACGTACATATTTAACATAGTTACGTGTAAATTCAACAAACACACGAGATAGAACTTGATACTTTCTGAATTAAAGTATAAAATAATATTTCTAGTCTCATAAAGAAATATGTTAATGTATAGCTGTTTAAGTTAACAAACGTATTAGTAAAAATTTTATAAAAATTTTACGGCTCTCTAATATAGCAATATTTAAATAGTTTACAAATATGAAATGTGTGTGTGAAATTTGTAAATTATTTTAGTCAGGTGGTGGTTTTGTTTGCCTGGTTATTTTTTCTTTTTAAAAGAAATTGAGTAGTGCATTACTTGGCGAAAATACATCTTGATCATTGTTAAAGTATGAAAAATTTGTTAAGAGTTTTAAAAAAAGCGAGCAGAATATTTCCAAATTGTTAGTAAATAATAGGACTAAAATGTGTGAAAAGCACCTATCTAATTTCTCAATATAAAAATTATTTTAGTAATCTTAATTTATGCTATATGCAAATAATTTTATTTTTCACACACGTAAATCTGTTTGCTTTAATTTAGTTATTGCAAATAGCTCGCAGTTTAATATAATATTTCTTGATTATATTATTCAATGATTATTAATGAAAAGATTATATATTAATAAATATACAATGAATAATTATTAATGATATTAATAGTAATTTTGTAAAGATTTAGAAATAACAGATTAATAGATTTATTATTATGATCGATTAATATTTTTTTATTCTAAAAGTTAAATTTGTTGCAATTATGAAATTTATTTAAATACATATGAAGAAAGAATGAAACTTGGACATTAAAAAAACCAATAAGGATATTAAAAATATTTAATTGTATATTAATTGTATATTATTTTTTTATTCTATTGATTGAATAATGACTGATGAGCAACTGATCAAATATAACTTCCGTAATATAAAATACTCATATTGAAAATTGTAGCACTATTATATTCTTCCTGTGCTATTGTATTACAATGGCTATATATGTGTGCTGTGAACATAGTGTATAGTTACATTAATATCGTTTAGATGAGGAGATATCATGTTATCAAACCTTTATTGTAAGTTTAAGTTTGTAAAGTATTATTTATTTTTTATTGGACATTATTGGAAAAACTGTTATTATGTTATTAGAATCCATGCTTATTGGCTGTAGCGCTTGTGTCTACGCCTCTTGTATTGCTTTTTATTTATACATTATTTATTATTGCTTAGTGAAAAATAAATCATCTCAGAGTACTTTTAGTTTTGTGAATTACCTATTTTATCCGATAATATCCTATTCCTAATAAATATCTAGTAAACATTTGCACTTCCTTCACATTTTTGTTTTCTTGCTATATTGGGTATGCATGACGCATCAAACAAAATTATCAGCATTTGTTTGTATGGTACTAATTATTTCTCTTATGTCTATAGAAGTAGTATAGTGTCGCAATATAGAGCGTTTTCCAATAAGGACATAGATGCAATGTAACAGTAAATCATTACATCCTTGTTGTTTGCCTACGTTAAACAAGGATGAAACGATTCATTGTTACGCAGTGTCTGATTATGTCTTTACTGGGAAGTATCTATAAATACTACAATGCTAGATTATAATTAACAAAAAGAATAAAAATAATGAAATATAATTAGATATATAGTTGTATTTATAAAGAAAATTTTATCTGATTTAGAAATTATATCTATGCTGGGAATGATAAATAGAAATATTTTTATAAAACTATTATCTAAATTAATCCTATATATATATATATATATATCACAGGTCGTTGAAGTGTGCATAAGCTGATAAGCTATAACATAAGTTGATAAGCAATGACTATAGGCTGACTAATCATCAGATAGCTTTCATGTATATTCATTTCTATGTATATACTGAAATGTCTTTTATATTTAAATTTGAAGCTGACACAGTTAACAATATGATAGTATAGTGTGTATCAATTATTATCACAAGAAATCACAATTTGTAATAATAATTGGATGTACAAGGATAAAGGCATCTTTATAAATATATTTTATCAGTCAAGTTTATGTTTTTATTACAATGTTCCAAGATATAACAAAGCAAAGTATACGTGGAAATTTCAGCTATCAACATTGTCACTTGAGATATAGCAAGATAAAGATATCCAATATAGCTATATCAGCGGTTTAAATTTGGCCATAGTACATTTCTGTAGTACATAACAAAGTCGTCTATTCGTATTAATACGATATCTGTCAGTTACGTTCAGACCATCTGTTTTTAACATATCTGTGGCACAAATATGAGCCATGCAACGAAAGAACTAATGAAGAGTAAGAGTGAGAAGTGTGCTTATATAATACTTAAGTGTGCATGTTCAAAAATTATTCCGTGTTGCCGAATTTCTTTAGAAGAAACGTGTGTAATTCAAAATAAAAAACATTTGTGATACATGTAGCAACATCAAACATGACTGATAAAATACATGAAATTTTTATAGCAAAAAAACTAACTTATGCGAAAAAATAAAAATGCATTTCTAAAAAGATATTTTTATAACTATTTATAATAACTTTTTTAATAATTGTATACAACTATTTGGGGCGAATTTTAGGAATTTATAACTATAAATTTATATGAGAAAGAGAGAGAGAGTAAGCATAAAACAAAATCCCGACGTAATAAACATAATCTAATTGTCTAATACATTAAATTCTTAAACTTGCCTAAATAAGAATTGTTTATTCCTCATGTAGAAGCACAGGAAAATGCTGATGAATACAGTAACGAAGTGGAGCAATTACGCGGTACAGTAGCCAGAAATGAAGAAGAAAAGCAAAGATTAGAAGCAGAATTGTTGCAAATTAAGGAAATGTTACAGCGTGAGGTAACTCGGGCAGACGCCGAAAGCCGCAGAAGCAATGTCATTATAGCCGAATACAAGCAGGTATTTACAAGATATTGTACATTTAAGTTTAAGTATTACATTTAAGTTTAAGTATTACAGATAGCTATAAAAATATTTACACTTTCCAGATCTGCCAGCGTTTGGAGGATGATTATAACGCTGCGAAAACAACATTGAGTGAGTTACGGGTATGTAATTTCTGGTTTAATTTTGAGTGTTAATCAAACACAGACTCTGATAACAATATATTTCAGGCAAAGGTTTCAAAATGCGAAAAATGTAGGACATGTATAATGGATTCATCAAACATATTGGCGGATATCGCACATCCTTTGGAGAATCGAATAGATCCCATGCTTCATAGGGTGCAGGAAAGAGTGCGTGAGTTAGAGCTAGAATTAGCGCAAACGAAATTAGCGCATGTTGAGGCCGAATGTCGGAATCAGGTGAGCAACAAGAATATGCGTTTTGCATAGTTGATAGCTTGTATCTTTGAATTCTAATGCAAATCATTTGACAGTATCTGACACATGAGTTGCACGCCACCGCTTCAGAGCTGCAAGCCGCGCGAAATAGTTGGCCATGGCTCAGCAAAACCTTGTCCAGTATAAAGGAAGCGGCAAACAAGAGAGAAGCAATGGCTCCTACCGCGCTGAGAGATCTGAGACGCGACAGTGCGCCTGGAGGTGATCTGCACCATCTAATACATTCTCGTGGCCGTGAAACGCGCGATAATCTTAAAGAAGTTGTGTGATGCAGTAAGTACAAAGTACAATACCTTCTAAAAAATAGCACACCTATAATGAAATTAATATGAAAGTAGAATGAAATATATTACAAAGCAGTTGTTACATAGTTGCATGGATATGAAACAGAGACATTCATTGACGAATAAAATATCTGTCACAAGTAAAATATATATGTCAACCATCAAATATTTTTTAAAGCAAAGAATAAGATAGAAGACACAGTGATCGCATTCAGCAGACTCAACTGTTGCGGAGCGGATCTGTGAGCGCTCTCTCGCTGCTTGTATATTCTTCTAGATCTTGTGTATTCTTTTAGATCATGCAATAGAGTCTGCTGAACGCGACCATTGTCGCACGATATAAAAGAATCTTTTATATCCATGCTACTATGAAGCGACTATTTGTGCAACCTACTTCCACGATACGACTTTTAATGCCCTTCCTGTGCGTGCTTGCGAATAATGATGATCTAATATTCGATTAAATCATATTATTTTCATGTTTTCGCTATGCAGACAAAATACCATTAGGAGAAGAATACGTACATCTTGGAGTCGTGCGCCGGGCATGAATATGTAAACATGATGTATGTTCGTAGTTATTTAATGTACTGTTATTTGTTAACTTGATATATTCTTTGACACGCTCCCCAATTGAATTGCGTATCAAATGCTTTTTTCATCAGGCAGCCCCTTACATAACAGCTGATATTATATTGAAAATCATTGTTATAAATTTTGTTACGTTTTAAAAATAGATTTGTTTCTGTGATTTTTTTCCTTTTTTTCGACACGCGTATAAACGCTTATAGTAACATTATTTTTTACTTTTATTCTTTTTTTTCTTTCATTTATTGATGTATACCAATATGTATAAATGTTGTGCTCGATAAAAATGTACACAACCACGCGGTTACTAACGAAAAACAACTGAAAAAGAATCACATTACGTACGTAAACACAATAAATTATTTACAATAATAGAAAATAAAAGTAAGTACATATGCCACGTTTTGTATGAAACTAGTCTAAGCATGAAAGGGAGAAAATGCTATAGAGACTTTTATCTATACATACAATAACTTTCGAGTAATAATAGTCATGACAATTCTATTGAACAAATGCGTGATTACGAAAATCGGAATTTACATAACAGAAGTAATTATTTTATTTACTTTTCTATTAATTGATTTTCCATGATCTAATTTTATCTGAATTAATATAACATTCCAAAATAGTGCGAATGCGTTTTCTTCCATGTATCTTTATTATTAAGTCCACTATATTCTGCAATGACTTCAATTCAACTGACGTAATTGATAGTTACATACGTATATATAGTCTTGACAATTTTACTGACACAATATTCCGATAATTCTACTAATTTTACGTTAAGTTTGATATTAAAAACTTCACTATTTTAGTTTTATATATACTTTTGTCACACTGATAAACACGCGAAAAGTATATTTTAATTTCCCATTTAATCATGGGATATTAATCATAAAAATGTAGCAGAATAGGTACACATGTAAATTACACGGTAGTTGCAAGATATTTATAATACTGTTTAGTTATAATTTGCACTTTGTTTTGATAAAATTTGTAGTAAGACGAACGTTACTAAAAGCCATAGATTGTGGTATTAAGGCACTACTTAAAAATGCAATTCCATTGATGTGTAATTTTATCTAGTATTATAAGATGTTTCCACAATAAATTTGCTATACACTTATAGCACATTCTTGACTATCAAACTTAGCTTCGTAAGTCGTGCCATTTACTTATATATAAGTGTGATATATTTATTTATACAGATTTAAACAAGAAAGAATTAAAAGAGATTATAACTTTATGCAAAAAAATATTAAAATTGCGTATATGTAAAATTAAAGCATATTTGTGCCATTAAGTTATATTATGAAATTTACTAAAACAGTCAATACATGTTTTTTATTGTATTTTATTTTTATTTTTTTTTTTATTAAATTTTAAATTAAATTTAGTAAAATTATTACGAGTAATATGTACACGATTTCAAGCAAAGTTTATGGTCATTTTGACTTACACTCTAGCGAATAACCGCTTGTATTGAAAAATGGAAGACTTTATTTCTGTAAATACTAAAAACACAACAGTCAAAATCGTTTAACTAACAGAATCATGTAAAGTCTTAGGCTACGTATAAACCATTGTATACCATTGTATACCCTGTAATTTCATTCCACTGAAATAAAGAAAGATATCACGTTTCAATGTAAAATATTTAATATTAAGAAGCTCGTAACTTTTACGCCATATAATGTGTACATGTTTACCTGTATTAGGATAAAATATATTGAGAACATTACATTTGTTCAAATTTTATATCGATTTTATTTGTCCAAAGTTTTTGCATTACTGCGAACTTAACTATGTAGTTTCAGTCTTAGGTAGGAAATTTTAACGAAATTATCAAATAATTACAAAAATTAATTTAATATTAGTTATCACGTCTGCTATTGACCTATCGATATCACATAGATATACGTTACTCTATCAAAACTTAACATATTGATAAATTTTCATAAATCACATCAAGGACTGAAATAGTATATTAGAGATATTTAACAAACTATTGAAAAAAAATCCATAAAATTGTAAGAAAATATACGTATACACACACACACACACACACACACACACACACACTCACATACACACACACACACACACACACAAAATATATATATATGCACCCATACAAATCGATATGTGAATATATATTATGTACATGTATGTACTTTTATATATTATGCGTGCATGCGTACGCGCGCGCGTGTATGTATCCATGTACACATACAAAACATGCATACATGTACATATATTATATACGCGTATGCATAACATGTTAAGATGTTACTGCGTAATAATTTGAATAATAACAAGAATATTTCATATTCATAAAAATAAGAGAAAAGCTCATTGATATTTTATAATACAGGAATGAAAAATTCTTGCAGTCATTCAAATGAGAGAAAGAGAATATCATAGAAAATACATTCAATACACACAATAAAAACAAATATTATACTTAATGAATATAACTTATCTATTTAGTAGGTATCTAAAATTGATTTTGGTTACATTACAAAACGTCCTCTCCGAGGAAAATTTTATTCGAAATATATAGCGTATGTAACTGTACATTACATCGATTACTATATTATACTATATTATATCGAATAAAATTTTCCTCGGAGAAAAATTTTGGAATGTAGTCCTAGATATTTTATTACATAAAACATTGCATAGGCTTGAAATATTTAATAAAATATTATGTTAAAATATATAGAAAGAGGTAGTTTTATTTATTAGTTTGATTTTAATGAATAAAAAAATTTATTATCCATGATTTGGAATACACTCTTTATGATTGAAACGCAAGCAAAAATATTTTCTAAGATATTTACTTTTCAAGCCTACACTGCAAACTTGTCAGGAGCATCGAAGAATGATATGTAAGATAGTACTTTAATGCTTTAATTATGTCATGCTCATGTTTTATCTCCTCTTTTCTTTCTTTTTCTCTTTAAGACAAATCTTTTTATTTACCATATCCATTATCATTTTCTATTTCATTGTAAGCTACATCACTCTCACTTTCTGAAGAACTGCTATCAAAACCTTCATCTTGACCTACATAGTTAACATCGTCTGGAAATATAAAAATATTATAAGTACATTATCTTTAAAATATGCAGATAATATGAAGATAGAAAGATACAGTTACCTGCAGCCTCATCAGGAATTCTCAGATTTTGTCGAGCTTGCATATCAAAATCAAGCGGATTTGCCATATCCAATATCCTCAGTAACCATATAGGAAAACCATTCTGCATTACGTAAATATCGTTTTCGTTTTCCAGATCGTTTTCGAGTACGTCAATTAGAGGTTGTAAATTTTCAATATCATTAGCATCCACAGCCATCATATTATTACCTTCATCATCTCTGTTGTTATTTGCTAAATCGCCGTTTTCCACTTCAACCGGTTCCAAAACATCAAGTCTTGGCGCTTCCGCAATACTTGGCGATTCAGAATCTGGTATATAATCCTGAGCTATGCTAGGCAACTCGTATTCTGGTGTTATATCTTGTGCGGAAACAGAATTTGGATAACCAGAATCCATGATCTCGGGAGACCAACTGTTCGGAGGTGTTTCAAGGGGAGAAAATGATTTAACTTCAACATTATTCACTCCAACAGTATTTGACTTTACATCTTTACTTGTACTAACATTCTCTTCATTTTTCAGTGCTGACGTGAAAACATTATTTGTATCTTCACTACTTTTACAAGGTACGAACTTATCATTTCTTAAAATGCTAATTTCTTTGGCACAATCAGATGAAGAGTATTTGCTAATATTCTGTGACTTGGAATTTAATAACTCTCTAGGCGGATTTAAACCTTTCTTCTTTATACTTAACTGTGCAAGGTCACTAATTATATTTTCTAAGTGTGCTTTTGTCAGATCTGTTTTTGCTAATGTACAATATACATTTTTATCTTTATGATTAATACTCTCATTTCCTAATGATGAGACGTAGGATGCATCTGCATTTTGGTTATCATTCACAATGTTAGATTCATGATTGATATTTTCCGTAAATTCTTTATTAATACCTTGTATTAATTCTGTAGAGATGGAATTATCAACATCACTAAATTCTTTATTTTCTAAACACAAATTTTGCTGTGTGCTATTACTAGCAGAAGAATCTATGTCGTGTCTTGAAATATTTGTAAAAGTACTACTCGAAGAAGTGGCATGTGGTTCAATTGTTTCTGTAATACTACTATTAGACTCCTGACTAGATTTTAATAAAATACTATCAATAATATCTGATACAATTTCCTTAATTTCTTCTGGTGTGTCCAGTAAAACGCTGCTATTCATTGCGGGTATTAGTTCTTTGTATTTTAAACTTTTTCTAACAATATGGGTAGTGGGCATTTTTGTATGAGGTGAACTTGTATATTTTGGTTTATTATTAAAACTAGCATCTAATGACATCACATTTGTCATATCATTATCTTCATAAATTTGATTTTTATCTGGAGTATGTAACAAAAAATTTATTTCATCTTGTGTATTTTTCTTTGGAAGACTTTCTTTAAAACAAGGTATATCTTTTGCAATCGAATCTTCTGTATTCATAGCTGTTCCGATTGCCATTTCAGATTGATGAAAAGTACTATTCAATAAACATTGATTGTTGATTGATGATTCATTTTGATAACATGTACTAAAATCTTGCAAAGAGTTGTTCATCTCAGAACTGAAATAAAGTGTTTTTAGTGACGTTGATGAACGTGAAACAGACATATGTGACTGGAAATTCGACATTGAAGCAACTCCTTCCATAGTTCTTAGATTTATCTGATCATTTTGTAATAAAGCTGATTCTACTGTAACATCATCATCTAAAATTTTTAATGCCGAACTGTTGAATGCTGTTGCGGACATATTAGAAGCAGATACTTGAGCTTCTACCTCATTTAAAGTTAGAGCAATCGAATTACTTGGTAATTCTCGTTCAGTGTATATTAAAGATTCTACATTTCTAACTCCTGATTGTTTGATATCGTCATTAGTTGCATATGGCTCTTTTAACGGTTGAGATTCTTCTACTAAATCATTTTCGCCATCAAATAAATAAGTGTTCTCTTGATTAATAGAACAATTTTTGGGAATGATAATACTGGATTCCTCATGCCAATTTTCAATATGAGGATTTTGCGCAGATGAATATTCATTTGCATCTAATACTTGATCTAATACTTGATTTATATATGAATCATCAGATTCATTATCCCATCTATTCATTACATCTGTAAAATTATGTTCTTCAAACCAATTTTCAGTATCAAGATTTTGGGTAGATAAATATTCCTCATTGATGTACGCAGACGTCTCATTTATACCGGATTCATAATCCCATCTGTCCTCATCTGTCAAATTGGGACTGTCATGCAAATTCTGAATGTGCAGATTTTGTTCAGATGGGTATTCTTCATTTGTATCTGCAGATGTTTCATTTATGGATGGATTAGTTACATAATCCCATCTATTTTCCTCATTTGTAATATTAGGTTCTTCATGCCAACTTTCAATATGTGAATTTTGCTCAGATGAATGTCTTTCATTTTCATCTACAGCTGTCTCATTTATGGGTGGTCCGGTTGCATAATCCCATATATTCTCCACATTTGTAGAATCAGGATCTTCAGAATCATCATATTCATTATCCCAATCATCCTCCATGTTCATATCATCGCTAGATATTTCATCATAAGAATCCACGGAAGGATTAAGTACTGCTGGTCCATTTTCTCGATCTACAATGCTCCATCCTGCATCTGTTAGAATCGATCTCAGTGTTTCTGTCGAAATAGTGTACTTAGTCATAAAGCTTAATATACGGTCCAAGTATATTTCATAGATTCTGGGTTCGTCTTCATCATTTATATCATAGGATAAATAATTGATATAATATATCGCTTCATCCAGTACTTTTTGTTCGTCTGAACGAATGTCATGTCCTGTAGAGTACTTATACGTAGCAACTGTATTAAATAAGTATTGACCTTTTAACTGAATATATTCATCTGGCATTAGAATTTCTAGTCTCGAATCTTTTCTTGGTGAAATTCTGTGAAACACTGCCATCTGCGTTAATGCACCAAATTCTTCAGTACCTTCAGGTCCATTACAAATTCCGTGAAATGTCACTCTATAATATGGGTACCTTACCACAATATTTTGTGCCCTGTTAACAAAGTGATAAAAATTAAATTTTCATGAAGTAAAATTTTCAAGCTTTACACACAATTACTTACCAGTCTTGAAATTGTTCCCTTGTCCATTCAAACTTATGATCTGGATGTCTGTAGCCTGATAAATGTGGAAATACTATATTATATTCCACATTTGGTGTTGTTATTATTGCTACTTCTGGTTTAATATAGCCAAAAATATTAAAAGGGAGATCGATTAATGTATCTGGATATAAATGTTCAATCCTACAATTAAAAAATATTTTTCTAAAATAAGATATATATACAAATATATATAGAAATAACTTTTATAATAATGTTCATGCTATATAAGAACTTACAATTCAATGCAAATTACAGCGTTTGCATTCTTTAATTTTATGTCATTGTCTGTTACACTGCCTTCACAAATCTCTATTGTAAGCTTCCTTTCTCGAGAGAATAACAATTCTGTGGTTAACGGTGCTGCTTTTTCTTTGTATCTCTCTAGCACTTCCCTATTCACATCAACACAAAGTATCTCCTCCACTTCAGGTATCGCTTTCAAGTACAACAATAAACCTAGTTCGCCGCAACCATAATCAACAATCTGTGAAAAAAATTTTTTAATGCAATCATAAATGTAAGAGATTATGGGAATTAACATAATTTTATATTTTGGAATAATACGTCAATATATTTAAAATAAACAAGATATTTAAAGGTACAATACTCTATCTGGTGATTTTTACGCAAAACAGGCGGCTGACAACAGGAACTTACTCAAATACTTCACAATACCAACGCTACACTGATTGCGAGTAGTGTTGTTATAATAACACATATATTAAATTTACATTATTATAAGCATTCAAGATATCGATACCTTCCACAATTTTCCTTTGTATTCGTTGAGCACATTCATCACCGCACAGTATCTTTGCATATATGCCGGTGGATAAAAGTTGCCTATTGTCCCGTGTGTCCACCACAATGTATTTTCCAATTCCGAATCATCGAGCGCATCATAATCGTACCTGAACAATTCCTCTTCGTATGCGACATCGGGCAAGAGTCTCGTTTTTCTGATGCGATATCTATCGTATATGCATTTGCCCAGCAAATAAAGCACGTGGAAAAGTAGGCCGACCATGTTCGTAAAAATCTTTTGCGACTTTTTCTAACACCGTTCCGCAAACTCATACCGTTCTGTGTACTAAACCAACAAACCAACACAGCGCAGCGATCAAGCGGCTTCAGTATCGGAGGTCGGAAGATTCCGAGACATGCGCAATGAAGAGAATCATAGCAGACGCTGATTATTGTTTTAGGATTCAATTGCGTATGAGACGTATCTGTGTGTGCGTGGTGTGTGTGTGTGTGTGTGTGTGGGTGTGTGAGTGGGGGTGGGGGGTGTGTGAGAGGTGAGTGTGGGGTGGGGTAGCGAGTGAGTAAGAGAGGGGAGGGCGGGTGTGG
>Ga0157364_1005533_pt1 | contig 12878 bp, 9 predicted proteins | sample AttsexASBM2_FD_111476 | JGI IMG/M metagenome (GOLD analysis project Ga0157364, IMG submission 111476) | Fungus gardens microbial communities from leaf cutter ant in Ribeirão Preto, State of São Paulo, Brazil - Atta sexdens ASBM2 | ecosystem: Host-associated > Fungi > Mycelium > Unclassified ... | reverse complement strand
CTGCTTTTTTATAATGATAAAGTAAAATATTAGATTTTAAAATTGCATCATTTGATCATATTAAATCAACAATTAAATATAACAATTATTATTATAGGTTAAAACTCTAACAATGTAACATTCTTTATATTGAATTTATTTTAATAAATCTATAATTCTTATAATATAAATATTTTTATTCTTTAACATAGTTATTAAAAATTTATATTATAATGTAATTTACAGACTTAAATGTTATTCAAAATTAATTAAATATTGATAATAAAATGATGTTTTCATTAAGAGTGCTTTCCAATATTTATTGCCAATACAGAAAATTTATAATTTATATTACAATACATATGCAGTATAGCAATAGATTTTTACTATTGACAGTATCGGAAAGCAAGCTAAGGTATAAAATATATTTCAAATTTCTACTTAAATGAAATATTTCTATCGAATCATAAATAATATTATCTATTGAATAAACAGAGAACTAAACTAATGATTGAATTCATCGTGATTCTAGATAAAAAAAAAAGTAATGATTATTATCGAAAGAAAGTAACGATAACGGCGTTACAATTTAACTTCTCAACCCTGCAGAAGCACATTCTCGTTACTTATTAATATAATTATTAATATTAATATATTATTATATTAATATTAATATAATTCTAACGTACTCCCTCATGTTTCATGTTTTTCGTACAATTGCAATATCGTGATTGTATCGCCATGTTCGTTGCAGCATTGTTATCTCTGCCTTGTATGCCTCGTATCTTGCTTGTGTGAATTGCGATTGAATTTGTATCTTCTTTTTTATTATTCTGCGAAATTGATTTTTGTTCATTTCGCTACGTTGCTTGTTTCTGCGATCGTGCGTTCGATTTTCGCATGTGATCGTCACTTTTCGCTGATCCATCGATCAGACGTGGATGAGTGTCTGGAGCGCAACGTGTGTCCCGGTGGAGGATGCCAGAACACCATAGGATCGTATATTTGCATCAGGGAGAAATCCGCGAAGAATGCACTCTACAAAGCTTGCCCTCCTGGCTACGAATGGCATCCATTGACAAATGACTGCGCAGGTAAGAAGAAGCGCATTTTAAAGTTATCCGCGCATCTTTCATTATTATAAAATCAATCCAAACGAGAATGGATTAAAATGGATTGAAATTTTTTTCTATCCGAATACTTATTTTAAATAGCGAATACTTTTTTTTTGGATTTAATTGGATTCAATTGGATTCAATTAGATTCAAATGGATGCAATTGGATCGAAAAACTGCTTTTCCTATCAAAATTTTGAATTGAACAGTATTCACAATGCACAGAAAAAGCTAATATTATTTTTAGATTGAAAGACACAGAGATATGTTCCATGCAATTTTTAAAAAGGAATAAAAATGCATTCAGGATTGAAAAGCATTCATTTTAACATTTGTGAATCAATATTTCTGAAAATCTGAATCTATTTCAATTCATTTCAATTTCTTGTTTGCTGGGAAAATTATTGTTATTATTATTATTATATGTTTTTTTTTCAGATATTGATGAGTGTATCTTATCAACTGCCTGTACCACAGATAAACCGTTTTGCGTGAATACACCGGGTAGTTACACGTGTCTGGAAATGACCGGCATGAAATCCTGTCCTGCGGGATTCAAGTTCGACAAATCGTTGCAGCTATGCAAAGGTAATATTGTTAATATGTATATTTGTTTGGTTTATCAACAAAGAACACATCAAGTCAAGAGAAAATCAAAATGATGATTTTTGTTAAAAAAGATTTGGTTAAAAAATTTGACCGTTTACTGACGTTAGAATTACAATCGAGTCATTTTAATTTTTTGTTGACTTTCGTGTGTTCCTTAAATATTGTCATTTTTATTTTACAAGCGTACGAAAATTATTAAGAAATGTTTATATATATATATATATATATATATATATTTTAACATCTTTAGAACATATTTGAAAAGTTGTGTGTATTTAAAGAATATATAACTAGTTACCTTGATGCTCTTAGTATTTGAAAGAAAAGAAACGCGCAGAACATGAATGACTCAATTATATGTATCAAGGATTAATTCACGTGTATGGTAAAAAAATGATGAATTTTCCGCGGGAAATCTTGCCTCTTTACGTATTCCTTTCTGTTTATTTGTTAATCAGATGTGGACGAGTGCGCAGAAGATATTCACAGCTGTGTAGCAGATGTCGAGCAATGTCGAAACACTGAGGGTGCTTACGAATGCGATATAAAATGCGGGAAAGGATTCACGTATAATATCGGCCTGGGAGTTTGCGTCGGTGAGCTTTCGATCTCCATCTCGAAAATTTTTAGATTTTTAATTGTTTTAATGCACATAATAACGACATGATCATTGCTTTTCGATAAATAAATTTTTATTATGTTTTAAACTTAAATTTCCGATCTTTCTATCAGATAAATGTATGCATGCATTGCACAAATACAAAACACACAACACAATCTCTTGATCGCAATTCTTTTTCATTTTGAAAGATTCGATCGAATAATCGTGGAAAATGTTGTGAATTACGTTGGATATGTATTTGATGAGCTCGCATTCACAATTTGATTTTGCATGCAACGCTTCATCCCTGTAGCTTTCATGCATGTGAGTAATAAATTTACTTCTTAAATGATTGCGTTTTTTAATAATTCATATATGCAATAGTTAATTAATATAAAAATTATATAAGCATATTGCTAATTAACATTCTGGAGTTGAAGATGGATCTATTGAACCCACTTAATTATAAATCTTTGCCAAAAATATCAAACAATTGAATTTTTTTATGTTATATATCTAAAAATTTGGATTTTTGTTATCACACTGAAAAATATTTACTAAATCTTAATATATATTTCTTTAAATAGTAGAATACTAAATAAACTTACAGTAAATAAATATTTACTTAATAAAAAATGATTGAATCAAATTAATGGTTTTTGTATCAAATAAATATATGTTTTTAGTAAACATTCACTTAGAATTATTCAAAGAAATATTAAAATTTATTTTTTTCTAATGAAAAATATATTTAATATTTATTTTTTCATTTTACTTTCTCGAAATTAATTAATGTCTTTTAATTAACATAAATTAAATAGGTCTTATACAACTAGCAGCAATATTAGAGATTTTAGTGTCAATTTCGAAGGGTTAACAGAATCAAGAGATTTTAGAGATTGAAACTTATAAAAGCTAGCATACAGCTAGCACATTTTTAATATTATATCTACGTCGATTTCTCTCTACAAAAATGATAAATAAATTATAATCTTTTAGATATAGATGAATGTATCGAGTTGAGCAATTCTTGTCCCGATCCCGACACAATATGTGTTAACACGGAGGGTGCGTACGAGTGTACAAAGACATCGGCAAGTCCTTTTCCATATATTCTAAATGACAACAATCCGTCTGATTATCAAAAGAATATGCAATCCAGTTCACGTATGACTTGTTCAGCGGGATATAAACCCTCTAACGATTCTGGAATAAGGACGAGATGCATCGATGTCGACGAGTGCAACGAACAATTGCATTCCTGCGAATTTGACGAACGCTGTGTTAATGAAATTGGTAGTTACAGGTACGATATTCTGTGACAAATTCAATAATGTATATTCAAAGGAAGATTTTAACAATATACTTTGAAAAAAATAGATGCCTACGAGTTGAAAATAATAAGAGTACATCTACCACGGAAGAAACCAACGACAATCAACGCGATGATCGATTTAGTCGAGGATACAAATTAGAGGGAACGAACATTTCGTTGGTTATGAACGAAATCGAGGATTGTGGCGACGGTTATTTTTTCGATGAGAAATCTGATCGTTGCATCGGTTAGAATTATTTCTTATTTTTATATTAAATAATCTTTTGTACGGAAATTTTGATAATTTATGTATCATAGATGTTGACGAATGTGCCAATGGAATAGCGATTTGTGGTATAGGCGAGCGTTGCGTGAATATGGAAGGTGATTACCGATGTTCTCCAATTTGTCCATCTGGTTTTCGACTGCGCAACAATTCTCGACCTACGAACGAGGTCAAGGAACATTGCGAAGATATTAATGAATGCTTGTTAGGTTTGCACGCCTGCAATAACTTGACTCAATATTGTATTAATACAAATGGTTCCTACGTTTGCGAAACGCGAATCACTACTACCAGAATCGAGACAACGACTAGCAGCACAACAAGAAGACCTTTCGTTGGTTCGCGCTACAACAAAGTACAGATCCCTAGAAGTAGTTTTGTGAGTTACTGATTACATCTTGAGAAAATAATATGCATATTGATCACGGAGAAAAATGTAAAATAATATACGCTAAAATTTTAGTAAATTTTATGAAATTGACAGGTTCATATAGAGGAATAAACACCTTATACTTATATAAAATTTATTTTACTTTTCTGGTAAATGGACAATCGTCGTATAACCATACTGCGGTACTTTTTAAATTTTGTAAAGTAAATCTATAGATTACCATACATCTCAATAAAATTTTTACTTTATCGACAAGTTATATTTTTTGCCTTAGCGCTGAATTTTACTCTACTGTGCGGTAAAGATACTTACAAGTATATATGCAAAGTCTTGAAAGTTGCTTACAGTCTTGAGAATAATATGATTTACTTTATTATGAGATAATAATTATTTAAATGGATTTACTTTAGATAAGGTAAAAAATACATTACAATTGTAATGTACTTTTTCTTACATCTTCGATATTTTTACTTTCAAAAATTGTCAGAATATTTTTTATAATCTTGTAAGATAAAAATTATTTTACCTTAACAATTTTTCTCCGTAATTATTCGTAGAAATTGTTATTTTAATCCAACTCGTGTTGTATAATATTTCAGAGCACGGATCGTTACTGGTCCACCGAACCCTGTAGACTGGGATACAAGAGAGACGCAAATACAGGCTACTGTGTGGACATAGACGAGTGTGTGGTCGGTCCTGGATGTAGGGATCATGAGAAATGCATGAATACTCCAGGAGGCTATGACTGTTCGCCCCTTTGCAGTACCGGCTGGTACTTTAGCACGACGACGAAGAGTTGTCAAGACGTGGACGAGTGTTTGTTAGGCGGTCACGATTGTCCTCAGAGTACACATAGGTATGCATCTTCAATTATGTATAAGATACATTTCAAATCGTGTATTTTTTTTTCTATAATATCTAATTATGTAACGATTGGCGTATTTTTTTCTGACGATTAATAATCGAATTTACAAAAATCCGGAAATATTGATTCGCAGATGCGTCAACATTAACGGGTCCTTTGTTTGCGAATTAATACCGCCCTGCAGTCGCGGCTATAGACGAGCCTTCAACGGCACCTGTCTTGATATCAACGAGTGCTCCGAGAACTTGCATAACTGTCGGCTTAACTTGCATCAGTATTGTATAAATAAAGAAGGTGGCTTCGAGTGTTTGACTAGATTGCCCTCTTGCCAGTCTGGATATGAATATTCTTTGGGCGCTCGACGATGCGAGGACATCGATGAGTGTCTAATCGGACAATACAACTGTGACGCGAGATTTTCTGAGAGATGCGTCAACCTACCGGGTACTTACAGGTGTGCGAAATTTTTTTTCTATCACAAAATCTATTAAATGTTCTATTGGGAATTCTATATTAGGTAAATATAATGAAATAGTAATTAAAAATTATTCAATGATATATATATATATATATATATATATATACATCTTGTAGATGCGAGAGACCGCCTCCTCCTCGTCAACGTCAACGACCAGCTTGTCCTTCCGGCTATCGGTATCATCCTAGTTTACGCAGGTGTACAGGTACATATAACACTAGTTTACAAAAGAATGCTTTTTTCAATTATTTTGAATTAGAAAAGGTTTATAGATTTTTTGGATGCTTAAAACAATGTAACAAGTTAAATTTTACTAACACGTTAGGTTTCTGAAATAATTAATATGCAAAAAATGGTTTTTTTTTGCGTTATTTGACATTTTTTGTTGTAAAAAGAGTTAATGTTCTTGAAATTCTTCATCAGAAGTCATGAATATATTGTTTATCCCTTAAAACATATCTTTTTAAATTTCAATATTGTTATGAAGAATCCAAATACAAAACTTGTCTAAAAAAGATCTTGTATTTAAATCCTTCATAACGATTGAAATAAGATATTGAGATAAAAAGAAAATTCATTATTTTATAGGGACAACAATATATTCATGACTATTAATTGGAATTTCAAGATAATGTTAATCTTCTTTTCAAAAGTATGTCAAATATCATCATCAAATTATTAAAATAGTCATTATTTTGAAAAATCATTATTTTAAAACTCAATTATTTTGGAAACCTGACGTGCTGCCATTTTTTGGATTATAGCATCGTTTTCAGCATTAAAAAATCTATAAGAAATACCTAATCCGATTTGCAGTAATTTTTTTATTGTAAATTAGTGTAATTTTTGTAGTTTTATCTTAAAAATTAATTAATTGCTTTTATAAATTGTAGAATGTTAGATATTTGTATTTTTGGCTGTTTTATATATTCTTTTCTATTTTTTCAAATTACATCTAATTCTATTCTTTTAATTTACAGCACAAACTAAACTGTTCTATTCTTTTTAGTGTATACCATAAACTATTATTGTATTAACAATTATTTCAGATATTTTTCGTATTTTCAGAACTCGTCAAAACGATATAGAACTTATCAAGCTTAGATTGAATTATTGACTCATGTTCGATAAGTTCTTCGCGAATGCACGGGTAAATTATGTATTATTCCTATTGCCTTTCGACACGCACGATTAATCATAAATGTCATTTACGATTGTTTGCATCGCAAATTGATACACAGTTTTTATTGCATCGAAATATGTTCGTGTTTTATATGTCGTCCTACATTATTCCAGTTGCTTTCAACAATGCTTTTAACAGAGGTACAATTTTGGAAGCTTAAATGTCAGAGTATGTTTTGCAAGAAAATAATAATGCTTTCCTACTTTGATCATATAATTGTATTAATGCTTTAATTTAAAAAAAAACCGACTATTTTAATTCAGAGGAAAAAATATTTATGAGTTTTGTCATGCAAAATACTTTGTTTGAAATTATAGACATTGACGAATGTGCGGAAAAGTTGGACACATGCGGGGACAAGCTCTGCTACAATCAACCAGGTGGTTACAGTTGTTCGATGCCGCCTGTTCCAATGACTAGAAAACCAACTACGACACCGTTGCCGGCTCCAATGAACGAGAAGTGTATACGCGGCACCAGATTCGTGAAGAATCGCGGCTGCGTCGACGTTAACGAATGCAGAGAGTTGGAGGATGCTTGCAGCAGCAACGAGGAGTGCGTCAATACCGTAGGCAGCTATACGTGCACCTGTAAGACCGGTTTTAGGCGTGATAATCTCACACAAGCCTGCGTCGATATCAACGAGTGTCAGTTACAGGTACAACAAGGATAACAACGATGACGGGACTCTTCGACATTCGCGTAATGCTTATCACGCGCGATCTGACATTTATGGCGTTAATTTAAAAAAAAAAAATATAAAAATATTGTGATATCTCGTACATCGAGTCGATGAAGATTAAGGGTGTTTTTCAGCAAAGACACAGTCAGACACTGTGTAATACAGTGAATCGTTTCATCCTTACTTAACGTAGGTACAATAAGGATGTAATGATTCACTGTGTTACATTGGGTCTGATTGTGTCCCTGCTGGAAAACATCCTAAAATTGCAATCCGACTTATGCTCACAACGCTCTTGGAATCATTTCATTCTTGTTGTTTATCAAACAAAAAAGAATGATGCTCAGTTTTTTTGTGGGCGTAAATCGGAGAGCCTAAAGCATAATCTAAGCATGTAAAGTCTACGTTGTCTCAATGCGGCTTCTCGCCATCGATTTTAATATTTTCCATTGAAGGAGAATGACTGTCTGCCGACGCAGAGATGTGACAACACAATCGGCAGCTATACGTGTACGCGATTTTTGCCTTGCGGTACCGGCTACACTCTTAATGCCGCGACGGAGATCTGCGAAGACGACGACGAGTGTGTTCTGGGCACCCACGACTGCGGGTCTGGATACCAGTGTAGGAACACCCTGGGTTCGTACCGCTGCGATCGCACATCGCGTATACCGCAATCGCGTACGTCGCCAATGACGACGGCGAGAATCACAACGATTACGACGACGACACCGACGTCGTTGACTCCGATAACTAGTTCTTTAACAAACTGCCCGCTCGGCTTCGAGCTCGGTTCTGGCGGCAAATGCATGGATATAGATGAGTGCCAAAGAATGCCAAATCTCTGCGCTACGAAAATGTGTATCAACACTTTAGGATCTTATAGGTTCGCATAAAATTATTAATACACGGAAAGAGAGTAATCTTGCTCAAGCATCCAAAAATTTAGCTAGATACAGATCTATCTGAAAATAATTATGTTGGAAAATCATCATTAAAATAATTATGTAGGACGTCCAAACAATGCCGCAAAAATTGATTTGTTTTCTAGCAACCAACTTGAAGGTCTAATATAATTATTTGAATGGTCTAACAAAATGTTTAAATCTGTATCTAGCTAAACTTTTAGATACTTCAGCAAAACTATTCTTTTCGTATATAGATAAAAGAAAGATACAGATTAGACGAGGGAAAATTTTGTAGGTGCGGATCCAGATTGCTCTGCGGACCTGGTTTCACTCTGGATCCGATGACCGGACAGTATTGCATCGACGTAGACGAATGTCGGGAGGGAACGCACGAGTGCGGCAAGGGCCAAATCTGTGAGAATCGACGAGGCGGATATCATTGCATCTGTCCGCCTGGTCACGCACTTGGTCCCAATAACGATTGCGTTGACATCGACGAATGTAGTTACGCTATTGGTATTTGCGGACCGAACAGCCGCTGCGAGAACACCGTTGGCTCCTATAGATGTCTATGTGGGGAAGGTTTCGAAAATATTGGAGAAGCATCCGGTACTTGTCAAGTGAGTCACATCATACAATTCCGAATAGATTATAACAATTAATACTCTGAAGTAGTCTTGTCTCGAAATTTAATCGCGATTGTTTCCAGGATATCGACGAGTGTCAGCGAACACCAGGACTCTGTCAACATACGTGCTTCAACGTGTGGGGCAGTTATCGATGTGGATGCCAAACTGGATTCAGACTAAATGCCGACAATCGTTCTTGCAGCGACATTGACGAGTGTACGGAGTTCAAGGATAATCATCTCTGCATCGGCATCTGCGAGAATACGCCGGGAAGCTATGCGTGCAAATGTCCTGAAGGATATAGGCTTGGTAACGACGCTCGAACGTGTCAAGGTGATGATTTTTAGATTTCTACGTATACAGAAAAACAATTGTACGAAAAAATAATTAAATGAAGATACTGAATAATTCAATTATATAATTCAAATGGAGATATTTTATGTCAAGAAAAAAAGAGTAATTATGATTCAAAGACTGACATTATACATTTGTGAATCAATGCGATCGTACGAATCAATGGGATGAAAAGTGAGAGCTCGTTTACGTGAGTCATGGTCGTAGCTTCGTGAGCATTCCACCTACTTATCTCACAGTTAAAACAGCAATGCAATTTGTACTTGACCCGTTTGCCGGCAAACTGGAGCATCAGCTTGGGTCACCGATGCGCACGAATGTTTCTATAATCTCCTCGATCTCGTGCAATCACGGCATTGTTAGCGGTCACGATATCGTTACATACTGTAACGATACTTAATTGTTTTCTACGTGTGTTCACAGACATCGACGAGTGTGAGGCAGGTCAAGTATGCAGGAATGCGGAAGAAATGTGCCAGAATACGCGCGGAAGTTTCCGATGTAATCGGATAAACTGTCCCTCGGGGTACCATCGGGACCCCATGAGAAAAAAGTAAATGATTGGACTTGAGATAATAGATATGCATAAATTTTCTCTAACTTCAATTCTCGACATATGTCACATTTGTGATATATGCGTTTGAATTTTAATTTTGAATATACAATAAGTAATTATTATTTAATCGACTTGATGATAAATCCGTAAAGAAGAATATTAAAAAAGGACCGATATTTGTAGATTTGGATACAATATTAAAAAGTTTGGATCCCGGATACAATATTAAAAAGTTTGGAAAACAGCTCAAAAATTAAACAAGAATATTGAATTTTGATAAATACATCATTCGTGCTCATCTTTTAAAATATTTCCCAAACGCTACAAACTTTTTAATTGTTTTTTTGTATCTGGAAGAATCTACAAAATCTACAAAAAAAAGAACACTGTTCCTTCTACTTACACCTTTTTAGGCCAAAATCGGTCCCTTTTTAACATTTTCCTTTCCCATTCGCAATTTTAGTCGCTGTGTACGCTCCTCGAGATTTTGCCGCATGAACGACCTGGCTTGTCTTCGGTCGCCTTCGCATTATTCCTACAACTTCATTACCTTCGTGAGCATGCTGCCCATGCCGTCTACTGGTCAATTGGAGCTGTTCACTATGAGAGGAAGTTATCAGTCTGAATCGACGGTACATTTCACCATGGCATTGGTAGACGTGCGCGCACCACCGGGTGTCGAACGTGCCACGGAGTCCTGCTTTGTTCTGAAGAGACCGGCGCCGTCACAAGCGGTCCTAGTGCTGACACGCACGATTCCTGGACCGCAGGAGATCGAGTTGGATCTCACAATGGAGATCTACCAAGACGCTACGTTCGTCGGAAGTGCCATCGCTAAAATCTTCATTTTCGTTTCGCAATATGAATTCTGAGAAGACCTTTTGAACGAAGATAAAATACAGATGAACAAAGATGGAAGTTAAGATCGTAAAATAAAGTGACGTAATTTAGAAGTACGCTCAATTGTCCGATTTACATGATTGCCTCTTTTTCCATAGTGTTACTGTATCATAAGAGCAACAAGCATTATATATTCCAATCTTATTTTACGTTAAACAGTACATACATACCGGCTCCTCTGGCTGGTCTGGATATCATCCTGTATAAACAAACTTTTTTTCCAAGGTAATAAAAATGTAATTACCATTTTAAGCAACATATGTTTAAAACTAATAAAACGGATCTTTTTTTTCCTTTTCTGCTCATTTTTAAAACTATAAGTATTAAAAATAAATATACACGAGTTAGCATTTGGATAGATATGTAAAAAGACGAATTAAATGTATATAGATTTCTGTAAGTTAACACACATAAGGGATATAACATAAAATAAACTTGTGTTAGATGATATATGAAATTTATAATAATTTCCAAGCATCCACTTGATACTTTATAAAATCGCAGCTTTATTAAATGTTTCACTAGCGACACTCTCCTCTCTCTAATTTACACGGTCCGCTGTTCGGAACAACGCCTATTGCTTCAAATCTAACTCTTCACTTCTCCTTCACAGACGAATAAAGCAATAAATCTGAGATCCTTAGTGTTAATTGCCGCTTCGTTGCATGATACGCGCGTAACGTATATAATGTTATATATATATATATATATATATATATATATGTATATATGTATATATATATATAACTCAATATTATATATACATAAAAGACTGTAATAAAAAATATAATATAATATCACTGCGCGTTTTATATATGACGACACTCGTCGCGTTGGATGCGAATAACGAACGCTCACCCATAATGTAGCGAATTGCTATTATATATTATTAAGTAATTTAATAATTGTACTAAAAATAATTACGGTTGCTATCGCAATGACGACAATATTGTCGATAGCGAACAATAGCGATAACGTCATCAATCAGAATATAATCGTAATAAAATAATAATAATTATATAATCATAATAACAATAATAATCTAAGTAGCTAGCGACAACTATAATAGCGGTATTAATGTACACACGATAACAGGAAATAGAACAATTCGGGCGGAACGCGTTGCGTGCGGCACGCCGAGAAAATGCATACGATAGAATAGAATATATCGTGTCGCACAGAGAGAAATTTCTTCGGCACGATGCATTGGTGATACATACACCCATACGTTACGCGATTATGTCATCGAAAAATCTCGAGACACATGGCTCGAAGCGCATCATCAATATAACATGTAATATCTAGGACATGGCTGGTCTTTCGCGATGAGTTTCACGGTGAGTCGTGTTTTATGCCCATTTATATCAACGTAAATTAATTTTAATCTCAGTTTTCCACTTACTCTTCATTTTCTTTAATTTTTAGAATTAGAAAAAAAAAAGAATTAGTTGAATCAAAGTTAAAATTAAACTATACATTATGTTAGAAACAGGCATATTATTCGCTTAATTGGTTCTATTATAGTGTGCTAATTCTTTTAATAAGACGAGTGAAAAAACGAGAATAAGGACTATGGCACAAAAAACTTAAACAGTCAAATGTAAGCAGTAGGCGAATTGGCCAACATCACAGTAGAGACTGTAAGGTTATAATAAGCAAATCCAACATATTAATTTCTTTACTGTTTACGTTTTACTGTTTGCTGTGTGCCACGGCCTTGAGTGACAACACCCGTAAAAATAGTAGCATGATTGTGTAGCACCTGGAAGCGGTAGCATCTAGCCAAGAAAGCTCATCCGTGAAACTTGCACGTCTCTCCGCAGTCCTAGCTATAGCATACAACAAACTTCCAACAAACGTACATGTAAACACAACTAATAAATAGTATAACTATAAACGTAACAGCCTGGATACAGCGGCAACGCGTAACAACGATGGCAGTGACACTCGTCCTTTGTTAGATTCTAGAAAAAATGGAAAAGGAGCGTTGACTAGGATTTGCTAAAAATTTACTGAGGGGGGGG
>Ga0157364_1005531_pt1 | contig 12881 bp, 7 predicted proteins | sample AttsexASBM2_FD_111476 | JGI IMG/M metagenome (GOLD analysis project Ga0157364, IMG submission 111476) | Fungus gardens microbial communities from leaf cutter ant in Ribeirão Preto, State of São Paulo, Brazil - Atta sexdens ASBM2 | ecosystem: Host-associated > Fungi > Mycelium > Unclassified ... | reverse complement strand
TTACAAAACAGACAGACTCGGCGTCGTGGTTGGCGGTGGGGGAGGGGGGAGACTGGCACGAGGGGGGAGAGGGGAGGGGGGAGAGGGAGGGGGGGGGGGGGGGGGGGGGGGGGGGGGGGGGGGGGGGGGGGGGAGAGAGAGAGAGAGAGACTGAAGTCACCGAGCTGGGCGCAATCCCCGCGCTTTTATACATAATAATGCAGCCACGCGAGGGCGGCTTTTATCGACCACCCCTTTCCGTGTTTGCCGCTACTTCGTCCGTCGCCCTTGTACTCCATCCTCCCTCTCTTTCTTCTTCTCCCTCTGCCCATCGTGTTATGAGCCCCCGTTGCCCTCCACAACGATAGACTACGGTAAATTCTGATGATCGTTGCTAAGTAATGAAATACGAGAAGCACAAACTTTTTCTCTTTGACTCGAAGTATCCTTCAGACGAGTCCAGAGTCTTAAATTTTATTGGCAATCCTTCGGAGAACTATCTGCCGAGTTGCCGATTCGTCTGTGTTGTATATCGTCTGGAACGAACAATAGCGATAAATTGTACTTATAACCTTTCTGTTCCGATATTGTGATTAAAAAACGATGCGTTATATTTGACTTCTAAAATCGCGTGTTTTTTTCTGAAATACTCAGACAGAACGATTTTGCACCTCGAAATTGATGGATATAAATCTGAAAATAATTTTGTGTTGAACTGTCAAAATAATTATGTAGAACGTTCAAGCTGGATACTAAAATTTTTTGCAGCTTTGGTCATTATGTACGTTATTATATATAGACATAGATCTGAAAATAATTTTGTTCAACAATCAAAATAACTATGCAGAAGATTCGAACATGATGAGCAATGCAGAAAATTTAGACATTCTAGCAACAGCTGAGCGTCCTATATATTATTTTGATAGTCATCAAAATTATACTTAGATTTATATTTTTAGTTTCATTTTTAGATACTCCAACAAAAATCGTTCTTTCTTCATGTATTTGATACAATTAAATCCATATATTTGATATAAAATAAGTATTTGTATACATTTTTTACATGCTTAATGTAGAGTTTATTTAAAGTTCGACACTTTTAATTTCGTGTTTCTATTTGAAGAATATTCTGCTTTGAAATTGGAACATCAACTATTATATATCGACAACTTCATCGAGCAACATTTCATTTACCGAATCAATAGAACGAGCCATTACATCAAATTAATTAGTTACAGTGTATTTTTCTACAAGCGACAAAATAATTGAGGAATAATGAAAATTGTTTCCTTGCGATCGATTCGACATTCGGCGTGCTATTTTCCCGATGATATTTATTAACAATTACGCGACGCGTCTCCGTGAAGGCCGACAGAATGCTTTATTGCGAGCGGTCGCGTATCAGTTCAGTATGCGTCGGTTCGATAACTATTTTCCGCTACCCGATCCATTTCACGGTGTGCTGAGCAAAACGGCGGGTCTCGGGATGAGAATTTGCTCGCGCGCGCGCGCGCACTCGCAAGAGCCGGAGCGTGCGCTAAGCGATCGGGATGCATTGTTATCGAAATTGCATCTGCCGTGCGCATTATCATATATAGATGTGCGCCGACACGACAAACGCAATGCGATAAAGAACTTAAAACGCTAGCAATCGAACAGCGATAATTTATCAATATGATAATTATACGATTCGCGGCCTCGATATTCACAATCATATCAAACACGAACGGAAATCGTAATAAATCGCTTTTATATATGCTAATTTTTAATTGGAAATCATTCCCTTCTCTTTACGGTGAGTATCGGTGCATATTAAGTATCGTCATATTAGAGGGGTAACCTTAAACAATTGTTCGCACCGTTGCATTTTAAGCACACGTTAAAAGCTCTCTATGGAAAGAACGGTTTTGCTGAAGTATATAAAAATTTAGTTAAATACAGATCAAGATAATTGTGTTGGATTATTAAAATAATTATGTAGGGCGCTTAAGATAATTGCTGGAACGCTAAAACCTTTGACAGCATTATTATATTTGAATTTTCATTATGTGATGGTCCAACACAATTATTTTCAGATTTATATTTACTTAAATTTTTAGATTCTTCAACAAAATAAATTTTCTATATATACAAAACAATTTCTTTTTAAAGTGTTAAAAAATTCAGCTAAATATAGGTATAAAAATTTTGTTTGAACATCAAATAATTCTGTAAGATTTTTGCAGCATTGTCATCAATATTTAATTAAGCATTCTACATTCTCTAATTATTTTAATGGTTCAATAAAATTATCTTCAGATCTGTATTTACCTAAATTATTAAATTCTTCAGCAAAATTGTTCTTTCCATATAGGATATGATTGGAATCGATATCGATATTTTGATCACAATGAATTGTAATCAAAATCAATGATGTTTAGAGCGAGGAATGAGTTACTCGTATTCCAGTTTAATCGAAGTTTTTAACGGGGACGAGGTGCGTTTTGAGTTATGGCGAGTAGAGAAATCCGTATTGATCAGACCTACATAAGTAGGTCTCTAACGAGAAAAGAATATACGATTAATGTCTAATAAATTTATTATTATGATAAAAATTAAGTAACGTTAAGTAGGATAGAATTATAGAATATAATTAAAAAATTTAATATTTACTGTAAAAAAGTAAGACAAAGATACTAATAGTAAAGTGAACATTCGCATCTAAAATGGACGAATTTATGGTGGCGTTAGACGAGCGCTAGATACCGGAGAGACGGATGGTACGAAAAATCAATATTTAACCTATGATTTCCATTGCGGTCTATCTCGTCGTGTACAAGTAGTAACGCAATCACGATATAAAAGAATATGACTTACAGTCAGCTGCCACGAAGATCGGCGTGCAACGGCAGTCGCGGCACAAGCTCAACTTCCACCGCACTTGGATTGTTATTCATTTAGAAATAAGGGAATCGATAACGTTCCTCCACCTAATTTCCTCTTTACCCCGTTCACCCCCCGTCGCGGATGGTCACTGCTTCTTGCAGGTGGTCACTGTCAACACCTTTCACTTTACCTGGACGAATCGACGACCAGCTGACGCGAGACGTGGCCGGAGCATCAAGGTGGTGGCGAAAAAGAAAGGAGGGTACGACGAGATTTCTACGACACACCCGAGAAAACAATCGTAACCGCTCGATGGTCGGCGACAGACTGAACGTCGACACGAAGTAGGTGGTGCGCTTCGGGTTTCTCGTCTCGGCTGACTTCGGCGATGTTCGCTACTGCCGCGATGACGTCATCCCGGCGGAGCCGCGCCGTACCATCGCGTGCACTTACTACTTACTGACCGGCGCGGCCGTGTGCAGGTGTATCTCGATGCATTTTTTAGTTCCGGTCGCGACGTTTCGCGACTTGTGCTCGAGCGCGCCTGGCGCCGCGATAAATCGCAAGAAGCGCGACGTGTCGCCGGCAATTACAATAAATGCCGCGGCGACCGTGAACGCCGACTGCATCCGCCGAGGAATTTATTATCATCGATGGTATGGTGCGTTTGAAGAAGTATAAAGCGAACGTTTCAAATCGGACACATTTCAACCATCAAAAAATTATTAACGTTGATTATTATAATTAAAAGACTCTCAATTATGAAAAATTGGAAGATTTTGACAATCTATCTCTTTGTAGATTTTCTTCCGCTTTTTTCTTCTCTTTCGGATAAAATTTCGTTACATTAAAAATAACATCTTCTTGTGTGTATATAAAAACTGTTAGAGAGAGACTGTGTCTCTCAAAGATATTTATTCCACAGAAAATCTCTTCGCGGTGCTCGCGAGTAAATCTGAAAGTTTTCCTCGAGATATCGATGGCGACTTAGGGACGAGTCGAAAACAAGAGTGACTAAGAGTGGTTCTCTTCCTCTCGACGATGTTTATCGTGGAAGAAAGACAATTTGTCTAATTGAGTAGATAAGGTAAAAGTTGTCGACAGGAGAGACGACTTGTTTACGCGAACGAGGCCACGATAGACCCCCCCCCTCATGAGATTCATGAACTGGGATATAAATGTGCGCTCCCCTTCTCCTCAATATACGGAGATTTAGTGGGCCGAATACGAGCGGCTATCGTTGACGTGACGCTGGACACGATCGAAGTTCCGCTCGTTACGCGAAGAGGGAGATATTAAATGGGCGGGCGTAATGAAGGTTTATGGTTTCCACGAAACGAGAGTTTATTGGGGGATGTCGACTGATTTTGCGAACGAGATTTTGGTCCGGAATTGGATGCACGATATGTCGAAAGAGTTCGCCGACATATTGATCTCAATGAAACAGGAACGATCAAGTAATTGTGTAACACGGAATACATTTTAGTGATAACAGTTCAATGATAAGTGAGATCGACCAAAAAGTGATTGTATTAATTATCTAATCCTTCGTTATTTGCATGAAGTATCCGGGATACAGCTTTATAAAATCACCAAATGTATGAATGTTGTATATGTGTGTGTTTATATATTTATACATTCACTGAAAGAACAGATTTTGATAAAGCGCCTAAAAATTTAGTTAAATACAGATCTAAAAATGAACTTTGTTAACCTATATCAAAATAATTATATAGGATACTCAAACTGATTGCTGGAATGTCAAAATTTTTTGCAATATTGCTTATCATGTTTGAGTTTTCTATATAATTATTTCAATAGTCCAACAAAATTATTTTAAATCTGTATGTACCTATACATTTTTAGATATTTCAGCAAAATCGTTTTTTTCACGTATAATCAATCTGTACTTAAAATAGAATCATCAAAGAAAAACAATAGAAATTAATAATATTGAGTATAAAAAACACGCGCATAATTATGTTAAAAAAAAAACACAAATAATGTAAGGTTAATAAACGTCACGCAATCACATTTTTATTGTTCGAATCAGTCGATTGAAGTTACGGAGGTAATCTTACACGATACGTACGTAATCTTAACGCACATCGAACCGGCTCATCAATTTTTCGGTTTATCTGAACGACGAGCCAATCGAGTACAGTATCAGGATACATTCTATGCGTCCGCAGTCTGCTGGAGATTACGAATAGGATTCGATACACAGAATGCCGCAGCCCAATCAATAGAGTACAGTGGCCCCAGCGGTCTTATCGGCTGCGTTCTCACTGCCGATGACAGATATATTTCGACAGATATATATTTGGATGAGACCCATTCTCCGCAGTACATCCTCCCAAAACATCCACGCTCCGACATCATTCCAAAGGAAGAGGGACTATTCCACCCTCCGTTTAAGGATAAAAAGGGTCGGACAAGAAAGAGGCAACGATGGAATTTAGTCATTTCAAGAAGCGATCGAACGCCTTCTTCGCTTGTTTCTCGGGGAAGAAAAAAAGAGTTTAACAGCGCAGTAAAAAGTGCAATAAAAGTCGCAACCACCGATGCAAATGTTCTTTGTGAACCAGTCGCGCTCGAATAATCACGAGACAGTCTTGTGCTGTCTCCTCTTTCTTCTTGCCTTCTTATATATCTCGCAGTAATATGAAATGCCATAAAAATCTACATGATTACATATGGTAGTTCGCCACTGCAATAGGACTGTACGCCCGATGCATCCGACAGAACGGCATGCTTTCCCTTTATTGCCAATATTTTTCTTACCTCCTCCGTGTCGTGAACTCGAGGGCTGGTAGACGTGGCTCCCACCCTCTTTGCTCGCAGTACGACCTCATGAAATAACGCGAAATAACCTCGTCATCTCGTAAGTATAATTGTAGATTCTATCGGCCCGCGAGGGTGACATTTTATGGATTCATTCGTCACCCAAGACCGACGATGATTCTCACTGTGTATACGCAGTCGAGGGTCGTCACCGAAGGGTGAGAAAGAAATTGCATCGCGATACTCGCCTTGTCTGCACGTCCCTAATTGATCGTCGCTCGCCTTCATTTCTGCGGTTATTCATTCGTCACATTTCAGTGCGATTTGTTCACATGATTACTATATATCGAGACTCACAGGGTTGCCACAAATTCCTTATCTTAAAATTCCATGAATTCCTCACTTGCAGAAAAATTCATGATTTTTTTTACTTTCAATAATATTTTGAAAATTTTTGTATTTTTGTCCTAATTTGGAAATTGTTAAATATTTTATTGACAGAGCAATTTAACAATAGCAATAATTATTATTAATGTTGCATTGCTTGCTTTTGATTTTTACGCTGATACACTTAAAAAGGTGATCTTACAGTTATAGCGAAAATTATCTAAGCACGAAAAATTAACTAAAACAGATAAATTTCTAGCAAGTATTGCGATACTGGATATGTTTCATATCTAATCATATAGATGATAGAATTTAGATTTGCGCTATAAATTCTATGCGTATATAATTTTCTATCAGATACAAAAAACCGCGATAATTCTGCGATAGCTGAAGCAGCAAAATATTTTTTTGCTATAAAATTCCAGAACTACGTAGATGTAATATATGCATCAGACTTTTTTAAACCAAGAATTTTAATTTTCCAAGAATTAAAAGAAAACTTTTAAAATTCCCTGATTTTTCTCTGATTTCCCTAACTTTTCCATCTCCCTGACATTCCCTTGATTTGTTTGATTTTCAGTTTTGTGGCAATCCTGTCACTATTGATCCAACTCTCCTTCTCGATTAGACAAAAATTTATTATTTATCTAATAATGCATCTTATCATCGATCATTTTCATTGATTGCGTGATTTTGGGTGATATAATATATCATGGAGAATCGATAATGCGTAAGATCGTTTTAAGATATAGTTTTCTCGAATATCAAATTTCCCGTGATGCTTCACTATGGAATTTTTAAAAATCGAATGCAAAGAAGATAGCGAAGATATTATCCAATAAATGTTCACCACGTATAATTTTATCGTATATCACGATTACATTACGGAAGGAGAGAAGGTGGAAAATTGCGGACGTGTATCGAATACATTGAATTCTCTTAAGTGCAGCGCGTATCTCAAAGTTGCAAAATTTCTTAGATAAATCATCTCAGCACCTGCAGCTACTATCGAACTCAAGCAAATCTTCGTGGTCGAACTTCTAATAGCTTGCAAGAATTATCGGCGTCTTTGAAACTCTTGCGAAAGTTTTGAGAGAAAGATAGAGCGCTACCTATATAATTTTCAGCGGATATGCATATAGGTATATATATATATATATATATATATATATGAATAGCATACACATCGGTTGGGTAACTATTTTGGCAGAGAAGCGGCAGGGGAGATATCCTATATCCTATAGACGGAAATTCATAGAGAAAGCGACATGGGGTCTCTGAGAGGGAGAAAGAGGTAGCCATCCTCTCGTCGCAAATACGACGAAGACGATAAATTAAATCCCAGAGTCGAGGGCAGAGTCGCGTGAGCAATGAAACCGCCGAACCGGAAGTTATCGCGGCTCAAAGCACTCTCTGGACTCTCTGCCGCGGCTTTGCCGCGCGGATATTCCGAAATTCCGTTACCGGTGTCAGGCTAGTGCGAACAGGAGGACACGTAAATCGTTTAACATCGTCCCAATGGCTCCAAAAACGATATATGTTTGTCATCGTTCGCAATTTCCATCCATCTGAAACTGATACATATTTCATTTAAAAAAAAAATGGAAATAATACGAATTTAAATCAAATTACTGGAAAGCGTATAAGGATAAAGATGAGTGTATAAAAGATTTTAAAACTGGACTATATACTGCAATATTTAATAATAAATATTACAATTATTGTAATGTTAATATTGTTAATACTTACGTTTATTATAGTTAACTGTTTGCATGAAGACATATGAACTCTTTAATTATGAATGACATCCGAAGAAAGATGTCACAGTCCAGACATCATCGGGCAAATTTCTTTTTCGGCGACGTGGGTCTCGTCTTTTTTCCGGGTGACGAGCTGATCGAATGTAATTTCCACAAGCATCCCTGGAATTTGCCGGCTAAACCCCCGCCATCGCCAATAATTTCCCCTCGATGCCGTTCTTCCCTGCCTTCTCGTCCATCTCCGATCTTTATTTCTTGGGTCATGGATGAGAGAGCGAAGCGAACGCGGAGAAATGGAGAAACAGATGGAAAGAAGAATAGTTGGAGGAGAAAATAAGAGATAATAAAAGTGGAAGCTGACCTTACAATCATCGCGAAAAAGTCTCGACTATTTCGCGAGCAAAAAAATAAGGAATATTTTCCTCCTGTCGAGGATCCACTCCAACCTCATCTCTTTTCAGTAAGGAAACAAGAAGAAAGGAGATCGGAGGTAGAGGAGGGTTGAATATTTATCTGTACCTTTCCATCGCCGAATCCACTCGATATACTTAAAACAGCCGTCGAATCGTTCGATGAAGCGTTCTCCAGAATGGAAATGATGCAAAGTGTCCGTCGTGATTTTTAACAGTGATAATACAGGCTTGCAAATAGTTCTGATAGTACGATCGCATTCTCATCAGTTACGAAATTCTGTTGGAAACGAGGCAGTCTAGGTCGCTAATTAGCAAAGTAACTGCGAGCCAACGATACAAAGAAAACTTGGTAATTGAGGAAGTTAATTAAACCGAATTTTTCTTCCTTATTTTCTTTTTCATTATGTAATCCTAAAAGTATGGGTTGGCGTGAAATAGGTATGGAAAGCGGAAATGAGTTATCGTATCCAACAACGAACGATTATATGTACTGGCCAATCGCGACGACTTTGTTATTCGTTGATTGGTCATCTTTTGCAATCGATTTTTCTTCGACGCATCGCAATGCATCACAAAGCACCACGTTCGTGCTCGGCGACTTGCATTGCAAAGCACTTCCGGTTGAGAGGATCCCCGCTGACGCGGTTGCCTCGAGAAGGGGGAGAGGGGGGCCAAGAGGAGAGCCGGTTGGAAAGGGTCAAAGGGTAAGAAGGGTTCGTTGGCCCTTAATCGACTCTTCCACCCCGTACAGGTCACCCGTCGTTCGTCGTTTGTTCTACCTGTTCGGCGCACGTTTACCTACATTTTCGAGGCTCCCCCACTTGTTCCCCCTTCACTATCCACCGACTTTACCCTTAACTCGGTATTTCGTTTCCTGTTCACCTTTTGTGTTCCTCTCACGTCGGCAGATCACGATCGCAGGAAGTTGAAGATTTCTCAGTCTACATTTCTTGTCGGCGGATCATAACCTTTTCACTTTTTAGCAACTTACTTTTGTGTACGTTGTACATGGATAAATTTCGCTATGCATGGAAAACGCAATTCCCAAAAATACTTAAATTCAGACAAACGTAAATTTCTAATAACTACCAATACAATTTACCAATTGCGAACTTCATTTCGATTTATGATGTACTATAAGTACTATATATATGTTACTATAAGTACTATATAAATTTACCGAAAGGTAGAACAACCCAGCCTAAGTTAATCTATATTGATAGAAATGGATGTATAACAAAATTATTTTTAGATCTGTATTTATACACTCAACAAAAATTTATTAAATTTTAATATTTCTTTGAATAGTATTAAGTAAACATTTACTTACACTAAATAAAGATTTACTGAAAAATGATAGAAATTAGTGATTTTTATAACATAAATAAATATATATGTTTACATTTATTAAATATTTGTTCAAACAAATGTTTATTAAAATTTTTTTCAGTGTAACTAAATTTTTAGATATTTCAGCAAAACCGTTTTTCCGTGAAAACGAATAAACTGATTCTGTACGTGTACAGATGTTAGATATCTCGAAGATACCATGCTGATATCATGCACAAGTCAGGTATGATTATCCTTGGAATTTGCGGAAGTCGGACGGAAGGAACGCGATCTTCCTTGCCTTGCATTTCGGTATACGGATTGATCCATCATCTCGTTCCCTCAGCGCTCGTTACATATTTGCCTTGCCCTCTTCTACGTACATCGACCACCATTTTCCCTGCGTTTTGTTTGCGCTGCATTCCCTGGTATATGCCATTCCTCCTTATTACCTTCCGCATGTATGCCAGAATTTCGTGGGACCGTCGCCAGTCACTCGATTTCTCTATTTTCGCGATGTGCATCGCGATGCACGAGAAATCGCTCGTGCGAGCGAGGCAACCTGGGACTACGAAATGCCAAAATTTCCTCGACTTATATGCGTCACTTCGGCCAGAAACGAGAAACTACCTCGTGGGACTCGTCGGCGACGAAGCGCAGAATTTCGAATTACGATCTTTGCTTTTTATACCTTCCTGCCCCACGTTACCCTTCGTCGATTCCGTTTTCGCGTGTACGAACGTGTTTCGCTCGAATTTCTTAGACTTCTCTCAGATTTGCGTCATGAATGTTTCTCCGTAAATATTCGGTAAGATTCTCCATTAATATTTAATTCATCATACTTAATTCAATAGACGTTTCGAATACGCGATGATGAGATGACTGGACCGATTTAAAAATGCACGAGCTCACGATCGCATATCCAATAGCTCGTAAAATTCGGAATGAAAAACCGTAAATCTTGCACACTTCGGTGAGAATTGCGATTGATTGCATAATACGCAACGAAACACTCACGTTGAAAATCAACTATGAATTCAAAATGTCATCACTTTTTTTTGGTGCAAGGTTACATATTTTAATTTTATATAAATTAAAGGGAGTTCTATGTCGTCTTCTAATAATTTCTGTTTTGTAGTAAATACTTTTGTTTCAGAATTATTAAAAAATTGCATCCACAGTATATATCTATCTACTTGTGGGTTAGAGTCTGGATAAAGTCAATACCGCTTTCTCTCATCCACTTAAGACACAGGAATGCATCCAACGAGAACTTCTTTTGCCGGCCTTTCTTCCCGAAAGTATTTTACGAGAAGCCAAAATTCGCAGTGAGACCAGTGGGAGAAGGAAGAAAAGTTTACGACGTGACACGTGTCGCGCATGACAAACACGGCCTATCCTCTCCATTTTCTTTTATACAACTGCCTGTCTTTCTTCGACCCTCGTTCCTGCATAATGCATAAGACTGATGACTTCTCGCCAGGAAGAAATTTCATTATAGATTATATAATTTAAATAAACGCCGTTTATCTCTCCGAGCTCCGCTTGACAAAAATTTGTTTCTCGCATTTCTACTACAAAATTCATAAATCAAAAGAATTAAAAAAATGAAATTCTATTATTTTGTTCTACTTTAAACGCGCGAATAGCTAGACGTACTTAGAATGCTAAAAGAGCAATTATTTAAAATTTTATACAAGTTTTTATTGTTGTATCATCTTATTAAAATTTTTATTTGTATGAGAAAATAAGTGTGCGTTTATATACCTCGACCTCGACGAGAGGAACATAGGGATGCAAAAGTAACACTTGCTGATGTAAATGTAACACTTGCGAGAACATCATTGTTACGGTGCACGTGCGAACTCGAATTTCTTGCTATCATAGCTGAACGACATAATCGCGTTATAATTAATGCGTTGTAAAATGATTAACCGTGATCGATATAAAATCGTTACTATTGCGTATCCCTAAAAAATAATAATTTATCATCCTGATCGTCTTTATGAACGGAAAGAGAGCAAAACAGAGAGACAATGTGAATTATATTTCTCTCAACATATAATATTATATAGTCATATTAAATAAATATTGACTCAAGTCACCTCGTTAGTGAATTTCACTTAATTAAGCTTAATTTAAGTTTCAATTCTTCTTTTATTTGTGTTTCATTTTGCCTTCAAAGTTACGAGAAATAAAGAATGTAAAATAAACCGAATCATATAAAATTTGCATAATTTTTAAAATGATTCAATTCGCTTCAATTTAATATGCTATTTAAGGAAAATGGTTCTCAGTGTCCCAAATACGTCAAAAACGTTAAGCTGGCATTTTAATAGCTTTCCAGATAATTCATGTAAAATTAAATCGATTGATGTATTTTGGGCGCAAACTGCCCCATTGGATTTGGTTATCGCTTAGCAACAGACGAAAATTTTTGATTCACATTGCTTCGCGAAAGATACTCCCGTCGCGCTCGTTTTGCTCCCGGACTGCGCAAGCCAAAGGGTGCATCACATCGGGCACGTTTCGACGGGATCTCAAGGTGGAATGCAGAAATGTGCACGTGGCTTCAAGTTAGCATATAAATGAAATTCGCCACGACTCGTAGAATGTCAATGAAAGGCAAGTCTCTCGTGGATGTGCGCAAGGCTGTGTGCCGACGTGCTTTTACGCGTGTACGTAGAAAAATGCCGGTCAAAAACGCACAGCTGAACTGACTTTGAGTAAAAAATGCGGATATATATATATATATTCTTTCTTCGACATACAGAGAATATTTATAGATAACGCTTTTTAATATTTATAGATATCCTATTTTCGAGGGTTTGAGAGAAAATTTTAAACCAATATCTTTGATAATTTATCTATTTTAATAAAATGCGATATCACGTCAAGTCCAATTTCCTGTAGCCAAGTGGAAGAAAATTCACGTTTGCATTTCGCGCATATCATGATCATTTATTGTTAATTGAGTCGGTGAAGCGGGACAGTCGATATCCTGTTGATGAACGACGATACCGGCGGTCGTCGGCGGAATGCGAACGAGCCACGAGGTTTTGTCGGCGAAATAACGTGTCCGGTGAAATATCCGCACGTTAGGAGAACGCCGCGGATGGACAGGCGCTTTCGTTGTATACGGAAAACGATTTCGACGTGTCTGCCTTTTTCTCTTTCTGTCCTGGACAAACGTGAAGTCTCCGTTGGATTCCTATTATTCGAGGCGCGTATTCTCGCGAAGAAAACCAGTTGTCATTAAAGCGACAGCCTGTCGATTAGATTGGACGGCTACGCGGATCGAACAGTAATTTCGTTTTCGATTCCCGCGTGGAAAGAGAAGAATTAAATCGCACAACACAAAGTG
>Ga0157364_1005530_pt1 | contig 12881 bp, 3 predicted proteins | sample AttsexASBM2_FD_111476 | JGI IMG/M metagenome (GOLD analysis project Ga0157364, IMG submission 111476) | Fungus gardens microbial communities from leaf cutter ant in Ribeirão Preto, State of São Paulo, Brazil - Atta sexdens ASBM2 | ecosystem: Host-associated > Fungi > Mycelium > Unclassified ... | reverse complement strand
ACATACATATATACATATGCATATATATATATATATATGTGTACATATATATATATATATAATTTTTTTGTAATATATGAAAATCTACATACTTATGTTCTATGTGCACGAGGCGAGTACGAAAGGAAAAAAATAATGTTCGTGTTTTACGCATTAATAAAGCATCCGTTTTTCCGCGAATTCGTGGCTTCATAGTAGCCGGCCACACATGCATAAGCTTTGAGATCTATAAAGTTCGTAAAAATAATGTGCAAAAGGTCAAAAAAGGTTTCTCTTTTCTTTAGCGAAAGATTTAAACTCCCTTGAACGCGATATTTTCATCTTCGAACGTTATCCCCGTGAGAAGTTTTTCTTCCTTACTTCACTGCGATATGTAAGAATACGTACGAACATGTAAGAATATGCAAGAAATACGTTTTACAAATCACGAAAGAAGCTGATACAAGCGCTAAACTCGATTGGACCCGGTTTTACGTTGTCCTTTCCTAAATAAGCGATTGTGACTGATTCCCCCTATTTTTCATCTCACCTCTGTTTCACATGTGGGAGACTTCCCTACATACAACTAAATGTTACAAACATTCTAGTATTGTCTAAGAGTGCTCTTTTCACTTTTTGCTACTTCTCATGTTCAGTCTATATCCGGTATTTATAAGAGCTCGATTTATATTTATACATGTATAATTCTTAGATTGCAACGAGGGAGGATACTCGTCTAATCTCTAATCTCTACACGCCAAGCAACTATGTACATTTTATATCTTCTTTCTTTCTTCTTTATACTTGAATCACGTCCAATATTCGCTAATAAAGAAAAGAAGAAAAAAGATCGAACACAACAAATACTTTTTTGATCGTAGATCGCACTTATCCATTGTATTTTTATCTACCTAAACAGATCTGCCACAAGTAATTACCGTGGAAGATATAGAACGTAATAAATTCTCATTAAAGACAAACATGGAGGTCCTTCTAGCCTTCACTTTCTCGCTTTCAGTTTATGTTGTAGACAGAATATCGTAGTCTCATTGCGTCTATTCGTCGCGCAGATTCGATTGAATTTTAATCATGAAACACGTATCAAGAAGTGCTGTTCCTATGCTTCTTGCTCTTCGCCTTACCAGGCTCGAAGTCGTCCTCGCTCCTACGTCGTTTTTCCTTCAGCTGCTTCTCCATCGCCAGCATTGTGATCATTTTCTTGTGGGAGTCGCCTACTATCCATCCGTGCTGTTCCTGCCGATCGTCCTCCTCCTCTTCGGGCACCGGAATCGGTTCTGGCGCCTCCTCCTCATCGCTTGAACTGGACCAATAGTATAATTGAAGAGCAGCAGTGCGTTTATGTCGACCAATTGCAACCCCGACACCTTCCTCGACCTTGTTCCATGACTTGGTGGTCTTTAGCTCCTCGTCGTCAGAGTCGCGTTTTCCACTGGACGATCTGCGCTCTTTAGAATCCTTGTTGCTTGTGGACTTTTTGAATTTCTCTGCGGTTGACTCTTTGCTTCTCTTACTCGTTGAGATCTTTCCGTTCTCGGGTTTGGAAACTTTCTTCGACTTCGTTGGCGATTTCGCGAGTTTTTTTCGTTTTGATGAAGTTGATGAGTGGTCATTCTCTGTGTTACTTTCCGCAGTGGAGAAAGCACGATCTGGTTTGTTATGATTGTCTTCTGAGCTATCAAGGAAAGACTGATCAATATACATTGCATTTTCCTCAATACTCTCGTCGCCACTTTTCTTATATTTCTCCTTTGTCTGATGTTTTTTCCTCTGAATTTGTTCGGAGACGACTGTTTCCATGACATCAGTATTCAATGCAATATTATCGTTTTGTGCGAGGTTCTCTTTTCTCTTGCCAACCTCTCGCAGAATTTCTTCCTCGATTGCTTTCTGCTCTTTAGCAATCATCTGCTCGTGCTTTTTCTCGAGGTACCTTTCTTTTCTTTTTTCCTTCGATTCCCTTTTCTTCCGCGACTTGTCATGATCACCTTTCCTGCTGTTATCTCTCACATACGATTCCTCGTCCGAGCTACTTATTTCCGCTAGTAGACCTTGTTTACCTATCGCACACTTTCTTTGTCTTCTGGTTGGCTGAAAATCCATAAGTATCCTTTCTTGCTCCTCTCGTAATTTATCTAACTGCTGTTGCTTTCTCTTCTTTGATTCTTGTACCTTTCTGCTGAGAAATACATGAAGAGGGAGATTGTGATCGGATTCTTTCTGTGGTTTCTCATTACTCGATAGTTTCTCGGGCAAAGCTGGAACATCGTCATCCGGTTCCTCTTTCTCATCTCGCATCTTTATAGAGCTTGGACATTTATTCTCCATTTCCTCATTAACAATTCTGTCGTTAGAAGTTTCATCCATAGTGCCGTTGACGATGTTCTTTGCACGTGCATTCTCAGTTTTGGGCTCGAGATTCTCATGCCGATCTAGAAAATCCAAGGCTTCTTCCAAAGAAATCATTTCCGACGCACAATCGTCTTTCGTGATCGTAGAAGTAAGTTTCGTCTGCAAAGTTGCATTTTCATCTAATGTTTGCTTTTCAGGTCTGTTGTCCTTCACTTCTTTGGTCATCGGCTCTTCGTTCTCCTCAACTTCTGTCTCTTCGTCCGAGCTGTCTTCTCTATACAAATCATCCAGCTCAAACGTTCTTTCGTACTGATTATCCGCGTCGTCATCGCTGTTCCTCGCCTCGTCGATCATCTTTCTTTCATCTATCACCAAAGAATGATCTGACATTTCTGATTCTGATTTCGCGACGTCGTGATTGTTCTTCATAGCATCTTCCTGCGCTTCCTCCACTGCTTGATTCCAATCACTTGCTACTTGAGCTTCATTGTCGAATTCAGATTCATTAACTATGCATTGATCATCCGTCTCATCGATGTCGATGTCAACATCGAGCGATTTTTTCAAACTCTTCTTCAATTTCAATGAACGTTGCTCGTTCGCGAACATATAATCGACGTTGTCACGTTCGTATTCGCTTTCGGATGATGTCGATAACTCCGCAAAGAGATTCTGTTTGCCTTTCGAGCACGAGCGTTGACTTTTTGAAATACCAACGCCAACATCTTCCGTTTTCGCGGCCGTTCTAAACTCGTCCGAGCTATCGTTCTCATACCATGCGTTTCTTACTCGCTTCTTCGAACTTTTACCTCGTTTCTTGATCTTGCCAGATTGCTTGATGCCCTGCTCTATAGACCGTTTCATGCGTTGCTTCCTTTCCACAAATTCGTCCATTGGTCCAGTAACTGCTTCGATAATTTGTTGCTGTTGCTGTTGCTGCTCCTCGCTCTGGAACGACTTCAGGGCGCCTTTTGTCTTTGGCGCAAACTTTTCCAACTCTTGGAATTTACGGTGGATTATAGCGTCCAATTTAGTGTTCGCGACATAATTCGTCTTGCCGTTCTGCAAGACAGTATCTAAGTTCCCTTCGGTATTCTTTATCTTTGACCAATTGGTGTCGTAACTTTTGTCGATTTGGCTCCTATAAGACATTACGCTACCCAGAGTGGGCGCCATTTGGCTCTCCTCCTCATCAAATTCGTACACATCCTTTATTCTCTCCGTCTCTCCTTTCCGATCGAGAGAATCGCGACGTTTCTTCTTCTCCACTAAGCCATAATGTTCACTTCTACGGATCAATGGGAACTCCCGCTGCTGCTGCTTTTTGCTCTTCTTCGACTTGCGTTGCTTTTGCATGTTTAATTCAATGAAAGCAGCCTTCGAGCGTTCATGTTGCTTTCTATCGTTTATTTCCTTCTTGCGCTCGAACAGCTCTTTAATAGGGTTCCTCGTCTTCTTTGTTGGCGAATTCTTCAACATTATCGTTGAATCCTTCGTTGGCTTCTTAGGGGTAGTCGAGGTGTCCTTGTCTGCTACCGCAGCCGCCGCTGCAGCTGCTGCAGCGACTGCTGCCGCGACCATTTTCACCGATTGATAATTCTTATTACTGTTCGTGGTATCCTCCGGCAACGTGGAGGTCGGAGCTCGAGCGCAAGCCAATTCCGCCAACAGCTTCATCGGAGCGGAACCGCTGCAAAATAAAATAGGTTTATTTTTATAACAACTTTTTATAACTTTATTAAGCAATAAATGATTGTTCAGACATCGATAGCGAGATTCGTTATTAAATGTATGATCGTGTGGTTAATTGTATAGAAAATATGAAAATAGATGACTATAATTATATCTATTAAAAGATCCTGCATTCTTGATAACTTATTATACAAGTTTTAATGAAGAAAACAAGCGAGGAATTATTTTATAACAATATTTTTCAACAGTATATCGATTAACAAAACATATAATTGAAAAATATTTTGTAAACAGTTTTATAGAATAATTGTAGATTTAATAATGGATTCATTAATAATTAATGGAAATTCATTGTTATTCGGGTAATTACCGCAGAGAATAAAAACGAATATAGCAAACAGAGAAAATTTTATCACTAACGGTAATAAATTATACAATAAAATTGTTTAATTCACACATAGTTCACAGCTAAAGTAAACATGTTACTGTAATAAATTTTATATATGACGTACATAATGAGTATCATTTCTTGATCTTTTAATTCTAATAAATTGCTTCTTTTGGAGTCAATATATGGAATCTAAATTAATCGATATATTGTTGATTATTGTGGAAATATTTCTTCATTCCATTTTTGGAAATTATAGGAAAAGTGTAATTACAAGTATATTTTCCTTTCTTTAAACAAAGGAAATTTCCGGGAAAATATATTTAATAGTAAATAAATTAGGAGGATAATAAATACGGGATACATATGTGCTCGCTGTATTTTACGTGTTATATACTAAATTCAATGTATCGCAAAGCGCTACATGTTGATGCTGTTAAGGGAGAGATCGTTCATCGCGTACAGAGTGGAGTGACGAAAGCGGATCAATACGCAACACGAATAAATGAGCATCGTTCGACGATAGTCTCTCGACCATCTTTAGTGAAAATCGAGCATCAAGCTCGAATAATTTCAGCCCAAGTGAAGAAGACAGAGGATAACATTTGCCAGATGTGGATTGTGTGCAGTACTTATAGTTTAAAACGTTGTAATAAAATGTATACAATAAAGCTCGACTTTTGTCCCTGGAAAGATCAATCACAAATATTATTTTTTCAGAGAAAAAAAATGACTAGCCAATATGCGCCAATCATACGCTACATCTAGTTTAGCGTAATCGTAGAATCGGATGAAAACAAAACGTATGGGCCACGCAAGCAGATAAACAGCAGATAAACGAACAATCAACAGGTGTCGAATCGAGGCGAAACTGAAAAATATGCTTTGATACGTGAGCCATCCTACAAAATATTTTTAATCATCGAAGTCACATTCTATTACTCTCGAATATCTTTTTATGCTTTTATATCAAGACAGAATTTTAGAAGAACGTATTAAAATATTAACATCTGTATATAGCATCATAAAATAGAATAATGCACTAAGTCTTTTGTGAATATGTTAAGAAAACAAATCAAGATTGTACTAGCAAAAGAATAAAAATTCGATATGACTAAGTTTATAAACGACAGCTAGCTACAATTTTGCTAATTTATTTTCATGAAGTACTTATGAATTTGGAGAACCTTCGTCTTTCTTGAGTTCGAAACCTCATTAAACTTATCAAACTTATTCATATCCAACTGAAAAGTTCATTATTATAATACACTTCTATTATGTTGATAGAATATTAATTTGTTTTCTCAAAATTATTCACTATACGACCATATACAATAAAAATATTTACAATATAAATATTACGCATAGATTTGAGTATCGAGATACTCACTTATGATCATGTTTGCCGTTGCTATGCAACAAGTTGGATAGTGCCTTGTGTAAACCACCTAGAGTCGAATTCATCTTGTTTTTATGGTTCGGTGAGGACTCCAGCTCTCTATTCGACGCGACCGATGTAGGCAGCTGTTCATGTTCGTGAATACTCGAGGAATAAGAATTCCCAACACTATCTCGCTTGTCGTCGTCAGGATGATCATTGTCGTTGATCTTCTGGCCGAATGTATTGGCTATCAGATTCTCGCTCTCTCTCATACGTTGTTGGATCTTATCTCGTAGTTTGTTATTGTGCTCAAAAGCTACGTCCAAACTGTCCTCGTAGCCAAGATTGTCGATTCGCGACGTATCTGGACTGGCCGATCTGCTCGATCGTTCGCTACCACGTGTTCGATAACTTTTGTCATGGCTGTTGTACATCTCCTCACCGAGCAACTAGAATTTCCAAATAACATATATATTTTACATTGTATTTATTTTTCTTTGTAATCGTGTTTTTAATTCTTAAAAGATTAGTATAAAAGTTTTAGATTAAATACTTATATATAATAGAATACAATTATAATAATTATTTTTAGTTGTAAATTGTATACAAACCATATTTAAAATTTATAACTCTATTATTTACTCAGAACTGAAAGTTAATGATTTCACCAATTAATCAAGTCAATTTAATAGCAAAAGATTTCACTTAATTTAATAAGTAATTAAATAAATATATAATCATAATTTTAAATAATTTCATAATTTATCGTTGATCGATTTATCATTAAAAGATTTATATTTATTTAATTCATACACTAAACGAATTAGATAAACAATATTACATTTATCTTGTGTACAGAATAACTAATTTATTAACGATTTATTATATATTAATAAGTTATCCAAGTAGAAAAATGTCTAATGTAATACTCACTTGATTCACTGACTCCAAAAGACTACCAAGACTATTTTGACTCTCCACATCTCTCCATCGATCTCTATTGACTCTGAATCCTTGCGATTGATCATCTCGCCTGTGATATGATTCCGTATGATCGAGCTTAATCTTCTTTGCACCTCTCAACTCGTTTTCGCTCGTAGCTTTCAATCTCGAGCAACATTCCACGAAGAGCTCCTCATCGAAGTTAAGGATTTTGCCTTGCCGCAGTTCTGTCGTTAACTCGATCTCTCTTGGTACGTCTAAAGCATTGTCCTCCATCGCGTCTGTGGGTGCAATCGTTACCACATCCGATCTATGACCCGAAGATGGCGATCTGATTATAATCTTCTCCCCAGAGAATTCGCTAGGATTTGTCTTTCTGGAATTATCCTCGTACATTACGCGTTCCTCCTCTTCTTCCTCGCCATCCTCTTCCTCCTCCTCTTCCTCGGAGCTGCTTTCTATGGAGTTATCGGGAGTCTCGCGAGCGTAGAATGGTGACATTCTTCGTTGCTCAAGATCACTGTCATCTTCCTCGTTGTCATCATTCTCCTCATTATCATTATCATTGTTATCAGACTTTCGATTCATCTGAGAATCATCAAGATCGACCAATTGATTCTTCCTTATTAGTTCTTCGACTGCTAAACTGCTGCAACTACGCGATGATATTATATCTTCTTCCTTATGTCCAATTTCTTTCTCGGTTGGCTGATCATCCAGATCAAATTTTAGATTCCTCACTGAATATTTCCAATCTTCATTGATAATCCTTTTTTTGTTTTTCCTAGAACCTGTTGACCGATCCAAATGTGTCAACAAATTATCTTGGTCTTTATTCACATGCTTTGAAACAACTGAATCGCTGTAGAAGAACTCGTAAGAGTTATCTTTGGTCAAAGTTTTCGATCGATTCCTCGATTCACTTGTCAATAGTATCGTTTGATCGTTTTGCATTTCGTTTTTCGTTTCTCGATCTCTCGAAGGGAACTCGTAATCCTTCAAAATCCTTTTGTTGGTTTTTATCTTACTTATTTTAATCAGACTGAAATCTTGTTTCTTGCGACTGTTCGAATTTTTTCTGGATCTCCCGCGTCCACTGTGCACTACCCTCTGTTCGTGATTTATTGAACTGACATTTTTCCAAGCTTCGTCATCTTTTTGTTTGACACTCTTCGAATTATCCGAACAATTCGGGTCTTCAGATTCGTAGAACTCGATCTGTTGCTCCTTAGAAATTTCGTGAAATTCGTTAAGATTTTGATCGTTGGAAAGGCACGATGAAATCTCATTGTCAAAGGCTCTCCAGATCCTCTCGCCAGCCTTGGTCTTGCTCTCTCTCCACCTGTATTTGGATTCGGATTGCAATGGTGACAAAGAACGCTCCTTAGCATCTTGTTTCTTACGATGACTGGAATTATTTTTCAATTTTCCATGAACGTTGTGTTCGACTCGAAAACTTTCCCAATTTTCAGAGATCAAATTCTTATTCTTCGTTCGCTCCTTATTCAAGTCTTTTTCATGGTGTTTCCTTGTTTCCTTATCGTTCAATTCATTATTAATCTGATTGCGCATTTCTTTAATCTTGTTATCTTCATCCGAAATCGTCAATAATTCATCATTGAAAGCTCTTAGAATCTTCTCGTCCGCTCTGATCTTGCTCTCTCTATATCTTCGTTTGACCGGATTGATAGGTGAGCCGATATGATCCTCAGGTATCGATTCGATATCCTTCTCTCGCTTCTTTCGATTCTTCGCTTTTCCGTGAACCTCACTGTCGCACTTCTCGTTTCCTTTCTTTTTGGATAATCGCTCAATATCTTTCTTTGTTTCAGAGCCAAAGTGGCATTTCTTTTCTTTCTTGTGTCCATTCTCAGAGAACTTTGTCAGTCCACGTAGATAGGATTTCGCATCCAAAGCACTTCTAGATATATCCGAGTCGTCTTCTGATCGCGATACCCAATCGTTCAATACTTCTTTCACCTTGTCCGCTTTCTCGCCACCAAACACTCGGCCAAACACACTCTTCACAATTTTATTCTTACTCGAAGCAGCAGATTCGAGTCTGTCATCCTCGTTCTCGCTGTCACTCGATAGTTCAGCGACTTTGATTTTTTTCTTTTTATCCTTAGATGTTTTCAATCTTTTACGATCAGTTTCTCGTTCTTTACTCGTTGACTTTCTGGATAATTTCTTGGTAAATTCCAATCGAATCGTCCTTTCATCGTAAGTGCTATCATTCCCAGAATCATTTATTACCTTCTGAGATTTGTGGAAATTTGCGAGAAGAGATTTATTGTCTTCGGCTAACGCTTTATCCTCATCTTCTGATGACAACAATTTTGCTTTGGGAACTTCTTCTTCGGGAAGAAGTTCCTCTCTTGACTTTATTTGTTTCTCTTTTAAAATGTCTGTTGATTTTGGAATTTCGAAGCTTTCATTGTTGTCGAATTCGATTGGTTTTGATTCAGCCGATTTCAAATCATCAATCGATATCTGTTCGATAATTTGTGATGGAAGCTCGGTTGATGATTTGGTCGTTAGTGTTAAAATATTCACATTCGTATCATTTTGTTGTTCTTCTAGCACACATTTTGCATCGTTAACATATGTATTTGTTTCTAATGGCAATATTTCGATTTTTTCTGATGGAATGTTAGAGGTAAGTACATTCTCGCAATTCCATGCAAGTACGGTGTCATCTATCGCAATATTCATAGGTTCTATTCTCTGCGCCAATTGATCTTTGGAAATGTTTAGCTCGGTGCTTTGAATATCTTCAGTATTTAATAAATCTTTTTTCGTTTCCGATAAATTTGATTCTGTAGTATGATCTTGAACGACAGATGAAGACTCCGCATTCGGTATCAAAGAACTGATCGATGTGATTTCTTCGATAATCATTTTGGAACATGATTCAATTACATCTGCCTTTTCTTTCATTTCATCATAATTTGATTTCGTCAATTCGGAAGCACTCGAATTATCTGCTTGTACTGAAGAATTATTTGTAATGGATACAGGATTTTTTCTAGGTCTGCCCCGACTTCGTTTAGGTTGGGCATTTGCATCAATATGTGATGGCTTGCTGATTTTGTCAAAACGCTCTTTGGTATCCAAATTTAATTTTTGATCCTCAATTTTTGATTCATCAAGATTAGTCGTAGCGACAGAATCGTTTCCGTTAATTTCGAGGTTCGCGGGAGCTGAAGCGTTACTAGAATTCGAAATAATTCGATTTTTAAGCCTCGGTCTTCCACGTTTCTTTTTTTTAATGCCGTTCGTTGAGTCTATCTTCGACTTTGCGACTTCTATATCCTGGGAACTTTTATCGTCAGTGTAGCTATCCTGTAGTATATCCCTATTAGTTTCTTCTTCTACTTCGTTCTGTTTCTTTTGCGCATCACGGCTATTTTCTATCTCATCACTGTTAATCTCCATGGAAGTATCCATAAAATATATATCAACTTCAATATCAGACTCCTCATAATGCTGAATATTTTTACTTCTTCTAGGTCTTAGACTGAAACGATTTGTCTCAGTTAAAGCTGAGATCTCTTCTTTTTCCTCGTTATAAACTTTAGAGACTTTTTTTAGTATTTTCTTCGTAGTCTTCGTGGATTCTGTTTGCTGGTCAGTTTTCCCATCAATATCACATACTGATTTCAAAATTGTTTCTTCATTCAAAGATGTAACAATTAATTCTGATTGATTTTTCGTCTTAACGTTATCTACACATTCTTTAGAAATATCTTCGATTTTTTCCGTTTCCATTATTTCCTTTGTCGAAGAATGATCACAAGATGGCGAGGAAATTCGCATGACATCATTGGTTGGTTTCGGAAGCTCGTCCGAGTCAATTTTAGAATTTTCTAATTTAGGAGAATCCAAGAGCAAATGTTCTTCTGCCAGATTTCTTTTCTTCGACTTATTCTGCTTTTTGTCACTGTTTTTGCCTCGTCTTGAATTCTCCTGATTTTTATGGACAGCTTTGATCGGCGTTGATGACAACATTGGATCTTCTGGTGTCACTTGATCAGTTAAAACATATTCATCATGGCTCATGTTTTCAGTAATTTTGCAAATCTCTTCGTCCAGCAGTTTATCTTCCAACATCTGCCTCGTTCCGAGATCCACAAGAGATTTCGTTAATTCTGTACTATTTGTGTAAGGAACAAAGCTCTCGTCTAGCTCCAAAGACTTCTGATCGGTTTCATGAGATCGAATGTCTTCTAGAATGTTCTTCGTCTGTTGATCATTCTCTGGATTATTCTTCCATTCGTCGTCCTCTTCAGTATTCTCGAACGTATTGCTGTTAACAGACTCGTCTTTGTCTTTGGTGGATTTTGTCAACTGTGATAAATGCGACTGTGACAAAGTATGTTTCTTTAGAGAGCTCTTACGAGTGAAGCTTGTAGCACATACGTCGCAGAAAAACTTCGCCGCTTCCTTCGTTAGCTTCTTTTTCTTCTCCACAATCAAAATCTCACCGGTTTTTGTGTGCACCACCACAAAATTGCCTCCCGCGCGTTTCTTCGGGGTAACCGGATTATCTAAAGAATCATGATTATTAGATGCTGGTCTTTCTAAAGAGGCATGCGAATCTTTATTCTCTGTATCATCCGTTGATTTGTCTGTGCCTTCGTTTTGTGGATCCAAAGATTTTTCAGTGAGTTCAAACTCTCGTTCAATTTTTTCCAAGGCTTCCATATTTTCTAATGAAGCTTGGATGTCCATTGGAATGTCAATGTCATCCACGTCAGACAAATTAAGATGCTCATCAAGTAATGATTTGGTTTTCCTTTTCGGATTTTGCTTACTGCTTTTCAGAACTGTCGAATCTATGAGAAAAGCATCGACTCGAGTGCTGTCAACTATTGTCTCCTCTTTTCTCTTTTTCTTCGCGAATCGCTTTTTCCTAAAGTAACTGGACTCGCTAACGCACGAGCTCTCGGACAAATCGTCCATGCTTTCGGTACTCTGATTTCGAATGCTGGAATCAGCAAGGTCTTCGTTTGACAGCTGTGTTTTTCTCTTAAACATAGATCTTGTCTTGGGAGCGAGACCGATAGACCCTGAAGAACTCGATCTTCCAAGCTTCTTTGTACTCGATTCTTCTCCAATAACACGTTTCTCTATTTCTTCTTCGATTTTTTCTTCGATCAAGTTAGATATCTCGCCAATCTCCATGAGTTTCTCATTCGTTCGAGACTTTTCGGAAACGCTTCCGCTGTTCCAGCGATCATCCTCGGATTGCGACTTCTTTTTCGGGCCTCGTTTTTTCACACTCTGCAGTAGATCCTTCACTTCCGGTATTTTGAAATGCTCTAAGCTAACAGATAATCGCTCGTTAGCATCAGCGATGCTGGATTCATTATTGAGTTTCAAAACAACTTTAGCAGACTTGTCTTCCAATAGTTCCAGATGCTCCTCAGCCAATGACTTCTTTTTTGCATCATGTTTCTCCGTTGTTTTTGAAGGTATCGAATTAACGAGACTTGAATTTAAGTCTGTATTTTGTGTCTCTTTATATTTCTCGGGCATTATTTCTACTGAATGCAAGAAATTTTCTAAAGGAACGTCTGAGTCGTTAGTGGTCCCAATTTTTATCGATTGTATATCAGTTGATTCTAAAGATTCTCTCGCAATGGTCGACGAAGATGGTATTTCTTCTGTTTCATCTATAAGTTCTACAGAAGTTTGGAGGATGTTTATAGTAGCATCATTCGAAGGAGTTATTGATAAGACAGATTTCAATTTTCTCTTCGATTTACGCCTAGATCCGTTTGAATTAACTCGATTCTTTTTTTTATTTCTATTTACAGATTTTTTACACTCAACACTTTTTTCTGAAGATAATATCGAAAAATCAGTATTTTTCTCGATTGATTCTATCGACTGATCATTGGTAACAGTATTTTCATCGGAAGTTATTTTGTCAAGGGATTTTTCAAGGCTCGCCATTAATTTTGTATTTTCACAAGTGATTTCTGAAAAATCGGTGAATTTTTCTAAATTTGATTCATTATTAGCTTTCGTGAGATTCTTTTCTAAATTCGTTGACTTTAAATTATCCTTGAGAATTTCGCTTTCACTATATTGAAGCAGCTTCGACTTTTCGATATCTGCGTT
>Ga0157364_1005529_pt1 | contig 12881 bp, 9 predicted proteins | sample AttsexASBM2_FD_111476 | JGI IMG/M metagenome (GOLD analysis project Ga0157364, IMG submission 111476) | Fungus gardens microbial communities from leaf cutter ant in Ribeirão Preto, State of São Paulo, Brazil - Atta sexdens ASBM2 | ecosystem: Host-associated > Fungi > Mycelium > Unclassified ... | reverse complement strand
CAAATTGATATCAAATCGATATCGATACGATGATTTCAACATCAATTTTGACATCGATTTGACATTTAATTGACGATCATTTTTTGCTGGGTAATTAACAATTTATTCATAAAAAATAAAATATAGATTGTATGTTTCTTAAAATTATAGATACCAAAAAGACGTGTATTAATTATAGAAAATATAGGAGAGACTAGGGTTCGTTGGCATAAGAGGCAAATTGGCATTGCGTTTATGTATTTATAATAAAGGAAACAATGGAAAAGTTATTACAAAATATTTCTTTTACAATATAGATACTCTTCTCTTCATTTAATCAAACAAATATTACAATAAAAAAAGAAAAAAGTCTGATTCAAGAGCGAGTAAGTAAATTTTTGAGCATTTCATAATTTTGTATTAATAATATTCTTCGGCTTGAGAAAGCAAATCTAAGCAATATATCATTAGTTAAAAGGAAAATGTTTGTTAGTATACAATACGTTATTTTAACAATGGTAATTTGTTATAATAAAAGGATTAAAATCAGACGTGTGCAGGGAGGTACGTTGATTCATATCAGAGAAAAGGTTAGGTTAATTCCTTGTATCGCAAGCGTGAACATTCAATTACAATTTAACTCTAACAAAATGCTTTATATTTTATATATAATATTTCTATATTAAAATAAGATAGAATTAAAATAATTTACACTTATTTTTCTTTTTTGTTTTTTGTAACAACATTTGATCATTACAAAATAACTTTAAAAAATACAATTTTTACTAAGAAGAACATATGTACTATCTAATTTTTATTTCTATTACTTTTTTTTATTACGTTCTTGTTAATTTAATATAGAATTTATTATAGAGGCAATTTACTGTGATATGTACCAATTACCCCACATATTGGAGCAAGTTAACTACAATGCAGCATGTCCGTATTTCATTTATTACCAAGAAATTATATAATGTATAGAACTATTACTGGTATGGAAAATGTAGAGAAAGGTTCCTTCTATCATACTGAAATATTTTAATCATAATAATTGATTGTTTAAAAATTCTAATGCCAAAATTATGAAAACTATCAACAAAACTTCATTTGAAAAATAAACAAAAATTAAAAACTGTATTATTTGGATGCTCAAAAAGTATTCGTACAGTCGAGAAATTTAGCTTCTAAAATCAGAAATACATGCGACGCTCGTTTGTATGTTAGAACAGAATGTATTCATCAATGTATAAAATTACTAATTAATGTTTATTTTCTACAAATAAGACCTTTTAAAAAAATTTCCTTGTACAAATATTTTTTGCTCACTGTATACATTTCTATACTACAATATTTTATTTTTTTGTTTTGGTAATTTTTTTAACCAAATTATGTTTATGAAACAAAATTAATTAAGTTTATTTTTATAAAAGTCACTGTATGCCTTCATAAGAGACACACGTTACACGTTGTGGTATAGTGCATTATTACATCCTTGTTGTTCGCCAATATTAAACAAGGATGAGATGATCACTGTGTTGTATTGAATCGCTCACTCCATATTCTTGTTTCTCTTCAAATTATTATATAGTGCATCTCGCAACATTTTTATAAATAAAAGTGTTCTAAGTAATAAATGTTTCGTAACTTTCAATCTAGAATTGATTGAACAACATTGTGACAAATGTAATTGTTAAGTTTTAAACTTAAATATTGATTATTAATCAAGTTATTGTGTGTAAGATATAAATGGAATGCTATAATATCACTTTCTCTTCTAATAAACATTAGTGATAATCGAGTAAATCTCAGTCAAATTATCTATCTCTGTTAAACTTTTACAGAAGAAAGGAAGCGAGGGATTCCACTTCAATCGTATATATATCTGCATTTGTCTCGCGTTATGCTTGACGCGATATAAATAATCGATGGCGCGGGAAGCAATTAATTATCGCCTCTTCATGACACCAGTGAATTCCCGGCGGTGTGGCCGATCAGTTGGAACAACCAACTGATATTATTTGCGAAACTCCCGCCCGTACCGTCTATCACCGAGAGATATATTTGCGTATATTCGCGCCGTACCGGCGCAACTCGCGGTTTTAATCGCGGCTGAAGTTACATGTCCGTTACAAGCTACGACCCGGCGAGTTCGTGGACGAACTTCGAAATTCGCGAAAATTGAATCCGCTTGAAGCTCACGTTCGTCGAGTCGCCGACGATTTCTCGTCATGCTAGTTCGATTTTGGATTGAAGCGGAGACGCTCGAGAGGCAAAGTCTGGCAAACCATAATTTGCAACGGAGCGGCGCCATTTCAAGTCGGACAAATACAGTATAAATAAAACTATTTCGTTGGATTGCAAAAGTTAAATATGCAGCACGTGTAATAACCGAATGTTTGCATAATGGCAAAGTCGGGACACTGCAAGCTCGAATTGAAAATATCGGAAACTATTCGCAGGAAATTGCATTTATTTCACATATTTCGGCCGCTCTCCAATCTTCTCACTCATGCGTGATGTATTTTATATATGGAAAAATATATTTGACAAATAAGTGATTGAGAGATAGAATTTCGTCCTGCTATTGTCCTCAGACAGACTGGCTATTTTACCCAATTCCGTCCATGGAATTCAAATCCATTTGTAAAAACCTAAACACAAACGGAAGAATGGTTTTGTTTGGCTGTTGTGGTTCTCGGATGCTTGGAACGGTTAGCAGTCGAATTCTTTTCATCTCAGCAAGGTTGGAAAAAAGTGGAGAGCGATGGTAGAGAACGAAGGTATAGTAGGCAAAAGCATGAGCGCGATAAGAGCGGGGTGCAGTCTCGTCGTCGTCATCGTTGTCGTCGTCGTCATCGTCGTCGTCGTCGTCGTCGTCGTCGTCGTCCTCGTCGTCGTCGTCGTTGTGGCGAATGATGGCGAATGGGGGAGCGAATCGGTCGCTAGCGAGAAAGGGATGAAAAGTTCGAAATAAAACGATAACGAGCACACCGCACGCGGCAGCGAGCTTGCTAGCAGAAGCCGTCTGCTTATTACGTCACGCTGAACGTAGTTACTAATTAGTTACATTCAAAGCGCCGCGCGAGCGAGGACGACTACTGGGAGGGACTCACTACCTCCCCCCGAATGAATTTGTTTTCCCGTCGCGGAAGGGAAAGAGAGGAAGAGAAACACGCGGCAAAAGGGAGAATGGGAAAGGTATGTTTTATCTTGCAGGAGCAAGGAAGACTGATGCAACGAGCGACACGAAGGACGAGGAAAAAGAGGGTATAGTGGAAGGAACGCTGGAAAAAGAGAGGCGGTTGGGCGGTCGGGAGTTGGCTTGCGGGGGTGGTTGGAGGCCGGAGCAAACGAGCCGTTCTTCACTCCCGTAGGTAGGTAGGTAGTTGAACGCGGTCTCCCGCGCGCGTCTCCTCTCTGTCTCTCGCACTTCCGGTCTCCATCATCTCTTTTTCTTCCCTCCTCTCAATCCTCTCATTTCTATCATTCCTTCTCTTGCTTCCTTTCTCTCTCTTTCTCGGTTTATGTCTCGCACCTTTTCTCTTTGGTTGTTCTCTCTCGCTTCTATCCTGTTCCGCGCACGACTCTCACAACCCTTTTATTTCGCGATCTCGTTTCCGCGGCAGCGTTCCTTTTTTTTCCCTTCCGACCTATATGCTCGCCTTCCCCTTCCGCCCTCCATTGCCAAGCTCGCCCCTGTTTCGCCACCCTTTACGCGCGCGCTTTTCCGGCTTCTCCTGCGCTCCGTTCCGACCGCCTGCGTATCCACCGCGAAATCGATCGACCGAAACGTGTTCCGGAGTGGCCGGAACGAACGAGAATGCAACAGAAGGGAATGGGATGGCATATGAGATCCGGACGATTTAAAGGAACACCGCAAGAAAGGGATGCAACGGCTACTCGTTGCATAGCGACCCTGTTAAGCTCAGTGTTTTTTAAATTCCCCTTCCAACATCATGTTGCTGTTCTTGTTTGCCCGATGCATTTTCCTCTGAACAGATTCGAAAGTAAGATTTAACGCAAACATCTATTTGTGATTATTGGCGTTTTATTCAACCGGCTCTTTCTTGCCTTTACTGTATTCGATTCCATTCTAATTTACCTTATTTTATCTTTTAGAATTCAATTTGTAACGTCTGTTTTTACTGTACAGTCCCTTTCTATTTTATAGAATTTTTTTATATGTTTTTTATATGAAATTTATATTTTCCTCCCGTTCGATTTATGCACATTTCGTGCTCGTATTTACAGCTGATCGCTAGGTATACACTTTGCTATTATATACTTACGCATATTCACTTTTATATTTTTCATATTATTATGTCTATTAATATGTGCGTGTATATGTATTATTCATTTGCCTCAAGGCAAATATACTGTCCCAAAATAAAATTATCAATCTATTTAACTTGACTATGCGAGTGCGAAGGAGCTTTGGCCAGAGCCGCGGCTGCATCGATGTTATTAATGATAACGGCGATATCGAGCATCTCATTAAGAGTCCAGAAGCGCCTGTATCGTGGAAATGACCGGTTTAGAAGTAACGGCGATACGCAGTTCAGAACGCCTGTATTAACGCCCGAGAAATCGGATTATGTCGTGACCTACAGCATCGTCCGTCTACTAACTTCTACATTAGCCTCCCTCCGAACAAATTGCATTTATCCTTGCAACGTAGGGGTAGCCGATCGATTCTCTCGTCCTTTCTCTTTTCGCATGGTAAACATGGTCCAAAAGTACTCCATGGCAGTAAATTGCTAATTCGCAAATCGCGTAAATAATGTCACGACGAAAATTTGCATTTTTTTCATTACTGATAATAATAATTAGGAATATTTAATATATGGACGCTTAAATTTCTCGCCATTGCTGAACATTCGGTTATTAGTTAATGCAAGAGATGTTTTACAGGTTAAATACAAGTATCGAATGTGCGCGCGCGCATTTTTATCGCGGAAATATCGGCGATGCGAGTTCCCTAAGTACCGGTAATACCGTCAAGATAGAAAGCGTGGAGAATGCTTAATGCATCCAAGAAGGAAGATTGCGTGGCTTCTGAAGTTAACGACGACGTCGCTCTACTGTTGGCGTTCCTGTCTGTGCGCGGTCGATAATTTCAATAAGAAGAAAAGAGTCACCGCGTGATTGAGAAGCAAGCTAAATAAAAATCAAACGAAGAGACGGAAATAAGTGGCTGCGTGAGCACTCAGACTGCCTTCTGATCGAGTGTGCTTTTCCAGATGAGAAACTGCATTTTAGAAACGACAGGCCAATATCATACGTATTTAACTAATTATCCACAAGAATAAATTATTTGCAATCGCAAATTTGTAATCGTTTAATTTTGATATATTTTGATTCTGAAATAGAACTGAAAGTTTTTTTTATAAAAAGAAGAAAATGATCATAATCATGGGCGTATTTCATTTTATGAGCGTAAACCACCTCCTCCCCGAAATTTTTTATTATTTATTTCATTTTGAGTGGGTCTTGTTAGGATGTACACTAACGAGGATGGACATATCTGTTCACATCGACCTAATAATTTTTCACTCTTTACTAATGAAAATATTTTATTTTGAATTGGCCAATTAGCAATGTTCTTTATCAAAATTTCTCTTTCATTTTTAATTATAAAAAACATACAATTTTACTTTTGACTTTGTTTGTTGTGAGTTTTTTGTTGTTATATAAAATATTTTTTCTTTTCGTTGTAAGACCATATAATTTTTAATATTTCTAATAGTTTGAGCATATAATAACAATATTAAAGAATTAAACATTTTGTAGTAATTGTATTATTATTCTTTTATAAAACTAAGTAAAAGTTACATGATGTATAAAATGTAACATTTTTCCTCTTCAAAATGAGATATGAGGAGACATTAAAAGTTGCAACTCTCCCGAAAAAAATTCCACGATATCATAATACAGGAATCTAATTCTTTTCAAAATGAAATAACAAAATGAAATGTAACTTAAATATTAATTACTTATTATAATATATAATAGGGAATGGAATGCCATTTGAGTATATCTTAATTTATTTGAATAATGACTGCGTTCAGCAGACAAAGCAGCTCAGTGAGCGCTCAATGATTCTTTATTAGTTTCTATACTTAAGCCGGCATTCATAATCTATTCTTATTACAAGACTCTTAAGCAATGAATTAAGACGCTAATATGGCTCTGTGATTGGTTTATGACATTTCAAGATTGTAATTAATACGATCTTGAATATAAGAACTGACTATGAATACTAGCTTTCCAGCAAAGAACTAACTAAGAAAAATACTAATTATATATTAATCCTCTGTAATCATAATTTTATTCCTTTTATTTAATTTTTATTTAATTTTTATTAAATTAGGTCTTTATTTGTAATAGGTTTTCCTTGATCAACTCAAATTTTTTATTGTTTTAAGCTTTCAAAAAATTTGAAGGATCCAATTATTTTTTAATATCTCTATTATATTACTAAATAGTTTTTAATTCAAGTGTAACAATTTTTATTTTTTATATAATATCCTTATTTAATAAAAATTGAAAATTGATGAAAGGAGAAGTGATATTTTTTAATGTATTTTTTTATTAATTTAAGAGTGAATTTCATTTTTGCTAAAAAAAAACTTACATTGTATTAGACGAAGAGTTAAATATATTCAATATAATCAAATATATTTATAATCAAATATATTCAAATGGTATTCTATTGCCTATCGTTATTATGATAAGAAATTAATATCTAATGTATAGCTCATATTATTTTATTTTGAAAATTATCAAATTTTCGTGGTCTAGTCTGTATAATGACATCTATATCTTACAGCATAAATAAATTCATTGCAATGATAATTCAGTGATATAAATTGTATTTAAAGCAATCACACAATCGGAAATGGTAATGACAATTTGATGGTCAAATAGAAAGTACATTGAAGGTTGCGGTTAATGTTGAAGTGTCAGGGATCTCTTCCGATTCGTCCTGTAACAGCTGTAGTGGATTCTTTCGTAATGGTACCGCCACGTGTATTTGTGAAGTGACAGGTGCAATCGTATTTACTATAACGTTCAAGGCTTTCGATCGGGCCATGGATATTACGCATCGTCGAGCGGGTATGAATCAAAGGATCGTCTTTCGAAATCGATTTCATTACACCGTGTCCGAAGGACACAAAAATGGCATGTTCCTTTCGAAATGAATCTCACGCGCAATGAGATAATCCCCGATGCCGATTATATGCTTCTCACTCTCTCTCGCATCCAATAATAATATCTAATTTATAAACATTGCCGCAATCTATAATCATGGAAATTTATGGTTAATTAGGGTTACATTCCATTAATGTGTAAAACACTTTTTGTTTTTTTTTTTCATTTTATTACGCGTTTCCATAAGCATGGATACACGCACGATATTTATTGCATCGTGCGCGCGGTTGCGCTATGTACATTTTATTTATCAGATCAATGCATATAAAGGTGAAACAACGGTTAATATTAATATCTGTTTCAGTTAAGTGGTCAAACGGTTAGAATCATACATATTGATCCTTAATACAATACATTTCGGAGAAAGTGAACAGTTAATTTGTTTGTTTAAATTTGAAACATTTTATGAGATTTGTTTTATATTGGTACATATACAATGCGTTGGAATGCTATACGAAGTTTGCCATGTTTCTGAATTTGAATCCCATGTTTGTTTTCCAGATTTTTTTTCTGAAACGCATATTAAAGTCAATCTTGATGCATTCACACATATTAAAGTCAATCTTGGTGCATCAAGTTCCTTGTCGTCCTGTATTTTATAATTTAATATAAATAAATTCAATATGATTTGAATAAAATATTGATTGTGAATTTATATGTTGGAGATATATCTCATTGTTAAAAAATTATATCACAGTAGATATATATAAATTAAATGATAAAATTAACAATTTACAATTACATATTGTGGATTAATAATTAGACAATTTTATTCGATATTTTTATTTATTTGGATTACTCTTTTTCGCTATATTTTATATGACTGATATGTGCTGAATGTTATTTTTGAATGCAAATATGTCTTTGCGAATGACGTATTTGCCTATAAATACGATAGAATAATAACAGATATGTAATCCAGAACGAATGCATTTTGGATATTGCTGAAAATTCGTTCTGTGTAAGCTATACTTTTGCAGATATTATTATACAATATATTTTCAAGTCCAATATCAAAATGAAGTGTTATATATTCAAAATTGTGAATATAAAACTTAGCTTGATGAAAAGCTGTAAGCAATTATTATACATATTTTGTTACAATAGTTTGAGTCACGCGAATCGAAAATATCGAAATACATCATTAAAGGAACACAACAATTAAATACGAAATTCACGTTAGCAAAATATTACTACAAGCGTACATAATACACAGGTACATAATACACAGGTTCTTTCTTTAAATAATGAATGTTAGTTAAAGAAAAAATATCTGCATATTATGTATGCTTGTAGTAACATACCAAATGATGGACGTTCTTATGCTGGAAATCATTTTCAATAAGTTAACAGCAGAGTTATTCATCAGAAACTAGAAGGAAGAAAGATGCAAGACATTAGAAGAGGATATGAATGATTCCAATTTTTAATGGAAGTCGCGTCGCATGGTAATCACGTTTGTTTCTAGAGAACTCTTCAAACCGCAAAATTATCCAATTATGCCCCAGGAAATGAGGGAGAAAATCCTAATAATAATCGCTGAAAAATATCACCAGCGAACTCTCGACCGTTTAATTGCGCGCTGAAGTACAAAGCATATTAGTTTCACGGTCATATTTTCTTTCACTTCTCTTTCCCTCAATTGCCCGTCCCTCTCTCTCTATCACACCTTTTGAGATATATAGATACATAAGCCTGTGATTTATCTTACATAAAATAAAAAAAGAATTGACTATTTTTATTAATTCAAAGTATTGTAATAATCAATAATTAAATACATAAATGTCATAATTTTATATATATTTATATACATTTATACAAAAATTTAATAATTAAAAAGTTATATTAGCAATTTGTTTAAAAAAAGAGGCTTTTCTGCCATGTCCTGTTTGAGTTATAAGCATTTTGACAATCAACTCTGTACGACAACCAGGTCTCTCCTACACTTAATTATCAAAGCTAAAACTATTTAAATACTAGAACTATTTAAATACGAGATAAATAATTTCAGCATGAACAACCAATTACTTTCTTTTTTTTTAAATCAATTTTTTGCTCATCTTTCCTTTTTATCTGATATCCTCATTCTCTTGGCATTCGCAGGTTCCGTCATAATATTCGTCTCTCTTTCCTGATTTGTAGCAAAACCTGGTTTGTAGGTATTAAATTGTAACAATTTTTGAGTAATATTTGTACCGCAATTATATATTTTTTAAACAAACATATCTGTAACAGTTGTATAAAAAAATATCCAGCCTATTGTCTCAAACATTTAATAAAATTAGTAATTAATTTGAATTAGTATTTACTAGAGACATATTATAGGACCATGTGATAACACAAACTATAGAAATCAAAGCTTACACGGTCTAGCTGGATCTTAAATGTTTGTATGATTCTTGTGTGAATTTATATCCTACATATGTAGTCCACAGAAACGCATGCCGAAATGATTTTTCGGTTTTTGAAAATGCTAACTACTAAATTATCGCAGTAATATCACAAGTTAAATTGACGTATCAAGCATTTAAGAGCTAGACTGTGTAAGGCTTTGATTTCTATAGTTTGTATTAAACTAAAAACATATACAGATTAAATTTTAGAAATATATAACATGTATTAAGGTGTCCGGAAAATTCGTGCCGCAAAAGATTTAAATTTAATAAATGAAATTAAAAATTTTAATCTTCTGCGTTTCAATTTTCCTTCAAAATCAGCACGAACTTTCCAGACAACCCAATAGTACAGGCGATAGAAATCAATGTTAGTTATCAAGTAAGTTATCAATTCATTATCAATTCTTAATATTATTAAATATATAAACCTTTACTTTGGCCATTTCTATTCATGGTTTGAGTCTTTATCAGCAATCTTTCCGCCCTAACGCAACGGTTGGATTACAAATTAAATCTCCAACATTTTTCCTTTCAAAAAATTGAACCGCTAACTGTTGCGTTGTAAGTCACATACTCACAAAATTTGAAAGCTGAGTGGTAATGAAAACTCAAGCTGAAATTATATAAATGATTAAAATATCGTATGTATGAGATTAGAAAGTTAATAATCACTTCATACAGACGACGCCTCAACACTAAACAATAAATATATCGTATGCAACACTTTGTACATTGTTAATAAATTAAAAATTATCGTCAAAATTTTAAAACATTAACTGAGAGAACTATTTGTGTCCTGTCATTTCAACCATCGGTTGACAATCCAACCGTTGTGTTAGGGGGGAAAGACGAAGTTGCTGACGAAGTCAAAGCCATGAATAAAAACGTCCAAAGTCAAGGTTTATTTTATTGTTATTTTGTAATTTCTCATATACAGATTTATTAAAGTATATGGCCAATTTTATTAAGTTAATTTTAATTATAAATAAAAGAAATCAATACAATTGAAAAATTAAAACATAGCAGAAATAGCTAAAATGACATATCAATTGCAAATGATAGATTTATGGCATCATTCTAATTAAAGATCTTTTAGTATTTACTGATTAGTTATTTTTTTATAATATTAGCAACTGTTTATAAGTCCATACTGCAATTTAAAAAATGGAATCGTTAATGAAATAACGATTATTAACAGTCATGTGATTAATTTTAAGTATCAATCATCATTTAAAAATAAATTTTATATGATATATATGGAATATTTTTATTTATGCTAAAATTGTAAAACAGATAATTTAAGAATACATTAATAAAAATATATAAGTTTTCTTAAAGTATAAAAATAAATGTTTGTAACATGTAATTACATATTTTTATTAAATAAATCTAATATTAATATTTTATTATAGAAACATTTTGTAAAGAACAATTTTTTTTTACATGTAACGAAAATGTTAATTTATAAAGGAAAATCGCCGATATTGACATAGATCTCTAAGGAAATAGAGAGTCGTTTGAAAGCTTTGAACCTCAACAGGAAGATGGCATTACTCATCAAAACCATTCTGATACTACAAGCGTATATTTTGAAAAATACCTGTGAAAATTGTATTGTATTTGGACGTCCATTGTGGACATTTTCAGTTGTTTGACAATCATTTGTGCCAATCGATGTCAGTGTTTTTAAAAATATAGAAAAAAATCAAATATCGTCGATCGCCATAACAAAAATTTACGAATTGCGATTCGAATTAATTAAGTTCGATTAACTATCCACTGTATTCAAAGTTTAGGCTCGGAGGACACAAATTTCATTAAACAAAAACTGATATCGACTGACACAAATGACTCTCAAACAACAACTGAGCGTCCAAAATGGCTACAATTTTCACAGGTATTTTGTAAAATGTAGTACAATTGTAGTACCAAAATGGGTTTTGATGAGTATTGCCATTTTCATTGAGACTCAAAACTTTTCAAACAACTCTCGTATCCCCTTATTTTATCAAAAACTGTTTTATATATTGCATATTTTATTAATACTGATAAAAACATGATCTGTTTAGATGATTAAGGACTGATTGTTCTACTTTTCGATAAATTTTACTCGTTAAATAAATAACAAGATTATCCAATCGCATGGATTGCCAGATTTACCTAATGAGTAAAATTGATCGAAAAATGAAACAATCGGCCCATAAAAAATAAAAATTCATTATTCATATATTTATTTCTACATAAAATCAGCTAAAAATAAATTCTACAAGTACAGAAATATAATTCTTATTTTTTCTTTACAATTTAAGAAGTTTAAATGAGTGGTTATATTATTAATAATATTACATTGTTTTATATGTTCGTAGTATTTTAAATCAGTTATTTATATTTTTTTCTTTTTTATTTTTTTCATGATACGATTTTAAATAATTTTAAAATCGGAGTGCAACCTTAACCAACACATCTTATAAGCTTTCTAGTGTTGCATTGTAAGGTTAATAAGTCTTATCAAAACTAGGCAATTGTGAATTTATGGAAAAATTCTAAAAAGAAGAAACTCTTGTGTTACATATTTGCATTTTGTAAGACAAAACAAAGTATATAAATCAACAAAAACATTTTATATTAAAGTAAAAAAATTTTAGAAAATCTTATACAATATATTCATTTGTATAAATAATAATTTGTACAGATGATTAATGTATACAATATACCAGGTGTATAAGCTTAAATCCGCTGTTTGCTCATAGGTGGCATTAGTGAGTGTACAAAGCTGCCCCTGGGCACACAACACACTTTTTTTTATGTGTTTGACATTTGTCAACATTAACCAGTGCACATCATCAGCAATTTCATATAATAACATACATTCTTTCTTTCGTAATCATGTCTAGTTTTTTGTTAAAAAAAAGCATATGCGGGAAGCTTTGCTTTTCTGTTTCAATTTGAAGAAATCGGCTGCCGAATCGCATCGAATGCTTGTGGAAGTTTATGACAATGCTTTATCGGAAACAACGCAGAGATTGGTTTCGCCGGTTCAATGACGACAATTTTGACCTGAATGACAAGAAGCGTGAAAATCGGCTCAGGAAGGTTGAGGACTGTCAACTTGCAGGCTCTTTTGGACGAGGACGATACCCAATCGCAAAAAATGCTTGCCGAGCAATTGGATGTTTCTCAAGTAGCCATTTCCATGCGGCTACATGTCATGGGGAAGGTTCAAAAGATCGGAAAATGGGTGCCGCATGAACTGAACGATAGGCAGATGGAGCGACGCCAAAACACATGCCAAAT
>Ga0157364_1005528_pt1 | contig 12882 bp, 7 predicted proteins | sample AttsexASBM2_FD_111476 | JGI IMG/M metagenome (GOLD analysis project Ga0157364, IMG submission 111476) | Fungus gardens microbial communities from leaf cutter ant in Ribeirão Preto, State of São Paulo, Brazil - Atta sexdens ASBM2 | ecosystem: Host-associated > Fungi > Mycelium > Unclassified ... | reverse complement strand
AAGGAAGACACGTTTACTTTGATGCTCACAGCACTTTAAATATGTATTACCCTTTTCATCCTTCTATTTATTAAATATTAAACAGCGATCTCTACGTGAGATTTTAAGGATAAAATTTAAGCTTTAAGTCATAAAAAATCGACCAGTTATAATCGGTTATTTTCCTCACATTTGACTATGATTGTCAATTTCTTAAAGCTTAAGTTTTACATCTTAAAATCTCATTGTAGACATTGTTTTAAAGAACAAATGGTACGCACAAATGCTATGAGTGCCAAAGCAAACGTATCCTAAACGACGCACTAGAACACTCTGATAAAGACTTCGATGTAGTTTAACTCTATGCCTTCGAATCAGAAAATGATAGGCGAATCATATTCTAATAGATTAAATATACAGAGTGCGACACAATCCAAGCAGTACAAAGTCATCATGAAATAAAATTGGAGTCAAAATGGCTCCGACATAATTCAAATTCAAAATTCAATTTTCAAACAGTTACGATTGTAACATCAATGTCGCCATTTTTCTTACTTGGAGAAGTGTAGCATAAGAATCCAATAAAGATCGAAATTATTATCCGCTTAAACGTTGCAACGAAACAGTAATTCAGTATTATTCGTTTAGATTCTTACCAGTTTTTGACGCACAATAAATACGTCCCTCGTAAAATATGTACATACATATTTCAGTAGACAGCCATCATTTTCGATACGCTCATGTCGCTCAGCCGTACATGAATAGTAATAGCTATAATAATTATTCGTAACGAATTCGGTGTCTCGGAAAAATCGACGCTATCGCTCCACAAAGGAGAATGTGTGACGACGCAGGACGAAAACCCCTACTCACTACTCAACTACGCCGTGCGCGAATGACGTCACGATGACCTACCGCCTGCCTGCCTGCCGGCTGCGCACAATAACAACAATACTGCGAACATTGGCGTCGCGCGTCGATCGTTATTTCAGCCAAAATCGTCAAAACGTTATCATCTCGACAAGTTAAATTTACTTTAAGCAACGTCCGTAATAAGGAGTATAATTTAAACTTTAAATTTCGAACCGTTAGAAATTAATGATAGAGTGATCAGTCTCACCAACTCTGATTAGCGTTAGTCGACCGTTTCGGAATTGCCAACTACAAAACTGAATCTAGCGGCTGTGAAATGTTATTGCTGTACGCGCATGATACCAAAATACGTAAAATTAACTATTTTGATTGAAAGTATTACTTAATTATTAATTTAAAGTACTATATTTTACATAAATAAATCATAATTTGCAGAAAATTAGGATATGTTTTCAGTTTTGCAATCTAATCGGAGTTACCAAGATCGATTCATAATTGGATTATTCTCATTCATATTTGATTGTGATTGGTCAATTTCTTATGGCTCAAACACGCTTTAAAATCTTATTTTGAATGCTGTTTACATCGTTCACAAATACAAAAAAAAAATCAGCATAAATTGCGACTCTGCACTTATTAATTTAAACATTATTAGATGATGTTCACTCAACGTTTTCTGTACTCGCGATATTCCGAAATACAAGAATGACTTCGTTCGAAGCAACTTCATTTTCGTACAACATGAGTATGATTGAATACTGATAGGCTGTCTGAAAATATGTAATCGAAATTCACGAGTTGTATATTTCGTCCGCATAACTTCTGCGAAATATTATTAATTACTTGTCGTCACACATTAACGTTTATTAATTCATAAATGGTCAATATATTACGGCTTTCCATTACTTGACTCATTTATGTTAGTCGATCGTGTATTAATCCGGGCTCTCATTTTGGAAATGATAGGTAAATCGTAATTCAAACCGCAATGAAATGTTCAAACCCCAATACGAAATAGATACAGTGAGTGCAAAAAGTATTCATACAGAAGAGAGATATCTTTTAATAAAAACTTATTTTTAAAAAGAATGTTAATTAACAATTTGACAAAGAATAAAAAATCATCTTAAAATTATTTCATCCAAAAAATGTGTAATATAATAGTTTAAATATGTTTTACCTTCAAAATAATCAAAGATGAAAGTTGTATTATTTGAACTCACAAAAAGTATAACTGTAACAGTAAAGAAATTTTATTTCCACTTAATGCTGCAAGTGCTTTGAAATATTTGATTGACCAATCAGAAAAAAAAATTTTACAAATTGACCAATCAGAGATGCTTCAAAGCGTTTGTAGCGCCAAGTGTATTATAGTCCCTGCTTCGATACATTTCAAATTAATCAATCATGATAGGTATTTGCTTTGATAATAGAATGTCGTTTCAATACGTCCATGAGATTTTAATTGCAAGAGATAATTAGTTGGATGGCGCGATCGATAAATGTTCATATGGAATGATCACGTTTTCTCTTATCTTTCGCGATCAGTTTTAACTCCTTTATATAACAACTCCCGTCACGACTTGTTCGCCCCAGTTTCGAAATGTTATAGCTGCCAAATTGTTAATGCAACATCACACAAACAAGAAAATGTGCTGCATTGCAAAAGTAACATAAAAAAAATTAACATTATCAGTCAACAAATTATGTTTGAAATAGGTATTCTAAATTCTAAATGATTAAATCTTAAAATTCTATGAATTTTGTATTCAACTTGAATCGGAACATGTTTGGCCATTTAACTTATTGTTAGACGCAAAGTATTAAAGTAGACACAAAATTAGGAAGTGGACTTTATATTAAAGTCGAAAAAAATTAAATAAGTTTTTAATTTTTTTTTTATTTTAATATAAAATCCACTACACCTAATTTTGAGTCTCCTTTAATCCTGTAAAAGAATTTTTTATTCTGTTCAGACAATTTGGAGATTTTTATACGATTGTAATATCGATAATTACTCCAGCATTCCCTTAAAAATTGCCGCCCACATTCTCAGTAATCAAGATATATCATAAGAATCATAATCAGGAATTATAAAAAATTTTTAGCTGAGGACTATTTTGACTAATTCCCATTAATCAGCACTATTTTATTAAGTATAAAACTATCAAATTAAATTAATTAATAGAATTATATATTTAAATATATTGAAAGAAAATTAAGAACAATAAATTGTATTAGGCCAAGTTCCACAACTTACGATTAACTCTTAATCGAGGTTCAATTTATTCCTCGATTATTTCTTTCTAATTCTAGAATTGAAAAAAAGATGAAGAATGAATTGAATTTTGGTTAAAAGTAAATCATGAGGATTGGCCTTAGGCCCATTTCCATCAACGTAGATTAACTTTAATCTCGATTCAACTTACTCTTCTTGACTTTTTTTAATTTTTAGAAATAGAAAAAGATCTTTAGAAATAGGAAGAGTAAGTTGAATCGAGAATAAAGTTAATTTACATTGGTAGAAACGGACATTAGAGAGATTTAACTGAGGTTCAACTTATTTCTTACTTTTCAATTCAAGAATTGGAAAGTAAGAAATAAGTTGAACTTCAGTTAAAATTTAAGAAGAATTGGAAAGAGACAATGAATAAATTGAACCTCGATTAAAATTTAAACGTGAAACTGGGTCTAAGCTCGTTTCTATCCCAATGTAAATCGAGGTTGCGTTTTGTTTCAAGCATAATGCGCATGCTTCTTTATCCTTGTTATTCACCGAATGTTAAATAAGCGTAAATGATGCATCATACGCATCATGCGTGAAACGCAGCGTGAATTTAATCTCAGTTCAATTTACTCTTCATCTTTTTTCAATTTTAAAGATTAGAAAAAGACAAAGAATAAGTTGAACCAAGATTAAAGTAAATAAATCTACGTTGGTGGAAATGGGTATAAGTGATTCTACTGTTAATCATCGATTAAAGTAATCAGAGTTGGTCGAAACGGCCCTGATTGGCTAATTTATATGGAAGATATGTGCAGTAGCCTTAATAGTGCTCGGACGGCATGTACGACGCGGGACGCATGCGCGCATATCGGGCTATCCCGCAGCGTCATAGTGACTCAGTCAATCAAACGCTGCCAACGGCCTAGTGGGTTGCATAATCAGCTGAAATTTCTGTGGTTTGTATACTAGCTACGCCCAAGGTTACGTTCAAATTACGTTCAGATTCCCACCCGATTCACTCGAGTGCTCACCCAGGAATCATTTCATTCTTGTTGTGCATATCGAATATTAAGCAAGGATAAAATGAATACAGATCTGAAGGAAGTGGAACCACTCCAAGTGGAAATCTGAACGTGTCCAAAAAAAAATTCGATTGTTGAATATTAGCTATAACACTGAAATGTATAGAATAAATACAGAAAATTCCGTTACAATCTATTCCGAATTTCGATGCATTGTTACCGTCGCATGCACTGTTTGCTTCGTTTCATGTTCTCGTAATTATAATAACGATTAATTCCACTCGATCGCATTTTTAGAAATCCAAATAAATAATTTATCGAACGAAAGGATTAAATAAATCTGTAACAGTTAACAAAATAATAATATACAAAGTATACACATTTAATTTATAAAATTTCGCATCTAATATAAACACATATAAAGTATAATAATTATATGTATTGTACGTCTTGCAACGTGTTTCAAATTTTTCGCCTTTTATGTATATTATCTTAAAATAAGATAAACATATATTCTCGAACGTTGGAGAGATAGAAAAAACGAGTCAAAAAAGTTATACTCAAACATTTCAATAACATTGTAGCAATGTTATAATGTTGCTACAATATTGAAATGTTCCAAAATTTTTTTTGCTTACTGGATAAGAAAACTATGAACCTACGTATAATCATGAGATGCAATTCACTCAATCTTTAGTACACATGAATCATTCGTGTCCTATATATTTCTCTTTTTTTTTCGAAAAATTAGGAATATCACTAATCAATTATAACATTTATATAATAATTTTTTTAAAAATACACTATCTTGTATTAATACTTTCTAAAGATATTAAAATAGATACATAAAAATGACTTAATAATTCTTGTATATTTGTTAAAGTGATAAATGAAAAATATTAGTCCAAGAATAATTCAAAATGTGTAACGAAGATTCGGAAAAATCATATAATATGTACTAAAAATTAATACATAAAATATGTAAATACTTTGAAGAACGGATTTAATTAATCAATCAGAAGAAAAAATTTTGTTGATTGTCCACATAGAACGAACAATTTTGCTAAAGTATCTAAAAATTTAACTAAATACAGATCTGAAAATAATTTTTAAATCATCAAACTAATTAGGACGTTCAAATTACTTGCTAAAATAAAACTTTAAAAATTAAAACTTTTTGCATCATATCTTGGACAACAAAAACTATCAAAAGATATCTAAAAACCATAAAGAGGTCTTCTCTGAGAGATAATGCATGTTGTCTAAAATTTAAGCGTTCTATCTTGTACAGCATAGTAACTTTCATCAATATTGCTACACCGTTTACAATATTACTGCAATATACTAAAACGTTATACTGTTGCTAAAATATTACTGGAATGAGTTATGCCGTGTAGCACACAATTATTTTGAAGACTCCTGAAATTATTTTCTATATCTACATAAATTTTTAAATATTTCAGCAAAATCGTTCTTTTCATGCAAACAAAAAAAAATACTTCAAAAGCATTTGTAGCATCAAATGGATCGTAGCCCATTTCGTGCTCCATAAAACAAAGCGCGAAACATATGACAGTATCTATGTATTCAACGAATGGAATCCTTAATGTGTTATTTTTGCACGATGAATATTTTTTCGTAAAGGCAACGTATAACTGATACAACGGTCAGCGCGTTCGTGGAATTGTTACGCAGTTTTATTGTTTTCATTCGCGCGACGAGCAGGTAGAACCAAACGATGCGGCGCGTCGTCACATTCTCTTGTATTCTATCTCGTGACGCGATAACGATAGGTATTTCGAGATGCTGAACGCGATTCGCTACGAACAATTAGCTATTACTGGTACGTAGAATTAATTCGTCGCCCGCAATCAAATGGTTTAAAATCAAACGTACCGGAACGACAATTATCTATTGAAATACATACTTTATGAAATTCATTCATTATACGTATAATAATAAGAATAATTCGAACGATACTACTTCTAAATTAATGTTTCGTCACGATTCGTTTCTTTACATAGATTCCAATACATTCCAAGAACACCGTGCTTTGTATCTTTCATCTTCTAGACTGTAATTTGCCTATCATTTTCTGAATCGAGAGTGCGGAATACTTAATACACACACCAGTCTAGTGATTTAGGTTATAAAAGGCCGTGATACATCGATCGCGTTTTCGCATTAAAATATTAACGTATTATTAAAAGCATGTGTAACTGGAATTTATATCTATTCAAAATGTCTGGCGAATGCGATATGAAATTCGATTATAAAATCTTAGGCCGTCCATCTCGATCAGGCATTAATTTGATCTCGCGTCGTAACGCAGGAATGAAGTCGCTGATTTTATTTCGCTATAATTTAAATCTCATTTTCTAGATACTGCGAGTGGAGAAAAGATTCATATCGAATCAATCGATGTTGTAACCCATCCAACTAGTAAGTACAATAATCAATAACTTCGAATATCTTGATATTCGTATATTGACATGACGCAAATTCAATGTCTAGTCGAGAATTTAACGGGGGAGTCAAAAACTCTCTGCCGTTCGAGAGGCTATTATGCAAGATGTCGTAATACGAATCGTTATTTTTGCGCGATTCTAAGTACTACTTTTCTTCGCGTGATTCTCGTAATTTGATAAAATGTGCGTCGCGATTAACGACGGGAGTGCCGTGCAAAGTGTCGCGCGATCATAGTTAACCTTATTTTGTGTGATGCGCGTCGAGTTCGATTAATGCCGAGTGTCGTGTAAAATGCAACGCGTTGGTAATTAACTTTACTTTCGCGAGTTATGCGCGTGTGAGTGCCATGAAAAAGCTACCGAGGAATCTGAGAGGAGGAGGAGATTCGGGGAGGCATCGGATAACGACGGAGTATCAATCATAAGTAAGTAATAAATTATCACTTACTATTTAATTATATAGATTTTTGCCCATCAACGATAATGAAAGCTTGCGTCTAAATTATTATAATTTTTCGGTTAAATATTCGTTTAACAGGCAACACAAATGAACAGCTTGCTTCAATTTCTAATGATGCCGTTCATTTGTGATTGTTCGCCTGCTTGTATTGAATTTGAAACTTAAAACATAAATAAATAATTCAATATGACAATAATTTTTTGAAATATTTGTTACTTTTTTCATTATAATTATAATTTAATTATCGATATAATTTGGATATATTTATATTTTACAGACCAACATAGCTGAATAACTCCTCTGCTGCGCATTGTGTCTGTAAGTTTTGAATCATCTATTATTTTTATTTTTAAAGTAATGGCTGTATGAAAAATGTATGAGATATATATAACATGTATGTATATTTAGATCTAGAAAAGAGATTTGAAGGAAAGAATATTGTAAAAATATAAATATTATTTTAATTATATATTATATTATTTTAATAATTAAATAAATGTCTCATCTACATTCTACATTCTACATTATCTTGAAATGGACTAAGACAAATTGGGGAAAATATTAAATAATCATGTAATATGTATCATTAAAATATATATATATTACATGATTATTAAATATTTTACTCAATCTGTCAGTCTTTCAAGATAATGACTGTAGAAGAGACATTTATTTAATTATTTATAATATTCTTTCCCTTGCATCTCTGAATTTTTTGCAATATATATCAGTTGTTAATCTAATTTTTTATATAAAGCATATTTTTCTATATTATGACTGTCTTGACTTCATTGTTCAAAACAAAATAAGATTAGATGAGGTTTAATATTTTAACGTGAAATAGAACAATTTATTATATATAATTTTATAATTTATCTTATTAATATAATTAATTTTATCTTATTAATATAATTAATTTTATTGATAATGTGACATGTTTTATATATCAAAATGAAAATTTATGAATGTATGTTGTTAGAATCTTCCTATTGATAATATTTTTGACATCACCTTTTTGCAAAATATTGTATTATCGATTGTCGTTTATTGAACTTTGGATGATATTATATTTACAACGAATAACCAAAATTTTTTTCAAACTTTTAAGAAAAAATTTGATTCGATTTATATTATACATAATGACTAATACTTATATGAAAATGATAACGTGCAATTCGTGGAATGCCAATATTTGTTTGTTTTATTAAGAACTTTCTACATTGTATTAATAAAACTCTTAAAATACATGTTATATACACATTACACAGACGCATTTAAGTCAGAGAGTAGTTTGAAATAGTTTCTTAATAACGTCGCCAGTTTAAAGCATAAACGAATATCATCGTTTTTCCAAAACATTAATTTGCAAACGACGGTGGAATATTGTACCGTATTCGCTATATAAAGTCTCTTGTGGGAATAGTAATTTCTGCATAGCGAGTGGATAAGTCATCTTAAGCGCATGAAACACAAGTTTGTTTCGGTTGCGTTCCCGTATATCTCTGATGCTCGCTTTTGATGCAATCTTGTATTAAAACTGTTGTTTGCGTTGCATCTGCGTTTGCACTCTGTTTAGTAAATGTCCATTATTTGAATGACTTAACTACGTAGCGAATTATGTCGAAAGATTTGGAAGCTAAAAGCCACAGTCATAAATCTATACAATGAAAATGCACAAATTATTTTTGTAAGTAAAATATTCTGTATATTTTATTTGAAAAAAGCTGCATTCTCCCACGTTCTTTCTGGAACAAATAATATTCGCTTTGAGTTCAGTTCAGTTTATTTATATCGGAAATATTTTATTTAGCTAGTGATGTAACTCTCTTAATGAAACTTGTGAAAGCTTCAACTTTGTGTAGATGGTTATAAATTCTACGATAACTATATCGGATATTAAAGAGAGCATTTAAGGTAAAACAAAAAAAATGATAATCGTGACGAATTTAATTTTAAATATAATTTTGATCACATCATTTACGAGCAAAAGATACGATCTTCAGTAACCATGACATTTTTTAATTTATGTAATAAATATATTATAATAGATTTTATGGATGATGAATTGAACTATACAATATGCGAAAGATTTATTTTAATTCTGTTTGAACGTTACGTGATATTCGAAAATTTAAAGATATCCATCTCGGGTGCACAAATAAACGGCGGCATTATTAAAATTCATTAAAGCAAGCTGTTCATTAGTGTTAAATAGATATTTAATAAATAGAAATGTTATAATAATTTCGACTTATTTTAAACACAATCTTTATAAAAAATAAAAGAAATAATGATAAAAGAAATAATTTTGCAAAATTCTAACAGTTGAGATCTAGAAGGTATTGTGTCGAATGGCATTATATTAGCAGAAAGCAGGTTGCGGTCAAGTATTCCTCATGTATTTGCATTTTGCCGCGAGGTTGAATGTCGGATTTCCACTTGTTATTCCGCACATACGATACACGCACATGTATTTACTCGCTGACGAAAATCAAGGGAATGGAGAGGGGAGGGGGTGCCAGTTGTCTTGCTTACTGGCAAGTGCAGTCTCTGCGAGTGCTAAAGGGTTGCGGCTGAACTAAGTTCTATGCATGGGAGGGAGTGAGAAAGGAGATGAAGGAGAACATGGGGCAATCCTCTAACCACCTATCCTAACCGCCCAACACCCCGGCTTAGTTCCAAAGTAGCGGTTTCATACGCGCTATATCCCCGATATGAGCAGTTTCCGAGTGCCTGCTGGCTTGCACGAGCCCGGAGGTGTCGGATAAAGGGAGATAGACATAAGAAGGTAGATGCGTTATTTGAACGTAGGTGTAGGTTGCCACACTGTAGGTCGGAGGCCGGGAGGTCGAGGAGTGAGAAAGACAAAGGGCAAGATGGGAGAGAGAGATAGATAGCGGCGGGATGAGAGGATGAGTCTAATGTCTTACGGTCGGGTCTCATTGAAATGCGAACCTGCACCGCCACGGAGGAATGTGCGAGTATCTACCCTCTTGGATTAGAATACATATCCTATCTCTCGTGTCATCCACGTCGTGCGACTTCTCCTCGTAGCCGACGCTATGCCTTTCCTGGTAGTAGGCTAATTAATTAGCCTATCGCGCCGTGCACGCGAACCACCCCTGGCGCGCCGTTAAAGGACAAAGGGACAAAGGGGACTCAGGGGACGCCTTTGATTTTGCGATCTGTCGTGATTATCGCGTAATCGCATTTGGGACTTTTTGTGAACGCAGTGGCGATCGATGGAATCGATGTGATGCGCGACAAAGCAGTAACTCGATGATAACGCGGGATATATGTATCTAGAAAAAAGTTAGGATTGAAGAGGAAAGAAATTTTACACTTTTTGTAACGTGATTCCATTGCAAAAATTTCTGAATATGTCGATTGGAGCTTCAATTTTGCAACTAGAATAAAAGGTTTTATGAAAATTTCAATAAAGGTTCGATCTACAATTATTAATTTTTTTTTTATTAACGCATTCGGTTAAAAAGATTCGCGTATACATATTTTAAAATTGTATTCTGATTAATTCTATCCCAGACTTTTTACGCTCGTTTCATTTCGAAAGAATAATTAAACAACACTGGCAATGTAATTCGTTACAAAATTCGTAATAACATAGAGCTGAATGTAACAACATAACGATGCGGCGAGCAGCGATAAATAAAAAAAAATATATTCTCATCATTTCTACCTCAACGTGCGGCGTAACTGTTTTATTTATGACACATAGAACTAACAATATCGCTTCTTTTTTCGGACATATCATATAATAGCACGTAACTTAATGATATGGACGTAGTATTACTTTTGTTATGACGCAATGTGTTTATAACCGTCATATTATTTTATATTTATTTCGATTATTACAGCATGATGCTCGTTGCCATATAATTCGATATACGTGTAGTAATGAATATAAAATTAATTTTCATCCAGCGCATCTCATCTTTTATCTGCATTATCATTATCATATTAGACAAATGGAACTTAAAATTTAACAGCAGTATTCAAATAAAACATTAAATGAAAATTACTAGCAATAACATTCATATGGCATATCCAATGATTGCTGTGGTTAAACATAATCTTCCTCATTTCGTTTATGTCTAAATATTAGTAATATATTTCTCTGAAATATTGATATTACAAGATCATAACAAATAGATATTATCGCATTGTATGTGGTAGTAATGGTCATTTTCAGACCGACGTTTACAAAACCAATTCTATCTGTAGTCACATTACGATATAATTGAAATAATCACATAGAGAGCGAAATAGATCGATTAACTGCGCGCTGGAACTTGAAAGACGACAGCTTCAAATCATAAATTCTCTCGTACCTACATCGAACCATCGTACTTTAAACTATACCCATCGTCTCTGAAATAACATCGCCATCGATTATCATGGAGCGTAATGGGGTAGGTCAGCCCGATTCACGATAAGTGGAATCGACCCAGTGGTTAAAAGGGTCGAAGAGGGTAATTCCGTTCGATCGCGAAGCAAGAGTACAAAGTTTCGTGATTGTTCAGGTATTTAACCCACCTGCCGTGTTCGGAATATCAGTACGAGCACGTTGCAGTTAAAATTGCCATTTTCTACTGACGAGCGACCAAACTACGCCATTACGCTGTCCTTAATAAGTGCAACTCACTCATTAGTTTCGCGGTAAATAATATGTTCAAAACGGAAATGCACACGGACAGAAATTACCCAAATTAGAGACTTTAAGCTTTTTGTGTAACTGGAAAAATCTCCATAAAGATATTTTACGCGCCGCACGTGTAACATACGTATACATGTATATCCGTCTGCGATTAATATAAACTTTACACGTCAACAAGTACACCAAACACAGGCGCGTCCATTAAAATTACAACGCTCTGCAGCGTTTACATTTACGCTCGAGTAATCGTTGATATTACCATATAGCTATTAACTTACCGACTCATTGGCATTACAACCTCGATTCAATCTCTGCGTATCGCGCTATAAAAATACATCGGTCGATCCTACACGCCTCCGTGATTCCCTCGAACGTATCGATTTCTTTATTATTTATTGTTTCTATAAAATATTGACTTATTACTCCTTTTGGCACTTTCCATAAACGACATTGAAATATCAAAGTATGTTTTTATGATCAATCATCCAGGAATACACTTTATTCGCCCTTCGCTCTTTGTGCCACGTCTCTTTTATAGGTTTAGACATTAAATTATCGCATGTATCATGTTATTATGATCTACAAACAGACGCGGCGTTCAACGAATGTGGTAAAAAATAGTCAAACGACTTTACCATATACAACGCAGAGTCGATATTATGATTTTCGAATTAGTGACATTGAGGCGCGAGACAGATAATCAAATGAATATATATATATATATATATATATATATATATACGAAAGCAACATGTGATAACGCAGTTATAGTGAAAGTCTTGGATGTTGCTTCAGCTGCTTGGGAAACTTGTAGCTATGACTTTTCCTTAGTTATGATTTCTCATCACGTATCAGTAAGTGAAAAAGCGCATCCAAGTTTTCGATAGTAGGGCGACGAAATGGACAAATATCAAAATAGGTTTTATAAAATATTCTAGCACACATTCACTGTTTTTCCGTCTATCATCACCATAATCGTGGTCGTTATTGCATCGTTGTTATTGTATCGTTAGCGCTTTGCGGATCTAAAGATCTTGCAAAACGAATATATTCAATGCGCGTAGATGCATTAAACGTGTTTGAAAGTTGCGCGTACTTTACTGAGGCATAAAATTTATATGTTTGAATACACGCTACGTACATTCTTCTAAATATTCACAGTACTTCCAGAAAATCTT
>Ga0157364_1005527_pt1 | contig 12883 bp, 9 predicted proteins | sample AttsexASBM2_FD_111476 | JGI IMG/M metagenome (GOLD analysis project Ga0157364, IMG submission 111476) | Fungus gardens microbial communities from leaf cutter ant in Ribeirão Preto, State of São Paulo, Brazil - Atta sexdens ASBM2 | ecosystem: Host-associated > Fungi > Mycelium > Unclassified ... | reverse complement strand
CAACCACTTATCACAAAGACAAATGATCACACAAGTGGTAAATCTCTTAAGTTGGATATCAAGTGGGAAGTTCACAAGAGAACTCAACAAGGAGTCTCTGCTAAATTAGAGTCCTATATATACTAAATACACCTGGTCTGTACTACAACCTCATGTCTGCCTCATTTCTTACTTAAGGCCACCATGTTGTATACATGTGCTCTGACGTTATCTTCTAGATCTTTTCACTATGTTCTAGGCTTATGACGTCACATCATGTGACATGTCATGTGACTTCATTGTCACATGCCTCTTTATCATCACTAAAAAGAAAAAGAAAAAGAAATTCAAAAAAAAAGAAATATAAAATCAAGGAAAATAGATAGAAGAAAAAGAAAAATGTTAGTGTCCAAAGCGTTCCATAACAAAAACCCATACAAAGAGTATAATATTATAGACTTCTTAGAATGACCTTAGTTTTAGCTTATATACTGTACTATATGTCTGCTACATAGTTGCAATTTCAAAAGAGAATTGTAGTCTAAGAGAAGTAAGTTCTGACAAGAGGTGTGTTATTATAGAATACTAAAGTTCAGCATTCAACTGTTGTTGTTGATTATCAAACTAGTAAATACAGTATATCTACTAGTTCTTATATATAAGTAGAATGAAAGGAGAACTCATAAATTTCAGAGAACAGCCATAAGAAGATGTTTCAGTAGTAAAACACTGACAGGGAGTTCAATAGGAGAACTTCACTATAAAAGACTAAATTGAAAAGAAGAACTCCACTATAGAAGATAAAGTTGGAAAGGAGTAAACTTTGCCATTGTCAGATTCAAAGATAGTAGACTTGTCCCTTTCCATGTCTCTTCTATTATTTAAATCTCTCTCATTATATTTTGATTTTTTCTCTTTCTTACTCTTTTTTTTCTTCTTATTTTGGACTTAGTAACAAAAGACAATATGATGTCATGCATAACTGTTATAACTATTACAAGTCAGTCAAACATATTACAGTCACAGTCACAGTCACAGCTTCATGTGATACAAGAGGAGGGTAATATCATATATCTTACAATAAAATAAACTCTTAAATATATAAATTATAACATTTAGGATAAGCTAGATGTAAAATGTGCATAGACCATATACTAGAGGTATATAGAGTAGACTCATCTATACTAGGATAGGAGCTCTAATGAGTTCTCTTGTCATAGTACACTTAAACCCTTATATTTTATTTTGATTTTCTTTTCTTTTATCTATTTTCTTTGATTTGATTTCTTTTTTTCTTTTCTTTTCTTTTCCAATTATTTCTTGAAAAATAAAGAAGTATATGACTGTGGTCACATAATGCATTATATGACATGATGTTATAGGCCTAAAACATAAGAGAAGGAGCTAGAAGAATGATATCAAGATACTGTTATAACTCGAAAGTATGGATAGACTTTTAGGGTTAGGGTTAGACAATGTAGTTAATTATTAGTCTATGGCTAGAGAGAGATATGGGCACATGACTAGGAAGTCACATGACATTATGTCATAGGCCTGAAGAAGTCTAGAGCGGTCTGGAAGGACTTATAGTCTAGAAGGATTGGGAAGAGTCTAGAGTAGGAGTTAGGGTTAGAGATGACATCAAGGGACAACAGTTCCTCATGGTGTACACATGGTGCACACATGTACAGTGGAGATTAAGGAGTATGATGTCAGGGCACATGTATACGGCATGGTGGCCTTATGGTAGATGAGTAATAGGATATAAGGTAGATGCATGGACTTTAGGGTAGGAGTAGTGCAGCCATAGCATGGACCAAGGACTAAAGTATATAAGTAGGGATAGATCCTATAAAGAGTTCTCCATCAAGTTCTCTTGTGTAAACCCTATACAAGGTTCTTCTTCCAAACCAATACTAAGGTTTCTGAGTTGTAACAGATACATGTTTATGGTATATTTACCTTATGGTGTATACATGGTGTACTCATGGCTGACACATAGACATTAGGATAGTGTTATTTATTGTTGACATAAACCATGTACTAATAAGTATATATAGTATAGAAATACATTAGGGGCTCTTTGTTGAGTTCTCTTGTAATCTCTACAAGATTTTTGTAATATAAGACTACTTAGTATACTATTGACTGTCTTAGTCAATGGTTGCCACAACATCTCTTGTGTTAACCAATACAAGATCGCTCTTTTGTCTCTATACTATAACTTAAGCCATAACAGCTATAAAAGACTAAGTACTCACAGAGTTTTGACAGAGCATAAGATTGCCATAGAAGACAAGTCATGGAATAACACTGTTGTGAAAAACAGGTTATTATTAAATGTTAGACTGAGATAACACTATTATGGTGTTATATTGAAAAACACTTTTTCATAAAAGAATATACTCTTACAAGATTTATGAGTATTTAAGGTCTCTTTGAAGTCATTAGCAAGAAGACTTTATTGTCAGAATCACAAAAAGTGGACTTAGTTTCATTTCATTTCTCTTTTCATTTTTGATTTATTTTCTATTTTGTAACTTAGAGTTAGGGTTTAGCATGATATTACAAGTCACCATTACAAACTATCACACTATAATGCTGTTACTGTCACATAGTCATATGGTCACATGATACAATAGAAGATAATAGAATGATCTAGAAGGAATGATGTCATACAACATGTTATATACATGGTTATTTAGGGTAGGCTAAAGTAGTAGAGTATGAACTATTAGATTTTAGTATATAAGGTAGACAATCCTGTACAGAGTTCTCTATCGAGTTCTTTTGTATTAACCTAATACAAGGTTTTTATTCTTGACCTACTCTAAGGTCTTGAGTTTATAACATTTATACTTCTAGATAATGTCTTATATTTTCTCAAGTTGGAATCTGCTTGAGAGATAGTATAGTAGCTATTAAACAAACTAGATCTCAGATATATAAGGTCTTTGAGAACAAGTAATACCACAAGACTAGTTATAAAGAGCAGGTGCTTACAAGTATAGCTGGAATTTTTATAGGCATATAGACTGCAAAATAAGACATGAAAATATGTGATTGGAAACAAGAAGATCTATAAATAGGCTGATGAGTAGAAAAAGCCAGTAGAAACAATTGAAAAGGAAGAGAATCAGCACTTACAAGCAGAGAAAGGATATCAGACTAATGTCAGGTTACAAATAGAGAGAGAACCATATCCTGTCAAGATCTCAGAAGTCTTTCTTATTGTTTCAGTTTCTATTCTCTATTTTCATTCTTTGTATTTTTAGAATAATATATAATTTATGAGTGGAGGGGAGCAAAAAAAGAGAACCCTTATTCAAAAAAATCCCCACTTGTAAGTATTTTAATCACTATATCTTAAGTGTGCATTGTTAGTACTAAACTTTCACTTTCAGACAAGTTTTTAAGAGTTCTAGTAGTCTGGGAGAAGTTAACAAGATATGTATTAGTTAATATCATTATTCATAAGATTTAACTTGAGAAGTGCTTTTGGGATGCATTATCTGGAATAGATAGTGTTGTTGTAGAGAATAGATAGTATTGTTGTAGACTCTTAAGAAGCTATGCAATTTATTTACTAGATTTTTAAAAGGAGCTTGTTATACAATATAAGGTTCACTGTTCAGAAGTATGTTAGCAAGAGAATACATTCACAAGTGGATGTTATTAGTCTATTTCTTTTAACATTCAAACCATACTCTTTTGTATTCATGAGTATCCTTTCAAATATTCTATTCTTTTATTATAATCTTGTTTCTATTTCTTTTATAAGTTCCTGATACTGATATTGTCTTCTTTGAATTCTTTAGCATATAGTTAAGAGCTAGCATTGTATAGTTTTTGTTATACCATAGTAATCACCTTATTTCTACTTGATTCCTATCAGTGAAAGATCTTATGATCCTAAGCTTGGCTCAGGTTGCAACTTAGGCAAAGACTTGAGAAAGCATAAAGAAGATGATAAATTGGTAAAGTGTAAGGATACAAGCTTGTATCTATAGCTATATATATCTAAAGACTATGAGTAAATAGTATAGTATTCTTAAAAAAACAATAAAGAGAAACATGAGGTAGAAATTATAGCAATCATAGTAGAAGATAGGCTATTTTCAGGATTGGACTTAGTATATGATACTAAGAGACATTGAGAGGGATAGCTTTTACATAAATATCAAAAGTCAAAGATTCTAAACACCACTAGGTTATGTAGAAGCAATCACCCAACTCTTCTTGGTACTTAGTAGGAGTCTATGGGTTAGGAGTATATCTTTCCAGTTGTTTACTGAGATAGGGAATGATCCAGACCTACATATTAAATTATAATCATTTTTCTCTTATGCAAGTTCACTTCAGGATTGTGATTCTTTAGCCATATAAAACCAAAGATGAGATCTTGCTTACTCAGACTTGAAACTGCAAGCAAAGCTTACTCAGAATATGACTAGTAATACAGAAGTATATCCACCACCTCAGATATTTGACTGTCTTTATTACAGATGCAATTCACATTGTAGACTAGTATGAGTTTTGAGAATTTGCAAGTGTTTATACAGTGTTTTTTTAACAAAGCTTTGATTAATGAAGATTTCTATAGCTTCAGAGTTTACTAATGCTTGTATTAAAAATAATTTGGTAGTATTGGTAGTTTTGAGAGTGGTAGAAAGATATAAAAAAGTTGTTAGAACTTAAGTCTCAAAGTATTTAAATCAAAAGATATACCTTGTATTAGGGTTAACACAAGAGAACTTGATGGAGTTCCAAGTACAAAGTATCTACCTTATATACACTAACCTTAGCCTATCTTAAAGACTATGCATACTATATACTATTGACATGTGGATAATATTATTGTTCTAGAACTCTTTATGTTCTTTTGTAACATATTATTGTGGACCATGACTTGTGACAGCATCATGTGACATGTGACATCATACTGAACCCTAATCCTAATAAAAAGAAATAGAAAATAAAAATAAAATAGAAAGGAAAATAAAAAAAAGTTAAGTCTATTACTTTCAACTCTGACAAAGATTCTGTAAACATTAAAAGTATTGATTGTGGAATGTAGAAGTAATTTCTTTCCCCATCTAATGTCACATACCCATATGAATATATCTAATACATCTAACTTTATCATAAATAATGTTCTCCTAATGTCTAATCTACTTAGAATATCTGTAGAAGAGTATATTTTATTTTTTGTCAATCTATTCTTTTCTGGTACAGATTTGTCTAGTTTCTTTTCATGTCTGGTCACTCTATTACTGATTATATAGCTTCTTATGATCTTTATGGAACTCCAGTCTCCATTTCTTTCTAACAACTTGAGTATATCCAGAGTAGTTACTTGTCTCTTTTGATTGTCAAATATAGTTTTAGTTACCAGGTACTGGTATTTAAGATACAGGTACTTGATAGTTTCTTACCTTAAAAATCAACTAGTATAATGTACTATTTTGGATGTTCATACTCAGAAGTCCAACTTTCAAAATATAACATATAAAGATATAGCACATCTGCTAAAGCCAAGCTCATCCAAGATCTATATCCACATGCATCAGATAATATTCTCATGTTTTTCCAACATCTTCTGTAATTTTTCCACAGATGGTTTCTTCTTTTGTGTATGTTCCTTAGTTGATATCTAGATATCTAATAGAGGCTGCAGAGTTGGAACAGAGTGAACAAGTAGGTACAACTACTATCCTTAGAAATGTATTCTTCTACCTCAAGTATAGTGAACCTATTTACTTTACATTTTACAGATGTTTGCCTCATGCCAAACATATCTTGGATATGTGTTATGGTTTGTTTTATTTATGACTTACAATTACTATGTCTTATATTTTTCTCATGTAGCATTAGTTAGTGTCTTATATAGTAGTGGAAGCTCTTTTATAGTTGTAGATATAATCCTGTATCTTTATGCTTTACTAATTAATCATCTCCTTTATCCTTACCCAAGTCTTTGCCTAAGTTGCAATCTGAGCCAAGCTTAGGATCATAATATTTGGTAAAGTATTGTTAGGCTCATTTTGTAAAAAGAAAGTGTATTGTGGTTAGGCCACTGAACAGACAAGATAGACAAAATTAGGTAGAAAGCTACTAGTATTAAGGTACTAGAAAAGATATTGGATTCATTGATTGGAAGGAAATAGAATTAAAAAAATAGCATCAATCAATATGTCAAGAGTATAAACACCAGCAGCACCAACAGAAAATATATCAGAGATAGTAACACCAAAGAGCATGGTCCTAAACTCAGGATAATTTGATAGAGATTGGAAGAAATTCAAAGATTGGTAAAATCATATGCAATTATTCCTTAAGAGCAGTAGATAACAAGATTACCACAATAGTAGCCCAACTTAGAGAAGACATAGCTGGCATTTATTTTCAGAAAAAGATTGACCAATAGAAGACTGATAATATCCAGGATTGGAACAGTTTTGTAGAAGAAATCAAGACAGTGTTTAGTAACAAGAGCAAGATGGCAGATTGTGAATAGAAGATCAAGACATTTAGACAGAAAAAGAAACATATAGCTGACTTTATAATAGAATTTGAAACATTAGTTATGAAGGCTGAAACTAATGATATCCATACAATATTCTTGCTGAAGAAGAATGTCAGGAGTGATATTATCAAAACCATATTATGGTATTCACCCATAGTAGTACCAACATTACTAAAGGAGTGGAAAAAAGCAATTATATTAGTAGAATAAGAATATAATTTTTATAGAAGACAGACAAGATTATCAAACAGAATCTGAAATTACCTATGAAGGAAGAGAACTACTTATGGGTATGAGGAAGACCAAAGATAACTACAACAAAGATAGAAAGTTTAAGTACTTCAATATTACAACTTAAGAATTATAGAATGAAGTCAGAAGAAAAATCTTATATTGGATTAATATAAGAGAACTCATTAGAGTTTCTAAGTACAATCTGTCTACCTTATATACACTGGGCTCATGGTCTATGCTACACTAAACCTAGCCTACCCTAAAGGATATGTGTTTGTCTTAAAGTTAATATGTATAATACATACTGTATGATATCATTATTCTAGGACCTTCTATAATATTTTTTGTATAATCATGACTTGTGATAGATGTGTGACAGTTTGTGACAGCCATATATGATGTCACACTAGCCCCTAACCCTAAGTCCAAAAATAAAATAAAAATAAAAATAAGTCTATTATCTTTAACTTTGAAATTCAACTACAATATATATGAACATATAGTATAGAATTATAAGAAACCAAAGAAAGAAAAAAATGTTATAAATACAATAAAGTATGACACCTTGTAAAAAACTGCAGGTCAGAACATAATATAAGAAATAGAAGTATATAGAAGAAATCAGAGAATGAAGACAAAGAAGATAATGATAAAAAGATTGTCAGAGAATATTAGCAATACTATAAGTCCAAATCTACTTTATAAAGACTTAGTTATACTTCTAGGCTTGTTATTACCTAGACTAGCTCCTGATGGACTGGTGACTGTCTCTACTTTATTCTGATCTCTATTGTTTAGTCTGCTACAGTAGTACTATAGTTATTTAGTTAATTATAGTTATAGATATTGATTGGTTAAGTGTACAGACTATGCGCTTGAACTATTCTACTATAGTATATATAGTAGTAGTATAGGAGGAGATTACCTTACCAAAATATCATCTGGAGTTCCTAGGCACTAATGATTTCTTAAGTAAGACTAATCCCATTACAGAAGTAGATTTTGTTAAGGGTTTAGAGTAGACATAATACAATGACCCTTTATACATAATAATTCCCTGAAGAATTGATATATTATTTCACAAAGGAGAGATAATAGAAAGGGAGCTCAATATGTACACAAATGTAAAGATATGAAATGAAAAAGAACTATAGCTCAAGATACTAGTCAACTAAGAATATACCTATATAAATATAGATAAACAGCTGGTAAAGAAAGAACAGATTAAAATGGCACTATTACTTAGACTATTTGACATATTTAATACAGATGGAACCAGAAGTAGAAATCACAGAGTAATATTATTGGGACTTTAGAAATCAACAGTCACATGGAAAAAATCAATGCAGTAGTAATGAGTTTAATGGTATGGACATGTTTTTAGGACATAACTGGATAGTTAAGCATAATCCAGAAGTTAAGTGGGACAAAGAGACAATATAGTTTACAAAATGCCCAAAGAAATGCAAGATATAGCACTAGGACATTTCATTCAAATCTAGGACTAGAAGAATTACACCAATAGAAGAAATATATAAAGGATACTGGAAAATATAAAAGAAACCAAAAGATCTATCAGAGTACATTTAATTTTTTATTCATCTATCTAACAAGAAAAAATTTGAAAAGCTATCAGAAAGACAAGAATGGGATCATGAAATCAACTTATCGAAGGCTGTACCTAAAGAGCTAAATGCCAAGGTCTATACAATGATGGTCAAGGAAGAAGAAGCTTTAAACCAATTGTTAGATAAAAACTCAAGACAAAATTAATCATGGAATCAAGTTCAAGATATACAGTACCATGTTTTTTATATTCCAAAGAAGAATGGATCTCTATGGTTAGTACAAGATTACAGAAGATTGAACCAGCATATGATAAAGGATAAAACATAAAGACAAGGTCTAATTTATTAAAGTATCTTGCATCCTTGAGCTTATCAATTACTTCCCCAAATAATGTACAAGTTAAAGAAGGTGATGAATAGAAAGCAGTGCTTTCAACAAACAAAAGACTATTCAAACTGAAAGTTATGTATTTTGGGTTATGCAACTTGCCAGGAATATTCCAAAGGATGATGAATAGTATATTTTGAGGATTAATGCATGAAGAAGTACTCACAAATTATATGGACAACTTTGTAATACTAGCCAAAACCAAGAAAGAATTAGAAAAAAGAACAATAAAATTCTTGAATATGGCAGAGAAATACAATCTCTGTTTTAAACAGTCAAAATGTGACTTTGATACTAAAGAAATACCTATCCTAGAAGTGGACAAGGGGAAGTACAAATGGAAAACAAAAAGGCCAAGACAGTCAAGGAATGGAAAACACTCTCCAAGATAAAAGAAGTTAAAAGCTTCTTGAGGTTTGCAAATTTCTATAAATACTTTATCAAGAACTTCAGTTATATAGCAAAACCTCTCAATAATCTCAAAGGCAAAAAGGAATGGACATGGGAAGAAGAACACCAAAATGCATTCAAAGAATTAAAGGACAAGATTACTAGTCAACCAGTACTTGCTCTATCCAGAAGAGAAGGAAAATTCAGAGTGGAAACTGATGCTTCAGAACACACTATAGAAGAAGTCTTATTCTGGAAACAAGAAGGAAAATGGAAACCAATCACATTTTTATCAGGGACAATGCAAGCAGCTGAAAGAAACTACAAGATATATGACAAGGATGATGTCATAGGTTTAGAATATAGTAGAAGAAACTAAAATAATAATGTCAATAACATGATTACAGTATACATGCCTTATGGTAATGGTATGGTAGACTTATGGATGACATATGTAGTTTAGAGTAGGACTTATAATAGTAGTAGACTCCCTATCAAGTTCTCTTGTGATCTCTATGAGATTCTTGGTTATAAGACTACTTAGTAAGCCATTGACCATCTTGATTAGTGGTTGCTACAACATAAGAAGTGCAATGGGGACTAGAGAAAAATGATGGTCAAGCATAGGAAGATGATGGATATATGGATGGAAATATTCATGTATCCAACAACCAGAGAATCCAAGAATGAATTCTATAGGAAAATTACAATCTAGGACATCTAGAATAACAAAGGATGCTCATTTGATCAAGAGGAATGATTGGTGGCCAGGAATATGAAACAACATTAATAAATACATTCAAGAATGCTAAAATGTGAAAAGAACCAAGTTCAGCATATAAAGAAGATGGGAAAAATTCATCCATTAGAAATGCTATAAAAACTATAGCAGAAAATTAGTATCAACACTATAGGACTACTTCCAAGATCAAATAACAAAAATGCAATAGTAGTTATAGTGTATCAGTTCATAAAAATGATCAGATTCAAAGCAACAACAATATTCTCAGTGATAGAGAATCTCAATTTGTTTCATAGTTCATGAAAGACTTATATAAGGCTCTGAGAAAAAGAATATTGTCAACAACATACCACTCTCAAATAGATGGTCAAATGAAAAGAATTAATCAGGAGGTCAAAAAATTCTTGTAAAACTATGTCAATTACTAGCAAGATAATTGGACAAAATAGTTATCAGCAGCAGAATTCCAATATAATGATAAGGAATATTCAACCACAGGATATACACCATTTGAACTTAATTTTGGAAGATACTCATGGATAGGAGATTTAACAATAAAAATGTAATTACCAGAACTAGACAAAACTCTTAGGGGTTAAAGCAATACAACATATGGCTGGAAGCAGGAAATTTTCAGTTGAGATAACTCTCAAAGAAGTTGGACTAAAAACACTATGAATATTTCAAGATCACAAAGGAAATTTGACAAGAAGTGTTCCAACTAGAATTACCAGAAAGATAGGCAATACAAAACATGTTCAATGAAGACCTGCTGACACAATGCAAAGAGTTTCAATTCAAAAAACAATACATGAATTCAACATTACTACCTTATATTATTAATGAGAAAGAAGAATACAAAGTGAAAGAAGTATGAGGACATCAAAAATAAGACAGAGACATATGATTTTTTAGTATATTGGAAGGGGTATGGAAACAAACATGATCAATGGATAGCAGAAACTGGGTTACTACATACTCAAGAGGTAATTGAAGACTATTGAATAAAGCCTTCAAAAATATCTATAAAAGAAAAGAGTAAACCTGTAAATTGGCATCTCAAAGCACAATAAGTACTCAAGAAATTCAAACTGCTTACCAATTCACAACTTCTCCTATCTCTTTTAAACTGCATGTTTTCTATACTGTCAACAATCTTGACCTTATAAAAATGTGTAATAATAAGAACTGGGGAATTAAAATATTTACCAACATTGAATTACAACTCCAAGATATCATAAAACAAGCAGATGTAGCAGATAATCAGCTTGTAGATATTAAAAATATCATATTACAAGTAGGAGAAGAAAATAAAATGCAAATAGGAAGAGACATATACAGAATTGTCAAGATTGCAAAAAGGAGACTTAGCTTTTTCTTTTCTTATTTTCTTATTCTTATTTTCATTTCCTTTTGATTTATTTTCATTTTTCTATCTTTAGAACTTAGGGTTAGGGTTAGTGATGACATCACTCAGTCACATGATGCATAGAAGGATGTAGAAGGTTTTAGAAGAAGTGACATCATACAACATGTATACTGCATGTTGATCTCATGTCTTACACATGGTACATTAGAGTAGGATACACAGTAGCTAGCACAGACCATGTGGATAGGTATATAAGATAGACTACTTTGTAAAGAGCTCTCTATTGAGTTCTCTTGCGCTACCCAATATAAGGTTCCACTCTTAAGTCAACTCTAAGGCTTTTGAGTTATAACAAGAATAACCAAAATATTATATATGGAGACATGATACAGAATGCACTCTATATCCAAATCTTACTAGTTAATGAATTAAAGGAAGGAGAGTAGTAATAGTAGATAAATATATCTAAATACTTCAAGAAATGTACCAAGATACCATTACAAAACAAGACAAAGGAAAGTAAAAAGAAGATATTATTCAAGATGAAGAAATATAGTTATACAAGTCTTATGAAATCTCATCTTCATATTCACAAAGCAGACCATCAACTTCTGAACCAGTTCTTTTACAAGATGAAATTAACAGTTTGGAGAACATATTAAAAACACTCAAATCTCCAACATAACATAATTTTTATCATATACTAACTTTAAATCCATTCAACCCAATAGAGAAAAACAAAAGATGAACTTTGTATTAGATTAATATAAGAGAACTCAATAGAGTTCTTAGTATCTACCTTTATATACTCAATATTAGACACACTTCTTAGAACAAAATATAACATAGCCACAAGTTAATGGGAATTACCTATCATCATTTATACAGAAGGACTGCTATATGAAACATTCTTTATATCACATATAATGAATATGATGTTTACTATTAGACCTACTAATAAATTGGTAGTTATGTATATAGTAGGATATTTAGCATTGATGGAACAAAAAAGTTTATAAGAATATGAATGTTAAAATATGAGTATTGTTACAAACAGTTCTATCTCATGTTTTACAAATGTTTGCCTCATACTAGACATGCCTTGGATATGTGTTAGGGTTTGTTTCATTTATAACTATGCCTTGGGTTCTCTTCATATAGCATCAGTCAGTACCTTATATAGTAGTAGAGACTCTTTCATATTCTTCCTATACTTTTCTTATTTCTCTTCTCAAGAATATCTTTCTATTTTCTCATGGTTATTAGGTATATATAGTTGTGGATACAATCCTATATTTCTATGCTTTGCCAATTGATGGTGCTATTGATACTATTATTGTCTATGGGCTCCAACTGTTGACTAATCTCAATGTTCTTTGATACATGTAAGTCCTCTATCAGTTTTTCCTATTGCTTAGTAGTATTATGGTATGCTTAAGCCCTTATATTTTATTTTGATTTTATTTTATTTTTATCTATTTTTCTTGATTTGATTTTTCTTTAATTTCTTGGATAATAAAGAAATATATGATTGCAGTTACATAACACATCATATGAAATTATGTTAGAAGCATATTGTTATGATTCAATGCTCAAAGAGTTAAGCAAAGAACTAACTCTTGTATTGAGTGACACAAGAGAACTCGATAGAGTTCCTAATACAAAGTAGTCTACCTTATATACTATT
>Ga0157364_1005526_pt1 | contig 12883 bp, 10 predicted proteins | sample AttsexASBM2_FD_111476 | JGI IMG/M metagenome (GOLD analysis project Ga0157364, IMG submission 111476) | Fungus gardens microbial communities from leaf cutter ant in Ribeirão Preto, State of São Paulo, Brazil - Atta sexdens ASBM2 | ecosystem: Host-associated > Fungi > Mycelium > Unclassified ... | reverse complement strand
TATTAGAGAAAAAAATATATATATATATATATATATATATATATATATATATATATATATATATATATATATTAGAGCAATTAATATTATTTCAGCTAATAAAAATAATATTTTACAATATTATTAAAAAAACATTATTATCATAGATGTCATCATTTGTATATTATTACTATATTAACATTAATTATATTTTTTTTATATGTTCCGCCTCTTTCACAATATCTTTGAACAGATATGTTATAACTATACATCCATTAGCATTATAGGTATTTTTGGTTCTTCGAAGGAGCAGTTCCCGTACGATCAGAAATGAAGCATGGTGGAGATTCGGATTCGGATGACCACGCATAGGTGCATCATAAAATTAGTTCTCGAATTCATAAAATAAATTTTTTTTTTATTACAATTTTGTCGTGTATTCTCTGAAATGTGATGCTAATCAATAATATTTATTTTCACAATAAAATTTCAATGAAACTTTAATGAAATTTTTTCCACCATTATTACGCTATTAGTGACATTACTTGTCGAATTTACTTATTGCATTAGTGACACTAGTAATATATTTTTATGCTGACTAGATCAATTCAAGATTTTATTTCCAACTCGAAAATTAATCGAAATTGGAGTCAAAATCCATCGAAATCAATAGAAATTTCGAAAACTTTCGACTTTTATTTTCGACTTCGATGTTGTTTCGAGAAATTATTTCTGACTGGGATATATATCTCACATTATTTTTACTTTATTAGAATTGATTTTCACAAGTTCTTTATTCTTTTCACTTAATATTTTAATAAAATTCATTTTTAGTAATATACAATCAACTATTAGCTGGCGATATTACGAATAGCAAGATATCCATTCTACGAAGGCGAAAGCTGCAACGCAGTTTGTCGTTCATTTTACATAACGGCAGTACTGCGAGCCTAGCATCCTGAGCAGATAGCTGCGCAGATAGTATATATCTTTGCGTAAACGAACGATAAACTGCGCTACAGTCGCTTTCGCAGGTAGAATAAACGACATCTATGACAGTAACTGCATAAATGCATTCTTTGCATTCGTTTATGCAGTTACGAGAGGTTTGCAATTACACACGAGCCAATTGCGTACAAGCCAATCACAGCACTAGAAAAAAAATTAAAAAAAACTCAGTTTATCATTTGTTTACGCAGGGATATATATCTGCGCAGCTATCTCGAAGATCCTGCTCAGGATGCTCTGCTCGCAGTACTGCGTAAATAAATGATAAACTGCGCTGCAGTTGCCTTTATAGATTGGATATCTTGCTGTTCATATTATTATATATAATATAATATACCAGCTATAATAGTTGATTATTAAAAATGAGTTTTATTAAAATATTAAAAAATGAAAAAGGTTAAAAACAATTTGTCGAAACCGATCCTATTAAAGTGAAAATAATGCAAAGTAAGATATATAACGGAAAAGATGTGAAGTTTGCTAATTGTATTTGCGATCAGATTAATCTTTTAGTATAGGGCTCGACAAAATTTGCACTTCTTTGAATGTTAGACGCTCCTAAACATCGAGCGGCATTTGGACTGCGCGCAGGGCGAATGGTGAGAAGAGTAGCAGGAGGCGAAACCTCTCGAAAATCGGCCAAGAAGTGCAAATTTTGCCGAGCCCTGTTTTAGTAGAAAATATCAACACACGTAAGAAATTATAAACTGTTTATAAATAAATTTTATAATATTTATTTAATATTTTCGGATTTTTTTATTTAGACCTAATTTTACAACTCACGATTAACTCTTAACCGAAGTTCAACTTATTTTTCATCTTTTTTCAATTCTATTAGAAAGAGATGAGGAATAAGTTGAACCTCAGTTAAGAGTTAACCATGAGTTATGAAACTGGTGCCCTATTTTTGAGTACATATATATATAATTTTTGCATACAAAAATGACAATTTCTTGATTGTGATTGATTGATTGTATACGGAATTGCTATTTCTGTATGCGATATTTGTTCAAGAATAAGACTCATGAATCTTAATTTTCAATCAGTTTTTTTATATTTTCTTTTTTTAGATTGGAAGATACGATTCAATACGACACAAGCAGCTATTTATACAGAGATCCATTCCAGTAAATTTAGGTCATGTGACCAACAGATAAGAAAGCAGAGAATGCGCTATCCACTGCATAACGAATGCACCAAAGTGTTGTCTGCGCGCAGTGAATGCACAATGGAAAACCATCATGTATAGAAAAGAGATGCTAATAGATCACGTGACCAGCCTCTCTGTGATTGATTATTAAGTATATAAGAATGTCATGGCAATCTAACTTTTAATTTTCACGAACTGTAACGAACCATGTGCACCATTATTTATTTCAGAACTTTTCATTTCATGCAAAAACGCATTGAATAAACATAATTTCGTTCATTTTATGTGTGTGTGTGTATATATATATATATATATAATCTCTTCGAGTATATGAAAGTATATAAACATGGTGTTCTGCGTATGCGCGGTTTTACAATGCGCATGTGCCACAAGTAATATATACTAGAGATTTGTTCGCATCGCTCCAATATGCCCAACACGCTCCAATATTTTCGCGTCGCATTAGAGCATGGATTAATTAAGAGCACGCTCCATTTGCCTCACTTTAGAAGATGATACGATTGGGCACGCATGCATAATGGTTGAAAATGTTCTGTATTGAAAAAAGTATTTCAGATTCATTTTGTATAAAAACACATTTAATAAATGCGTTTTTTATATAAAAATAAAAATATAATATAACAACATGGTATAATATTAATAAAATAAAATAATAAAATAAAATAAATAAATAAAATAAAAAGAAAAATAAAATAAATGAAATTAGAAAAATTAAAAAAATTAAATTAAATAATATTAATACAATAAAATATAATATAATATAATATAAAAATATAATATAATTTTTATATAGAAAAGTAGGCTCATGTAAATGCAATACAATAAATTAAAATGTCAAGGTTTTTTTAAAAAAACGAGCAGTGTAGTTAACTAATAAAATTCGTCTTTTATTACATTCGTATAACGTTATAAATTTTACACGTTTCGATTTACAAAGTCTTCATCAGTGATAATAAAGAAAACATATTTATGTAACCCAATCCAATGTTAACGAACTAACACGATACATAATAAAAATTATCTAGGCTAATCTTATTTAGTTATTCCTGCGTTAAGATATTACGGATTAAAATAAGTAACAAGTCAGAAGTTTGAAAGTTCATAATTGTAAAATTGTATTTAACTGATTCTTCTTGTTATCGAGAATCAGCTCAATCAATAATTTCGTATAAAACGTCATTCGAATGAGGATTTTTTCAACGACTATTCTATTATATTCTGTACAATTAAATGTCAATTTCTTATTAAAAAATTATTATATTTAATTCAATATTGATGAGAATTTATTTTTCATTTATGTTAATTTATATAGAATAATCAATCCATAATATTTTAATGCAGAAATAACTAAATAAGATTAGCCTAGAGTGATAATTTTTATTATATATCATAGTTCGATGGAGTTATATAAATACGTTTTCTTTATTATCACCGATGAAAATTTTATAAGTCGAAACGTTTGAAATTTATAGCGTTATACGAATGTAATAAAAGACGAATTTTATTAGTTAACTAATTTTATTCATTTGCTCGTTTTTTAAAAAAGCCTCGATTTTAATTTATAACTATTATATTTATTAAAAACGCATTTATTTTGTATAAAAATAATCGAGGTAACACAAAACAAACCTGAAACGAAACGAGGCACATGTCCGACTCATTCAAGTGGTCTCATGGATTAGGCTAGGTGATATGCTCGCTTGTTCTAAATCCGTTCATATCACTGAACATTGGAGCGCATGAATGCAACTGCTCCAACCGCCATCTTACTTGTGATCCAAATGCTCTCTGGATTAATTTGGAGCATGCGAACAAACCTCTTATCTGACAACAGGAAAAGTGGGGAGTAGTCTAGTTAAGGCACTATAAACGTATTCGCATATCTGCCATTTTTACTTCTTTCCCCACTCCTTGCTCTGTTCCTACTCTGCCGCTGAACTGAGAAGATTATGGTCATTACGGTTATTATAGATTATAGCTTTTAAGCTATAATCTTTGGAAACTTGGAAATGTTGTAGTTTCATATTTATGTATTTCCGCACTTCGAAATTTTACCATAAGACTAAGAAACGAAAAGAAGAATATAAAAAAACTGAATTTTATATATTAACGAAGAAAAAAAAATTTATAAAATGTCTTGTTGCGTTGCTGTATCAATAGATCCACCAGATCCAGAAAAAGGTATTCGGTTATTTAAATTTCCTGCGGATAATATTCGTCGACAACTTGCTGTATTGCTGTAAAATAAATACATAATTTGTGAATAAACATCACTATACTTCCTCACAGATGAGAAATTTCAATCCTTTTTTTCAAATTGACATACATATTTGGCACCTTATCTAGAAATAACCTGAACGCCAGATACTCTTCAGGTCTTGCACTAATAATGATAAATATTTAACTGATTTTGAGAACAAAAATAGAATGAAAGAATTTATAAAATTTCAAGCAGCAAATACAAATTATAACCTGTAATAACCATAACCTGTCACAGCTCAGTGATAGAATGAGGACAGAGCAAGAGTGGGAAAGAAAAATAGTGGACGTGAATACTTACGTTTCTAGTGCTTTAATTTAATGTTATAATAAAAGTCTGTGGAACTACTAACGCAGTACATATGGTTTAATGTGGCAGCACATTAAAATCAGAATTACATGTTTATATTATATTAAATAAATATTAGAAATTATATTAGAATTATATTAGAAAATAAAATTAAATATAAGTTAATTCGTAAAGATTCCTTAATAATCACAAAGAAAATAGGTAAAATAGGATAATAGGAGTCAGGCACGATAATTGTTGCAAAACAAATAATGTGGATGTAACACAAAACTTTTTAAATTTTTTAAATAATCCTCTTACATGTTTCGGCTCATTTTTTAGCCATCTTCAAAGACAAATTAATTTTATGATTACAATACCTACAAACTAATTCATTCCAGTGAGCCACTTTCACATCTTCGATACGAAAACTTCATATTGAAAAATGACTTTAATGACAATCTAAATTGTCTTCAAATTTTATATTGGGAGTACAAATTATAATAGTTCGGTCCCTAAAGATGGCTCCAGCTGTTGTGTGAATGGTTCATAGTGACTGATTTTGGCGGTTTCAGAGAGATTAAACATCTGCTAATAATATTCAGTTTATATCGCTTTGAATTTCATATAAAAATCTTGATTTTTACTGTATTTGAAATGTCGAATTTTGTGTTAACCAAGCAGCATTTGCGGGAAGTTTTGATTTTCTGCTATAATTGGAAGAAAAGTGCGGCTGAAGCCCATCGAATGCTTGTCGAAGTTTATGGTGATACTGCTCCAACTGATAAATCATGGTTTCGACGTTTCAAGAAGAAGATTTCAGCGTTGAAGACAAGCCTCGCTCTGGACAGCCAAAAAAATTTGAAGACAAAGAATTAAAGGCATCACTCGAAGATCAAACGCAAGAGGAGCTTGCAGAATCATTGGGGGTAACTCAATAAGCCGTTTCTGTTCGAGAGCCATGGGAATGATTTAAAAATAAGGAAATTAGGTGCCTTATGAACTGAAACCGAGAGAAAGGCGATTTTTCACTTGTGAACAGCTGATTCAAAGACAACAGAAAAAAATAAAAAATGCTAGAGGGAAATTTTTTTGCATCGGATTGTGACTGGAGATGAGAAGTGGATATTCTATGACAACTCCAAGAAGAAAAAATATGCTAAGCCCGGTCAATCGTTGCCATCGATCTCAACATCAACACCACGACCGAACATTCGAAGATCTCTCTGTATCTGATGGGATCAAAAGTTTTGTTTACTATGAGCTGCTGAAACCTAACGATTCCATTACGGACGATCGGCTACATTGATTCGTTTTGTTTCGTTTGAGCCATGCATTGCGAGAAAAACGGCCGGAATATGAGCAAAGACATGATAAAGTTATTCTTCTTCATGACAACGTTCGGTCTCGTGTCGCTAAAGTCGTAAAAAAATATTTGGAAACGCTCAAATGGGATGTTTTATCGCACCCGCCGTATTCTCCGGACATTGCTCCTTCTGATTACTAGTTGTTCCGAAGGATGCAGCACATTGGCAAGTCACCAGTTCATTTCTTTCACAGAAATCGAAAATTGGCTCCAAAATTGGATTGCCTTCAAAGACGAGATTTTTTTTGGAGATAGAATTCGAAAATTGCCTGAGAGATGGGGAAAAGTAGTAAGCAGCGATGGACAATACTTTAATTGATCTGTTCATTCATTTTGTTTTGAAATAAATGCATTTTTGAACACAAAAAAACGGACTGAACTAATTTGTACTCCCAATAGGAAAATTATTTTATAGGATAAAAAGCCGAACGAATTTTTATATCACATTAAGAAAGAAACTCAGCAACGAGGATTCACCATGTCGCAAACAATTATGTTCTATTAATTTAATCAAAAACTAATTTTTGATTCGTCAGCGAATCAGTGTCAAAATTTTTTAAATCAGTGAAGTAACTTTTAAATTTAGTTTTAATTAAGCAGTGTTTCTTGAAAAAACAATTTAATATATATTGTAATCTGAAAGGAAATCAAATATTAAAATTAAAAGTTTCAAATAAAATGATCTTAATACAATGAAAGAACAACACTGACTGACTCACAATTCAATAACTTCGACATTTATTTCCATCAACAATCGGAAAGTAAGCTTTGGGAAGTCTCTTCCGTCTATAGATTGAGACCATGCGTTTGCTTCCTGATGTACAGCATCTCCGCAAACCAATCTCTTTCTGTACTGAGAATTATTAATTATCTATGCGGCTATTTCCTTTATGCTAGAGGGACATTTTCGACATATGCTAGAGGGAAATTTTCACGTTATTATATTATAAATCGTGTACGCATTCAAGAGGAAATTGGATCAAATATCGATAAGACAAACCCATCAACTGCTCTTCATTTTAGAGTTCACAATCGATGTACGTGCTTCAGGCGCTGAAAACATTGTAGCAGATACATTATCTCGCGTCGACATTATCATGTCGATGCCAACTAGTTTAGATATGCAAGAGATTGCAGATGCTCAAGCTTCGGACGACGAATTGCAACAATTGAAGCAATCTATATCAACGTCTTTGAAACTCAAAAAAGTTTACCTTATCGGAAACAGCATCCAATATTTACTGTGACACTTCAGAAGAAGAAATTAGATCATATGTTTCTGGTTTATTATGAAGACGAATTTTTGACATGGTGTTTTTTTTTGCTTTGACATGATGCATCATCAATGTCTTATTCAAGCGACAGAGCAATTCACCGACAAATTGCGCAAAAATTTCTGTGGCCCTCCATGGCTAAAGACATTAAAGAGTGGGCTCGTACTTGTCTAGCATGCCAGCAATCTAAAATTCATATGGCATAACCATACCTTGCCTATCAAAATACCAGTACCAGATACTCGTTTCGAGCACGTACATATCGATATCATCGGTCTTCTACTTCCATCTAAAGATTTCAAGTATTTATTAACAATGATTAACTCGATTTACTCGGCCGGAAGTTATTCCATTACAGGACTGCAGACACGGTGGCGAAGATATTTTTCACTCACTGGGTAGCCAGATTTGGAGCTCTACACCTGATCACGACTGATCAGGGCTCGCAATTCGAAGTTGTTCGATGCATTAACCAAACTCGGTTCTAAGTGTTGTTGGACAACTGCATATCATCCAGAATCTAATGGCATCATCGAATGATGGTATCGCTCTTTAAAAACTGCATTAATGCCACGGTGAAACTCAGAGTGTGTTTGGGGAGACACTCTTGTGCTATGGACGCAAACGCTACCAATGCTGTTCTTGGAGTCAATAGCGCGATAGTGTTAGCAAGCTCCATGAATGATCCTAGCGTAGCGTTGGTAGCATTTAATCAGAGAGATATATTCGTCGAGATTAAGTTAATGTAGGATTCTGTTTTCAATAACCAAACTTTTCCTTATAATTAAAATTTTTAAGGTTTTGTAAAATATTTGTGACGTAAATTTTTTATTTTCTCATAGTGAATAACAGAACGCAATCTCAATTGCAATCTCTATTACAGCTTGCCGAAGTGAACAATGTAGAAACTAGATCAAATTAATAGTACACTAAGAATCCTTGAGCATCCGCTGTTGATTTCAGAAGAAGAAGCATATCTACATCTAATAAGGATCTGAACCATCTGCAGCGGAATATCTTGTCGCGCTATACCGCAATAGTAACTTTTTTCTGTACACGAGAATTAAAAATTGCCAAGATACCTTTAACAAGATACCTCTGACTTTCACATTTATAATGAAATCAAATACACAAGTTGCATTTCGCAGAAACTTTGAAAAATTAAAGATGATACACAAGCAAGAATTACGTTCAGCCTAGTGGCAAGCCATCAGTAGAGATTAAAATTGAGATTGCATTCATTATGATAAAATTTGAAATTCACGTACATTTATTCTAAGAGAGAAAAGTTTGATGACACTCGAGAACAGAATTCCCTTAAACATTAACCTAACTTTGTTAAACGCTATCAACGCTACGCTAGGATCGTTCACGGATCTGTAAACGTTATCAAACGTTAACGCTACCAATACATTATCTCGGAAGAAATAGCGTTGATAGCGCGCAGTTGACATAACACGCTACCATTAATGATGTCATGATCGTGTTTGTTAGCGCTATCTGCAGCTCTGCGAACAATTTGTAGCGCTAAATAGCGCGAATAGCGTCTCCCCGAACGCACCCTCACTAGACTGATCATTGCCAGTAATATTATTCGGACTAAGAACTTATTTCAAAGAGGATCTAGCACTTGTAGCAGAATTAGTTACAGCACTACGCTCAAAGTATCAGGTGAGTTTTTCTCCTTTGAAGAAATGTCGAGCGATCAACGAATTTTCGTCGAGGATTTCCGCGTAATTATACAAAAGTTAGACGGTCGGTCTAGCCCAATCTTTCATCACATTAGATTTAAGTTATTTTTTCGTAAAGATTTATAATTGCTCTCACGTTTTCCTCAAAGTAGAAGATAACAGACGTCCCCTCAACCGTATATCGAAAAACCGTATATCGCATAAAGTATTAAAATATAAAACAAATGCTTTCGGACAAAGTTTTTGTCCCATAGAAGTCGACGGCAGATGTATCGATATCACTGTCGATAGACTTATTATTAATTATTAAATTACCTCGCTTATTTAATAATTCAAGACTCAGAAACTACTCCGTCCACTACGTCTCCGTCTTCAATTAACATTCCAAAGCAATGTAAACCAAAGGACACATCCTGATTCAGCAACCAAGCGAAAGAGTATTAGATTAAGAATTAAGAATTAATTCGTGCGATATTTCATTAAGCGATTAATAAGCATAAGTTTCTGTTTGTTTCATTTAATTTTATTTTTTGTTATTTTCGTTCTAGCGATAATTTAATCAGTATTTCTTTCCTTAAGATTTACACTGGGAGAGGAGTACTGTGGCATTGCAAGCGTTAGTTGCGGCGCTCGAGTCAGTTCTTTTTCCTCTCTCTCTCTCTCTCTCTCTCTCTCTCTCTCTCTCTCTCTCTCTCTCTTTGGTGTCATGGCATTCTGCGTGCGGATCTTTTGTGAGCCTCAGCGAGCCTAGAGTTTAATTAAGTCGGTAAGATTATGATATCCGAGCCGTCATACGTATGCAATCATGTCTCTATTTTTGTAATCTATACGTTCTAAACAATCATTTGAGTTTGTATTAAACTGCTTTATGGCATATAAGTCAGAATCAATGAGTAACATTTATTTGCAAACAATTTCTCGCCAATTGTCTTTCGCTGTTAATTATCGTCGACGCCCAGACACGCTCAGCACCACATTGGACACAGTAATCACAACGTAGCCATAGTTACGCCATACATCGCTACTTTGTGGCAGTACAGTAATGGTAGCGATATCTTGTGCGGATTGGTGCGGGAATCGCACGCTTGATTATCTGGGATGCTAAAGTCGTTTGTTTTACAATCATTTCTACACGGTAAAAAATCTCCAAATTGGATTTACAGATTGTGAAAGTGTTTTATTACATAAATTAAAGTACGCACAAATAGGACCTCTACATTGGATTTCATGAGAAAGTCGAAACAAAGTTAAAAAATTGACTTACTTTTAGCTTCAACTATCACTCCAGGTATATATTTGCTTGATATAAGAGTTTTAGAGTCCATATATTTTAAAAATAAGCTTGAAGTCATATTACTGATACGAACAATATCGAGTTTGTAGAATTAAGATTGAAGGTCTAGAAATAAATATTTTCACCGTGTAGAAAATACGTGTATACGAATGCTTTGCGAAGACTAGGAATGTCAATAGAGCTAAAATTCCATGTAGCAGTAGTTGCGCGGTCTTGCGATAGATGATGTTGGCATATGATAAATAAAGACAGATATATGCGTTTGAGTAAGACAAAACGATATATAATGTAAGAAATGAATCAAAGATGTTACTATTATCGAATTTGGAATTAAAAAAATCTGTACTATAGATCAAGTTCGGTAAACCCGGATCTGTAATAAATTTTTAAGCCTTAAGCCATAAAAATGGACGAACCGCAATCGATTATTTTCCTCGCATTCGACTATTTATTAGTCAATTTCTTATATTTAAAACACTAGATTTAAAACACTATTGTAGATCCGGACTTAGGATTCCCTTAAGCACCGACAAAATACTATTAAAGACTATAAAGACTCCTTATGGGAGTTCGCGTTCTTAAAAATATTGATATGGAATGATTAAGAATTAAAAATTAATAACAATATATTAATTTTATGATTTATTAGACGATTTATTAGTTTAGTAGACATATCTATGCATTTAGAACTCAATAATACTCAATTATTCTTTAAAATTGTGATTTCAGTGTTATCTGACTTTTTTGTCATTTGATAACAAACTTTGATTATTAATAGAGAGGATAACTGCAGCAAAAAAATTATAATTTTTCTATATATAGGATATTATATATATATAATATTATTATATAATATATAGGATATTATAGCTTTACAAGTATACATATTTATTTATGGAACATTTATGTAATAAAAAATCATGAATAATGCATGAGCCAAATATTTATGTTAATAATACCAAATTTATATCAATTGTCGATAATGTCAGCGTTCTTCAATTATCTCTAGGTCCTCGAGGTTCTTTTTATATCACCAAAAATTTGCTCAGAGTTGACAGTCTTTAACAGTATTTCGTCAATGTCTTAAGTAATGTCTTAAGATGTTAAAAGCCACAGCATAGACGTTTGCATGACGCACAGTGCAAGTCAACTAATCAGAATCTTTACTTTCCTCCCATACCATAGAAAAGAAAAATTTTGATTGATTCCCTTATGCACTATGCAATATGCGTTATGCAAGAGTCTGTGCTACGGCCATAATATAGTTCTCTGATTGGTTCGTGACTTCTTAAAACTGTACTTAAGACCATTTTGAATATATCTGACTATGAATACCGGCCTTATAGTTCTCGCACACACAACGCAGCAATGCTTGCCGTGCGGCGGAAGTTACCCCACTAACTAATAATTCTATGTTCTTAAGTCGACCTCATGCAAAACTTCTAGAAATGATATAATATTACTTCTGCCGCGCGGTAAAAGTTGGATTGAGTTCAATTTTTGTCGCGCGGTGGAAATTATGTATCTATTACTTCCGAGCAAGTGAGACGTTGATTGGCTATTGCGTCAACTTCAGCTGCGCGGCAAGCGTTCTGTGGGGAATTATTAGGCCGGTTCTATATTAATTGCAAGCCGATCGCAATTTGTTGTAACAGCCAATCTGAAGCATTGAAATCATTTGCAGTTTGAAATCAACGTTTCATATTGGCTGTCGCAACAAACTTGCGATCGGCTTGCAACTAATGTAGAAACGGCTTAATCGTAAGTGCGTAATCGTAAATTTTCATTGATTTATCATTATCTAATTTACCGACATCAAAAATTTTGAAATTAAAAAGAAAAATAAAACTTGAGCAAAGATTTTGTTTTTTAAAATGTATTCTATGTATGAAAATATGGAAAATACACAAATTTACAAAATGACTGGAATATCGGAAAGAGTGACGTAATATTTACCCAAATTATATTTACGTATGCACTTATATGATTGTTTCATAAATATTTACTGATGTAATGAAACCAAAAATCACAAATTATAGTGCGAGTATTTATAATATGTATGTAAATGTAACCAAATATTAATACTATATAAATCTTTTTGAAATCGATACATACATTAAATTAATTGTAGAGGTTAGTTCGCATACTTAGATATTAGAGAAAATAAAAAGACAAACCTTTTGCCTCTTGCGACAGAATATGAAACACCTTTTGGATTCTAACCTCAAGATTTGACATTATTCGAGATAAAAAAAAAATATTGCGAAATGTTTAAGAAAACACCGACAAATCAAAACAAATCTGACAAGTGGTCGCGGAGATAGTTGTAGGTATTGTAGGGTTAGGAAATCTAAATTGAAATTGTAAATATGAATATTGTTATACTATACAACTACACAGCCAATCAATGCGTCTGAAATTTCGTCGGATTATTAGTCACGTGCTAGTAATTTCATTCCCTTTGCTGAGGATTAAAAGAGATCGAAGAATCTTTAATATGTGTATATATATATATATATATATAAATAATACACACACACACACACACACAC
>Ga0157364_1005525_pt1 | contig 12887 bp, 5 predicted proteins | sample AttsexASBM2_FD_111476 | JGI IMG/M metagenome (GOLD analysis project Ga0157364, IMG submission 111476) | Fungus gardens microbial communities from leaf cutter ant in Ribeirão Preto, State of São Paulo, Brazil - Atta sexdens ASBM2 | ecosystem: Host-associated > Fungi > Mycelium > Unclassified ... | reverse complement strand
TATTGTAACCTCGACATTTTTGTATTAGAATTTTCGTTTCAAAATTACCTCAAGAATATGTTCTTAAAAGGAATTACGATAGTTGTGAGATACTCTGTATTTGAGATATGGTATTACATAAAATTTTTCTTGATGATTATATATTTATCTTACAACTGTATACATTCGAACGTTTTGGCCTTATTTTTAGGCCATCTTCAACGAATAAAAATTAAGTTGAAGTAAATATTCTTGGTGGAATCATAGATGATTGTACAATTATTGTGAATATTCCTTTTTGAACAGCTATGTGACTGTTAAGATCATCCAAGAAAATGTCAATGCACAGTAATTTTATGAAATAAGAACATTGATCCATAATAAATTAAATATAATTAATTATTATCAAACTGCCACCGTCAAGATGTGAAATACAAAAGAAAGAAATTATATTTCAGCGATATGACATTAAAAAAAGTGACACGTACGTAGTAGCGAGTTTCCACGGGTTATCATCTTGCGTTCATCGTTTTCACATGGACACAAAGTACGGTCACGCGTGTGTCAAAGTACGCCGCAGTAACTGTCTGAATGCAAATTCGCATCGGCTTATTTATTACAACTGCTTTTACCCCATTGGAATACTTGAAGTAGTTTTTATTTTATCGTAATAAAAGTTATCGCGTAGACATTTCATAGAATATCGATAACACAATTGCATCTTAGGCTTATGGTATTTTACGTTATATAACGTAAACAGACTTGATGTCATAAATATATCAATAAAATGATGTATGTTCATTTAAATTATAAATTCGAAGTATTAAAATTACATTTTTCAGAATTACGTAGTCTGGCGCGAAACACGGACGTGTCTCCTTTATGAACCGGCGAGTTGCGTTTTATGAGTATCACTCGAATGTTGAAGAAACATAATAAAATCAAATTACGGATATTAAATATTTGTTGCAACTTGAAGAAACAAACATAATGAAGATTAATTTCTATGAAGTTAAAAATTTTTATTTTTTTTAAACTATATGTTAAATTATATGATTTAAAGGAGAGCAATTTATTTACTAAAATATCGATTGATTTTAATTAATAGTTGAAATTCAATGAATCATTGATTTCAGAGATTAACGGTAATCTGGAAAGTTGTATGCGTACATTTCTAACCACATTCGAGTTGCTTGGCGTTTACATGATAATGTGAAAGTACCTCGTACTTTTTGCGAGGACACCATGCTGGAATGCGTTTATCCAATCCACACAAGCGCGCAAGTGTTCTCAACGACTCTTTCGTCCGCATACCAACACGAACGATTTTTCCTTTTTTTCATCAGTAAGTCTAATTACTCGATTTCGATGAACGATCTCTGAATCTCGATTTTTTTGTGCAAAATAATTTTGCACTGATATCAATCTTTTATATGGAGAGCAATATCGATAAAAAGCGAAGAAATGTTGTCTGTAAATGATAAACAAATAACTTTATTAACGTTGCAATTATTATTCTCTTTAATAAAATGATGAAAATTGAAATTATTTGAGAAAAAAATAAAACTAGATGAATTAATAATAACAATTGAAATAAAAAATAATGAAACCTTTTGAATGATTTTAGAAAAAAATAAATAAAGAAATAACTTTGGTCAAAGTCTTTCCAGATAGTTTGTTACTATGAGACAAGTCTGCAAATGATGATCATGATAGCAGTAATATTCATACATTTGCTGTCTCGCAATGCAATTTTGTGTCGTCGACCCATCATTACCAAGAAAAAAGTTTTTTTTTCTTCAAACATTATTTAGGTTTATAAATATGAAGCTTTCAGATAAAATGTCTTGGATTCACATTCTTCAAGGCAATTTGTATATTTATTATCGAGACAATCCGTATTTTTCCTGTCTTAAAATAATGTTACAAATATAAGAATTGATATTTTTATTGCAACATATAAGGGATATTCGAGAAATTCTACAGGAAAAAAGATAGTTTGAAATTATTGATTATAAATTGATTATTGCAAATTGTTGAAGTATATATTCCCATTAGTATTCTCGAGTATATATTCCCATTTTAAGACTTCTACTCTATAATGTAAGTTTAATACTAAAAAATTAAAAAATACTAAAAAATTAAGAGTAAAAGATACACGTTAGATTTGCCAATATATCTTTTTTTTACGTGAAGAGAATTGTGGACGGAAAGGATTTGTTCTGTATTTCTGTCGTTTTGTCCTTTCAAATCTCCTAAATTTTTGCGATCATATGTTCGCTCGTGTTCATGCATAATTTACACACACACACACACACACACACACACACATACACACACATACACACAACACACACACACCACACACACACACACACACACACACACACACACATGATGACTGGAGAATATGGTACATCATATACAGAGGTGGTAACTGCAAGTGGACTGCAATTACGGTTGCTGTACTTGCACTTTAGAAACTCCAACCGCTAGGCGAGATCGTTTGGTCGATGTGTGGGTTAGTCGGACTCGAATTGGCATAAACGCGAAATTTCCGACGCATTTATGCTCTATATGTTGTCCCATGCACATTGTGAGCGAATTTTACGGAATCTCGATGCATTGATGAAAGTTTTCGCGTCATCAAGAGAAGTGTTTATGCGTTTTGCTTTAATCTGCTTGCACTCCGCATTGACGTGTTATCTTCAGATCGTCGCTCTTTCTTATCGTTTATATAATACCAGCAATGTAACTTTTTAAAGCTGCAGCTTTCAGCACTTTTTATTTTTGCAAGTTATATTATTATAATGTAATTGCGATAATATTACAAATGAAATTCTGAATACGTTTATAAGTCTTATGTACATTGATTTAAACAATGATCCGTATTCATAAGATTATCTTATTTCAAGATTGTCTTAAGTAATGTCTTAAAACGCTAATTCGGCCCTCTGATTGGTTCGTAACTTCTTAAGATTGTAAGAGAGTTTTGAATATAATAAATCTGACTATGAATACCGGCCAATGTGAGTACACTAAAAAAAAACATTTGTTGAATTTTAGTAAATATTTGTTTCAATATGTGTTTACATTTAGTAAATATTTCGTTAGTATCTATTATTGAAATAAATATTTACTAAAATTTAATAAATTTTGTTTCAGTGTATGAATTTGAATTAAGCATTGATAATTTAAAATTAGTAGATATTGATTAAAATAACTTTACAATTTAATATGTTTCGTAATATGTTTAATATAGATCAACCACGTCATACATTGATCCAAATTCAATGTATGACGTTTTGTTTTCAATCTTTTTCTCCTCTAATCTTGATTTACAGCAACGAATATATATATATATATATATAATAATCTGCGATCTTTGCAAATTTCGCAACATAGGCTGGCAAATAGCGTTATTCCGTCTGATAAACCGGCACATTTGTCTAATTATATTCTACACGTTCTAGTTATCGTGTAAACTTAATGAGCAGATATAGTATTGTCTCATGAGCAACTGTCTGTATTATGTAGTGCTATTCTATTACATTCCATTCAGTAATTTAATAACCGGTTCGTTGTATTCTGAACGCAAACTCGTTACCTGTTACAAAGCGAAGCTTCCCGCCTATGCGATGACCCCTACATGATACGAACCCCCCGATACGAACCCCCTTCGAATTTTCGAGGGATGATAGCGGATGATCGCTAATGCCACGTCGTTCGTATTGCGATAGCGTGCAGCTACCAACCTCGTTGCTTGCAAGAGAAGATCGGGATCATGTCCGTTATCGATTGTACCGGATGCCAACCAAAATAGAGTACCGTAAATTGTAGGCATGGATATTTGCAATATCGATCGCACGCATCGGTATGAAGGATAGTGTCTTCCACCAATCGATAAGAAGTAAATATTGTGTGTGTACACATATACATACATATGTATGTGTATTTCTCTGTATATTTGCATTATTTCCACGTATAACGTTTTAAACAAATTGATTTCTTACTTCAAAAGCTTTTATGCGTATATCTCATTCGCGATAAATTATATAAAATGTTTATTTACGTATATCTATCTTAGCATTTTTGGAATGGCTAAAATTCAAATTTGGTTAGCTCTTTTTTATAAACTATATACCACACTGAGAGAAAAATGCTTGGTATTTGTGACTACAATATAATTATATTATATTACTGTACAGGGGAGACTGGGGACAGTTGTAACGGAGGTTAATTGTAACAATGTGTATATCTTTTAAATGATAAGAGATAAAATGATTATACGAAAAATAAAAATAGTCGGTATATCGAGGTCCGCGTTTGCTGCATGACATTAATCGTGCGTGCGCTGCATGTAAAAGAAGTCCATATGTAGGGTGCTTAGATAAGCCATGTAAATTTATGATATACTTTGCTGCTTTAAACTTTTAAATAAAATGCTTTTTATCATGTTTATTCTAAATACATTTTCTCAAGCATGTCCTTTTTTTTAAGTTTCAAATATATTTTTATACAAATTCTTGATAACGACTAATAAAAGCAAGCAAAAAGAGATGTTAAAATAATAACAATTTAATTGTAGTTAGTACAAGTAAAAATAATTCCGTAAACGTTTCTACTCACAGAATCTTCTTCAGTACAATATGAATAAAATAAAATAAAATAAAATATTAAATTCTATAGTTTAACATATCAAAATAGAATGACATTCTAAAAATATCATCCCTCCTCTTCGAGATTATTACAGTCGAAATGGTTTTGTCCAAACGAATATATAACAGTAAAAATTATTCAAACTAGATCCCCGTTTGACAGCGAGAGTCGTGTTAGTCCTTTGTGTGTAACATAGTGTAATTTTAAAAAAAGAATCGACAATAGTAATCAGTAATAAATTAAAATCTTGATAATCGCAACTGTAATGTAGTAATAGCTCGAATACGTTATATTAAAAAATAAAAATTACACATTTCTTTATTTCCGTTTTTATCTCAGTATGGTGACCAACTCTGAAGGTAAAATGGATAAAGAATGTCTGTAATTTTTTTTTTTCAGCTTTGAACACAAAGTACACCAGCGACAAGTACGTTATCATGTATACATTTTAAATTTTATCGTGGAAAAGGAATTTTTATTTTGTGAAATCACTACGAAGAAATTCGACAAGAAAAACATAAAAAACGCTAATTTTATCGGCAATACAGGTGACTCCAGCATCCCCTTAACGTAAAAATTTAAAGTTTTCCCTATAAAATCATTTAAAAAAAATATTCGTATTTTTTGTTCCTGAGTTATCGTAGATTAAATAAAAAGAACATTTTGACTTCGATTGCTCATAACTGTCTGTTATTAAAAATCATCACGTATTTTACGAAAAAAATAGATTTTTAAAGCTGAAACTTTGTTATTGAATAGTATAATTGTCAATTTTTAATAACCATTTTTTAATAACCATAGACTTGATAGAAATGAAGCGCCTCTCAAAAAAGTGCCAAGACTTACACAATAATTACTTGACCCAATAATATTATATAGAGGAAAGCCCCATAATATGAAATAGCGTTTCCGTTAAATTAATAAACGCTATCTGTTGATCCATCACGAATTTATTGCTTTTGGAAAACTGTTTAATGGAAAATTCGTTATTTATAGGTCATGCCCGTAGTTGTTGTAAAAAAGATTTTAGAATTTGGATGTCTTTTAGTTTCATTGAGATGAGCCTTTAAACTCTGTTTATTATTTAATAAATAAATATTTGGCAATAAATTTTTCATGTAGTGATACAGTAAGATCGTACTAATAGAAAAATACGTTGAATTGCTTAATTATAGAAATTAGATTTGACGATCGTAAAATGCCGTAAGGCATGGAAATCATAATATGAAATCATAATATCCAAGGTATTTCTAACATGAAATAATCTATGTTCTTATTTCATAATGAAAATCGTTGTTAAAGTAGAAATGTTATCATAACAATAAAAAGGATAACCGGAATGAATATCGAGTGCTTGTTTCTGTGATGCTTACAATTATCTGAAGACAAATCTTGAATACAATGCATCGCATGCTCATTTTGCGCGCGCACTGGCTGTGTTTGTATTTTTGAAACATTAAATAAAATTTTTTAATTGCAATACTGTACTTTGAGTCTCATTATCGATTTTTTTACTTTGCAACTTGCTCACTTTTTATAATTCTTTAATTAAAAAAAAGAATAAAATTTGAATTAAATTTTACATAACATTATCTTATAAAGTTTATTAAATTCCCTTCAAAATGACTTATTCTTTTTTTAAATTCTGTCCGTAGATTTCTAGCATTTACTGAAAATGAATTCGATATCTCATAATATGATAGGAGCCTTTCTTCTAAATATTTCTCATACTTTATTTTTTATCGTATATGTTTAATACAATAAAAATAAACAGCTTAACAGAGAAGCTAGACTTTTTTAATGAGAAATTTTAAACAAATCGTTTAATTATACACGTCTTTATCCTTGACCGGGAATACACGAAAGTTATGAATAATCCGCGTGGGAAGTGATGTGTAAAAGAGCGAGTCAAAACACACACATGCACACACACATATATATGCCTATAGATTGCAATCATGGATTTTAATAGGGAATCGCGAATTGGTGGATCGAACAATTTTTTCATGCGATATAATTGAAATTGTAGTCGCAATTCGACGTTATACGGAAATGACGAATTCGCCGATTGGATATGCTATATTGGAATATCAATGCACAGTAACGATTTACTCGCATTCAGCATTAACTACGATAAATACGACATTAACGAGATATGTTCATATAAACCTTCTCTTTGATGAATGCAGAAATATGGAAAACGAAGAGAAAATTGGACGCAGTGGAAAAATAGAAAGGAGTGCTCGGAATGCATAGTGCGGCATTCCGACCGCTGCTCAAGTGAGAGCGAAGTCTCAATGGAGATTCCCGTCTGGCCTCTTCACGAACAGATTTTCAAGGAGCGCACGTACACGTATCTACGCGCGTATGCAGACGTGCATAATGGAAGGAATTTACGTTACGAAGCTTTTGCGTGTGTAATATGTTCTCCTCCGTTCGGAAAATGCCAGGCGGAGTGCCGAACGCATCGCCGAGATAAAAGTGCAAGTCGAGATGCGTGGGACATACATATGCACGTCTCATCTGCTATACAGGGTTGGTAAAGACTGATATTTTTTTTTTAAGAATAAAACGTATCGTGTTTTTTCTTAAATATGTTTTTAATGCGTCAAATATTCTTTAAACTGTAAAAAACTATATATTTAAAATATTAAAAACATCAATTAATAAGCATGTTTTAAATTGTTTAAAACACGTTTTTTATCAACCCTGCTGCTATAACATCGATATCTTGGAATGAAACCGATGTCGTTCTGCATCTAAGAGTTCGAAATGACGGATATTTTACTTTATTACGTACACGTGCCTTTTTATACTTTTGTGAGACCATATTAAAGAATATTTTATAACATCGACAACTATATTATTTACAAATAATATTATTTGATACTATTGAATACTATCTATGCTGAGAAAAAAATGTATTATTAAATATTTGCTTGAATAATACTAGCTGAATATTTAGAAATAGAAACGTATCTTTATACAAGTATAAGAACCGTTAATTTTATTTGATTATCATTTTTTACTTAGTAAATATATACATAAATATATATTACTACTGTTGGTGCTATTCAAAGAAATATTAAATTTTAGTACATTTTTTCCTTAAAGTACATAATTATTAAATAATCTTGTACTTAATAAATGTTACATTATACGTTTATTGTAATATGAAATTTACGTCATAAATTATTCAAGAAAAAGAATCTATCGTTTATTTATTTTATTTATTCATTTTACTTATTTGAAGAAATTTTCTCCAGAATAAAGCCTCTTACCAAGTAGGAATTGGCATGTTTGAAGAAATTAACGCCGACGCTTTTTCCCTACGGAATGTTACAAAGTAGGAAACTATATTTGCGAGAATGTTTTGTTAACACTAGCGGGACGCGTCCGGTCGAATAGTATGTGAATCACGACGAAGTATATACATATGGAATTCGAAGCACGGAAATTATCGTTCTGAGTATTACGAAAGACCCTGTCATGCGATAAAAATAGAAAATAGGTGTGCTAGTAGAGAAAGGTATCTGTAAATCGAGAATGCATCTTAAATTGAATAATTGAATAGCATATGTTTTAATTCGATGAGCGATACTAAAGATCTCTCTTTATTGGAGAAATACGTTTATAAAAAAAGTAGTAGTGAAATAGTATTTTTATTATCGAAATTATATTGACACATATACGGTATACAATTTTCTTTTTTTCTTAATAAATTAATTTTGTTAAACTTAGAAAAGTTATTTTTTAAAAACTATGACAAAATTTTCTGTACGTTTTCAATTTTATATTCAATATTATAAAAATATCAATAGAAAAAAATATATTACTAAGATATTTTCTGTTTTTCTTTTAATTACGAAAATGTAGCAAATTTAATTAAATAAAGATGAATTTCTCTTTCTTACCAGAGATTATAAAAAAAATAGTAACGAAATGGTATTTTAATTGTTAAGATTATATTAACATATTTATTAACATTATATTAACATACATATATATGGTGTACAGTTTTCTTTCTCTCCTAATGAACTAAAAAAAATTGATTTTAAAAAACTTTGATCAAATTCCATACGTTTTTAATTTTACATATTATAAATATCAATAGAATGAAATATTTACTAAAAATTTTTACGCTTTTCTTATAATTACGAAAATACAGCAAAATAATTTAACAATTGAACGCATTGTAATTAATTAAATGGAGATATAGATTGTACTTACACACAGAAATTGTGATAAGATAGCATCAAAAGGTATGTAAGTGTATTTTTATTATTACATTTTAAAGGTATTAGACATTGTTTATTTATTTTAAGAAAGATCTCTTACCATTATTATATTTTTATTTGAACATATAAATTTGATCTAATATTGAGGTAAGATCGCTCTCCTAGCCGCGTGAAAAAGTAGTTCACACAGCCCTGGGACGACCTGTGCCTCCTCAAAAATTAGTTCGCTTAATCCAGCATAGCTAAGCGTTACCAAAGCTTTATATTTTCCTTACTCATTAGTTTAAGGCACGAATCACCGGTCTCTCAGTCGCGTACTTATACCCACCCAATGGATTTCTTCGCACGAGATAACACCAGTCCTGGTTCGCCATCTATCAAACGTACCAGGCACTACAATACTGAATCCGCCAAGTTCGATTTTATACGTGTTATAACAGAACTGATGTTGATTAACGAAAAAGGAAATTTTGATGAAAATATGATATCCCGGGTTAAACCGCCAAACTTAAAATATGAATTCGGGATCTCAAAACAAACAAAAATTTTCCTCCGAATGTATGCTCGTTCAAGAGATATTTAATTCTGAAGTTATATGCAGAACTGTAGGAATGAATAATATCGAAATAAGATCTATTCTCTTTATAATAATCAAAATTTAATTATTAAATGTTTTGTTCAAAATAATGACCTCCAGCCCGGGACAAGCATTACATCTATCGATGAGAGAACGAGTGGCTGACCGAAGTTGTGCGTCTGTAATTTCTTTGCACAATTCTTCGTTTTAATAATTGAAGGCCATTAACACTGCATACACACTTTTTGCTTCAAAGTACAGAAAAAGTCTAATGGTGTAATATAAATATAATATATCGGCACATTCACTATTAGAATATGAGGCATGATTATCAGTTTATTCGACAAAACTAATAGCATTCAACAAACTAATAGCAACGAATGAGCTTTGCGAACAAAAGCCTCAATGACTTTCGAACTTCAGAATAAAAACAAGAGATATTTCAATTATTCCTATAGTTCTGTATAACTTCGAAAGTAAATATCTCTTGAACGAAGAGTTTGCGAGCCAGAGAAAAATTTTTGTTTGTTTTGAAGTCCTGAATTCATATTTTAAGTTTAACCCGGGACCCTGTAATACTTCTTTTTCAAATGTACATCGCACTGATTGATTTTATTTAAAGTCTGCTAATATTGTTACTATATTTATGTTTATATTTTAATATTTATACACTTATAGTGATAACTTGATAATAGTGGTTGTATCTGTTCATACTGTTAGTATATCTTTTAATATTTTTCTATTTATATTTTATTCATCACTATATACTGTAATATTTGATTATGAGTTTAGATTGTTAAGAGTTTAGTGAAGTCATTAAAAATATTAAAATCGTCCTTTTTCTTTTCTAAGAGGAAATAAAAAGTATTCAAAGGAAACCTGTCAGTAATGCGCCTGATTATGAAAAAACGTCGAAGTTGCTAAGCGCACTCTAATGCTTTCATTATGCCGTAATGAACTATAATGATATTAGGCTCATTATGCGCGTCGCTTATTAAAACTGCGCGGTCGGTCGGACAAGTTCCGTTTGAATATTCCAGTCAGTAATTCTACCACGGCTTATATCCTTATCAATTTGCTCCGGTAACAAATTGTTTTAACTGTTCGTTGAATAGAGCGATACAATAAAGCATGCTTATCGAAGCGGCGATAATGAAACGCTCAAAGACGTCTTAAATCTCCCTCTTTCTTCGTGTGTGTTCCGTTATTTATTGTTACTGCACATTGTTATTACATATTGTTACGTTTGAATACAATAACTCAAAAACGCAAACGATTACGCGAAAAAATTACATTTAAGTCAAATTTTAAAAAATTAAAAAATATATCTCTCCTTTTTAAAACTTTTCTTACAAATATATTAGAAACGCATATTATTTTTTAATATTCGTTCACATTATTACTATTCCGTCACTTTAAAATTGAAGTAAGAAAACTGATTTAAGTAAAAAATTTTATAAAATTGTATCGATAAAAAATAGGAATTAAAGATTCATTATGAATCGAAGTTAGGTCTTTAATGCTTCAAATAAAATGAAGATTCAGCTTTGATCTTTATGGGCCTTTAATTCTTATTTCTTATTGATTGTGTTTTTACATGTACGATCTAATAAGAGTCTTATTGTTTGTATCGATATATTTTGATAAAAATTTCTCAACTACATATTAATTCACATTCAGCAAATTTCATGTTCAGCCATTGTAATTAAATATTTCTGAACTTATACCACTCCAGTACTTCTCGAATTATCTCGTCCGGTTTAACACATCGTATTTGCGAGATATGGGACACCTCTGGTCCTCACACGCAGTTACTAATTATCTCCCTTTCGACAACATCCCGAGATTCTACACACATAGAATCGTCGCTCGGCGAATAGTTGTCTATCGTCTAACTCCGCCTTTAACATTGTGTGCGCCCTTCGACATTATCCCAAACAACACGTTTGCATTCTCTCTCTGCTAACATCGAGTTCCTACCTCCCTTCTGTACGTGTATCACTCCTGCTTTTCACTCCTCCTCCTCCTCCTCTCTTCCATGTGGAATCCATCTTTGATTTTAGCATCCTTGTTGTACATTGCGTTATGTGCATCGGTGCATATTGTTTGGAATACATTCTGCGTTTACAAGCGATCATCTGCATCTTGCCAACACCATATATCTTCGCGGACGACAATTCAGCATAAAAACAAATAGCATAAAAAAGTCATTTTTATTATATATTTTAGTTTCAAATAGAAATTTTTTTAAATACTTTTTTAAGAACAACGTTGTTTAAAATTAAGAAAAGACTTTATACTTACTTCTCTCGAATTTATTTAGTAAAATTATTAAAACTGATTTCTATGTTTTTGTTTTGTATATAAACTTATTTTAGTTAATACAAATAACAAAATTTTTTTATGAGTCTATGTTCTTTCTTAGCAACGTTTATTTGTTATTTTACGTAATTTGAATGGAGTCTATATATTTTTTTGTGATTAGCTATCGATTATATATATATATATATATATGTAGGTAATAAAAAAACAATTATAAACATATAATAAGCATTAATATTTAAGAATATTTCTCGCTTTTAGTCCTATACTCTCTATAATATGTCCATATAAAATCATTTATCTATCTAACTAAAACTACGTAAGAAGATAAAAGTAAAACGCACGATCGTTATCTGTATTTACAGATAGATTGACGGTAGACAGTAGAATCACTTCTAATGGGAAATTCTCATACGATTCATGCGCAAACTTGGTCGTAGTTAACTAAGCTAATGTTGACGTGTCTAAGCAATAGGAAGTGACACAGTACGACGAGAAGTGTTTCCATCGAGCTTACTCGCAATCCGACTTCGTCGTCTAATGCACAGATGCAGGAGAGAAACGTGCAACCACCCCAAATAATGAGGGGCGCAATTTGTCGTCGCGTGCAAAATTAAAACGTCCCTTCCACGCTCCTTCAGCCCTTCTCGCTACGTGAAGGAAGACTCGGCATAACCAACGACCTCTCGTTACGAGTCTCGTTTACGGATTAACAAAAACGTTGGAAACACGAGAGGGATGATTAATTTACAGAGAAATGCTTGTTTTATTCTTTTAAATGATTTAGCAGTAAGATAATGTAAATATGTATCTTATACTTATAAGTTTATTATTTTGACATGTTTACATAATATATATTATAATATATTTATATTAAATAATTTAATATAATAAACATATATATATATATATATGTTATATGTTATAATGTATTTAATTAATTTTACACTATGACCAAATAATCGAGCTAGTAAAATTAAATTTCGTCGAAATAATAAACATAAAAATAAATTTTATTTAAAAAATTTTATTTGAAATTTAAGTTTGAAAATCATAGATCTTATGTTTTGTTTTTCTTTTATTTCTTTGCATAACTCAACAATATTTCTTTT
>Ga0157364_1005524_pt1 | contig 12887 bp, 5 predicted proteins | sample AttsexASBM2_FD_111476 | JGI IMG/M metagenome (GOLD analysis project Ga0157364, IMG submission 111476) | Fungus gardens microbial communities from leaf cutter ant in Ribeirão Preto, State of São Paulo, Brazil - Atta sexdens ASBM2 | ecosystem: Host-associated > Fungi > Mycelium > Unclassified ... | reverse complement strand
TTGTGGAACTGAACTTAAAACCTTCCTGCTGCAATGACGCAAATATACTGGAATGTTAAAATAATGTCCTTGCATTTACACTCAAATAGTTTCTCGACCATATGAACATATGTTTTAACATTCCAGTCATTGCTTTTTAGAAGATTAAATAATGCGGCGGTAACACAATTAGTTTATTATTATTAATATTTTTACATGCGTTCTAATTCGATCTTACTTTAGTTTATACTTTATGCACTGAGGAGAGCTCAATTTTGAGCTGAAATGTATGTTCTTATGTGTTCATTCATTTGATTTAAATGTTCAATAAAATCAGAATATTGTAGAATTTTAGTTATTAGAAAATTTTTGTGCATTTTCTTCCGCGCTGACTCCTTTATGTCATTTTTTATTAATTATAAAGTAATAACATTGTTAATTTTATGTGATGAAATAACAAATAAAATTAAGGTTTATTATCAAATTTAAAATTAAAATTAAAAAATAAAGTGTAAAGATATAAATTCTTCAAATAAAAATAATTCAATCATCCTTATTAAATACAAATATTCCATAATAAAAATAAATTATCACATTAAATGAAAATCAATATTGAATGGAAATTATATAGAATATAGAACAATATGTATTAATCAAGATTAAATACAGATATCAGTCCTTTATTAAAATTATCTTCAGTGTAAATTGTCAAATTAATGCGCATATATTGGATACAGCGCAAACATTAATATGACGTCATAAATATAAGGTCCAGAGATAAAAGTTATCAACGAACATCTTTAGTATTTGGCAAACTACTATACTACTTAATCGTAAGTTGAAAGGAAACTGAAATGTTAAATGATTATTGTATCATTTTAATACATTTTAATACATTTTAATACATTTTAATACATTTTAATACAGTAATAAAAACTTACATTTATAATAAGATGACGATAACACAGTTGAGTTAAACGAACAGTATAAAACGAATGAACAATACGAATTGTTTTGAATTTATGAGAGTCCGACAATAAAAGTGTTTTTATATATGCTTAGTTAATAATAAAATGTAGAAGCATTAAGATTTTGTGAAGAAGATTACCTAGCTAATAAAATTATCTTATTAAATAGAATTACAAGAAATTTATCTGCTAAAAAAATTTTTTAAACTGAACTTTAATTATAAGATGAGTTATTAATTATGGTTGGTTTGTTTAACTCTTGTGTGTAATGACTTTTATATATTTTAAAAAATGATAATGTTATTTAAAATAATTATTCATGTTATTCCAGTTATTATTTAAACAGCTATTAAGCTAAATTTAGTAACTAACAAAATTTTACTAAAAAAAAAAGAAGAGAAAGAGAAAGAAGAAATACGTCACGTGGATTAATTGAGATGTGTGAAGTAAATGAAAAGAGAAACAAAAGAAACAAGAAATGTATATGATTATACAATGTATGAGACAGTTATCGCTAATGTTTCTCGTTTATCATTATCAGTAATACCTAGCCGATATGAAAAGCAGCAACAGTTACTGATGGTCCCAATAAAGAATTAACTATCAAAAAGTGTGTCTTGAGAAACGGCAGAGAAGAGAAGGAGAACTAATAAAGAAAAGAGAGAGGGAAAAGAAAAAAAGTAGGAAAATAGAATGCTGATCGTTTTCATTTTTTCCTATTAGTTTGAAGTGTCGTCAGATTTTGTGAAACAGTGCAACAACATGGATAAGAACACGAGCGACATGAAACCAAATCCCAAAGAGAGCGCAAATGTCTTCAGTGTTCTATTCTTCTGGTTCGTCAAGACTCTCAGTAATTTGGCCAAAAAGAAAAAATAATAAAATATCTTTGCTTCTTGCAGAAAATTTTAATTTTTGCAAAAAACAATTAAAAAAAGACCGAAAACTTTCACTTTCATGGAAAAAAGTTTTCTTTAAAGAAATAAAAATTTTCTTTTTGTAAACGAAATTGTATTTTTCGAAAAAGATAATCTTCATTTTTTTTAAGATAAAATTTTTTTCTCAAAATGCAGAATATTTTTGCTTGTATTACTCTTAAATCTTCTTATTAATTACTCTTCTTGCCTTATAATATTTACATCTTACATTTTATTTTACTTTGAGGAAATAAAAAAAGCATTCTGCAAATTTTAACCGTTATTCAAAATATCGACGTACAATTTAGTCATACTCTTATTTTTCTATTTTTCACTGTTAAATTTAGAATGTTAAATTAAACCCAGTTTATTTTTTTTATATTTAGTTATTTAAATACCTGTTCCTACTACGTAATTAATTTAGCTGTGACAAAGTGGTTAAACAATTTAACTTATGTAAAAACTTATGTAAACTGTATTAAATTTAGTTTATTAAATCTAAATGTGTACGATAATATAGACTATTTGCTATAAAACTAAGTAATTTGATCATACAGAAATAGATTTACATTTTGATATATGTGGAAGATAAAAATAAAAATGTTGAACTCAAGCATTTGCTTGATTAGTTTTGCTTCTTTAATATTTAATAGTGTATATATATATATATATGTGTGTGTGTATATATAGGCTATTATTTATCATAATATACTTGAATACATATCTAAAGCCTTTGATCTTGGTATTATATATCTGGAGACACAGTAATGTTTCGGTGTCTAAGCCGAAAAATTGTAATTGTAATATAATAAAGTACTGTAATACAATAAAGTATATATATTGAAAGCATATAAATTGTTTGATGCGCATAGGTGGATGCGAGAATTATTTATGACAGGCTCCAAGCGTGATTTAGAGGAATCTGACATTTATCGACCAATCAAAGAAGATGAATCCCAAAAAATAACTGATCATCTTGAAAAGTGAGTATTGCCTGCGATAATGACAAATGAATATACATTAATAAACGCACATTATGATGCCTGTAAAAATTATAGTTTCCACTTTTGTATATGAAATAATAATTAAATGAATTTTAATAATTTTATATAGAATGGCGCACAAAAATGTTGTATCATTTAATTACCTTACTTAAAATTATATAGTTGTGATATATCAGATTTTTTTTTATCTGAGCGAAAAATTTATCTGTACTTCGCAGAGATTAAATGGTATATGACATTTCATACAAATGGTATGACATTTCATACAAATTTATATTGGGTGCTTTCCAGCAAGAAATACAGATGACTCAGTATAATACAGTTAATCATTGCATCATTATTGTTTGCCAATATTAAACAAAGATAAAACACTTCACTGTGTTATACTATTTCATCTGTATTTTCTGGAAAGTTTCCATTATACATAATAAAATTTTGAAAGTTATTCTATTGTGCGGCGTCCATTATTTTACATTAAATATCTACTCTTTAAAATAAGAATGCAGTTAAATATGGAAAAAGTAAAGTTAATTTATTAACAGTAAATCAGTTTTGTCGTCTTTATAGAATTCTAGCGTATTTTTTCTAGGTATTGGAATCACGAGCTGGATAAACTGAAGAATCTGGAATATACCTTAGGCAAAGACGGGCAGAAAGTGTCACTAAAAAAGAATGTTCGTCCAAGATTGTACAAAGCGATCTTCAAAGTTTTTTGGTTGCCTTATATGATAATCGGAATCTGCGTATTTATTCAAGTACATTGACACATTTATGAAGAGATATATTACTGTTTGCGATACTTACAATTATTTCAAGTGTGTTTATAATAAAAGAAAAATATTAAAGGATATTCTCGTGAAAAGAGAGAGAGAGAGAGAGAGACAATTGACGATTTGTTGCGTTAGATGACAATCTTCTGTTTACAAATTAGTTAACAATGAGGAAGAAAATTGATCTAAGTAAATCTAAGATCTCTTTTTCTCTTTTTCCTTATTATTAGATCCAATAGTTTTACAAGTTTGGGATTAATAACGTTTTCCATTGAGAAAACTAGTGCAACACTGAATGCAAGTGAATGCAAATCAACATATTTTTAGTGTTAATAAATAATTTAATCCTTTCAATTAATAGTAATTTCATCACGATAACCTCATAACGTTGAAAGGATTAAATTATTTATTAATACTGAAAATAAGTAAATCAATTTGCAATTGCACAGTGTTATACTAGTGGAAAATGTTACAAATTTTAACTTTTATATTTTTAGTGCAGTGTAGTACGCGTAGCAATACCGATCATTCAAAGTTGGATTGTTAACTACTTCTCCAGAAATTCCAACTTGAAGTACAAGATAGAGAAAAACGAGGTGCTGATCTACGTCGTTTTTATGGTCATCTCTAGTTTCATCTCCGTTCTGATGATGCATCATACGATATTGCAATCGCTACACATCGGCATGAGAATCCGCATCTGCTGCAGCTCTCTCCTCTATCGAAAGGTAATGTTGCGGATTAATTTGTAAGTTTATGCATTAATCAAAGTTCTTTCTAGGAAGAGAGGAGAGCTGCTTTTTCTATACTCGAAAAGAGTGTTTGATTTAATTAATTAATTAATTAATTAAGTAATAATTGTGCAATGCTTTTACTGAATTGGATTAACTCACAAGATTTGTCATTGTTGAAAACTTTGAGTAATCTAAAGAGGAAACTGATTACAATGTCAAAAAATTAATTTAAATCAGTTTCTTTTGATGTTTAAAGAAGTGGCTGGTCGTATTGAGCTCATTATCTCGCATATTTATTGTCTTTCGTTGTCAGTCATTTGCGTACATTTGTTATCTACCATTCTCAAGTTTCTTGTGAAAAAATGTGGAATTTAACACGTTTAAAATCATAGGTCACTATAAATGCATTTTCTTCTATGTATTTCTATAATCACTCAGAGCATTTAGAGCTAAATTTATTTTTATGACATACATTTTAGACATTTAAGCATTATATATGAACGATCTATTAATTGATTACGTGCAATAATAACGTTGTTTTTCTGTGAATGTATAATGACATAAGTTCAACTGACGAAAACATTCGTCAGTTATTTATTAATGTAATAGTTTCCTATTTTTGATCTTTGAAGGCATGATTTGATCTAAAATTAAAATTTTAATTTTCGTATTGACTTTGAAAGATCTTTTTCATAGTACATATATATTTTTTTTATAGATAAAAAAAATGACAAATGAATATGTGTAATTTATCGTACAAGCCAGATATCTTCTTCATTATGCATGTCCTTCGACCAACCGATAGTACGATTGCTGGTACCCCGCGAATATGCATCGCAGAATGACACATGTCTTCCTGTACTTATCTCTGTCGAAATATAGTAGACTATTACTACGTAAATAGAGAGTAAAACCTAGTCAAATGGAAAATAACAGTTTTCATTTGTTGCAATAACATGTAGAACATTGTTTTGTAACTTAAAATATTTCTTTCTTATTATGTCTTAAATTAAAAAGTTTTTTCAAATTTATATTTAATAAATTTTTGTTTTAATGCACTTTTTTAAATTGCGTCCTTGTATTATTTTACGATTTTATATAAAATAAATTAAAGGTTTTTAAAAAATGGAATTCTTTCAGGAAGAATTTATTTTAAAAAAAGAGAATACAATTTTTTTAAATATATCATAAACACAGTTTTTTTTAATTACATAAAAGTAAGTCTTGTAATTATTTATTAAAACTGTCGCAGTTATTACGGTTGAATAGAGCATCTATGAATCAAACCGGTACCGGACAGATCATGAATCTTCTCAGCAATGACGTCAATCGCTTCGATCAATTAACGACGTTCCTGAATTACATATGGATTATGCCTTTTCAGGTTGGAAATAAATATCTCTTATTTTTTCAATTAGAATCGCTTAAGTTGATGACAGATCATTAATTTTGTTTGAACAGTTGCATCTATTGACAAATTTTATTAGCAGAATGATCGCTTTCATAGAATCTGTTATATCAGATGTAGCAACAAAATGCCACAAAATATATAACAGAATTTGTCTATATATATGATATTTAAGGAAATCCTAAATGAAAGATTTCGACATAATTTTACTTCACTGTTTTATGTACACACATATAATTCACGACACGTCTAGTTTACAAAACATCGATCACTATGTACTACACATTAATATATGTGCACACATATTAATACATATAAATTTTCCTATATTATTTTCTATTATACTAAACTCTTAGGCTCATTTCTAAAAGTACAATATTATTCTTTCATATAATCTCTAGTCTTCTATTAAAGTTTAATTGTTTTATATGTAGAAGTATAAAATTTTTATATTATGTATTACAAATCAAGAGAAATCGATAACAAAACCGCAGTAAATTTCTAATTTTTTTTAGTTTTTCCTAAATTCATTATTAAATTACAATCTGGAATTATTGTCTTATATATCTATACTTTAATTTTCCTTCTAGAGAAGAATTTTTAAATCTATTAAATACATACAAAAAAATTAGTACAAAAATTATCGCGTTCAATCAAGAAAACAGACGATTGTAGGATCTCTTTAACAGAAAATTGACGGTAAAAACCGAACGAATTTGCAGTATTTATACATAATTTGGTCCAGATTGGTAGTACAAATCCAGTAGAATCTGTTTAAATTCAAATTCTGCTGTCAAATTATATTCTGTCAAATTATAGTCAAATCATATCATGGTCTGATAATAAAGTTTTCAAACTGCAGAAATAAAAAATATCTTAAATAATAAAATGTTATATTTTATCTTTCAAAGTAATTTTCAATAACATTTTACAGACATTTTTTAAAAAAGACATCTAAAAAAACATAAAACGTGTTTCATGTCTCAATTTTAAACTTGTTGTTTAATTGTTTGGGTTACTAATCGGCTCTAGCTTTTTTATATTTCATGTTGTTCTCAAAATTCAAAAACATTAATGAGGAAAGATAAATATTTTTAAGACATTTAAGGACATTCAGAGAAATGTGACAAGTGATCTGAATAATACTTCAAGGACAAACTTTAAACAAAGTTTTAAGGCTTTATATTAAAACGTATAAAGTATATACTAATGGAGGCATTAATGCCTTTGGAAAATTAATGTAACATTTTGTTATCTGAGATAATGTCTGTGTTTTTTTATTCATTTTTAGTCAGTTGAAACAGTTTGAAAATTTCATACAAATCATGTGTTTTGACGAGCTCTGCTGGCAGATCACGAGCTTAGCGAGAACGCAGATAGTACCGAATCTGTTACTTATTAATTTCTTTTATAGATTGTTAATAAGTATATATCTAATTAGTTTAACTTAGAAAATCCATCTGTACACATTCAAATGTACACTTTACAACTCCGAGTTAGTTTGTGTTAGAAAGACGTAAGATCTTTTATTTTTCCTTATTTGAATGTTTCAAGAACTATTTGTTGGCTGCGTTTTTTTAATAGATCATAATCATGGGAACAATAATGTGGCAAAAAATCGGTATTTCGGTTCTTGTCGGTATTGGATCGCTGTTGATTATCGCATTAGTAGTACAAGGAACCTTCAGTTTGCTGAGCCGTAGAATCAGAGCTATGATTGCGCCACTGACTGACCGAAGAATACAGTTGATGAGCGAACTTGTAGCTGGGATACAGGTATATATTCACAGGATATGTAATTAGTTAATTCATTTTTAACATATAATATTGAACTATCAAGGATCTAAAAGAATACTTTATAGTTGCAGACGATAATCTTTCAATAGTTGTAAAACTGCTTTTTTTATTTAAGGCAATCTCTATTTTAAGCTCAAATAACTATTTACAAGAATAATAATTGTTTAATTAATCGAATTGATTGATAAGTCAAGATGTTTTATTACAATATAATATTATGATAAATTACATTGTGTTAAAAGGTGTCTGTTTCTCAACTAAATGATGATACAGAAAATAAAATCTTTATTTAAAAAAATTCTACAAATTTAAACAATTTCCAATTTTTTTGTTTTATAAAATACATATGAATATTACTGTGTTGAGAAACGGAAACCTCGCCTATCAGTGTAAGTAAATTTTTGGTATTCTCAATAAATTAATAAATAAATTTTATTATTTTCATATATTTTTCAAAATTACATAAACAATAAAAGAGAGTTTATACTATCAGATTTATTTTTGTGTATTAATTTATTTATTTTTTCATTAAAAAATATTAAATTTCTTAAATCTACGTAATGTATCTTACAAATTTACTTTATTACGTAAGAAACTCAAAACGGAATTTTTAACAATTAAAAGTTTCTTTCAATATAAAAAACCTGCAAGAAATTAAAATTGTTGAGAAATAAATAAAAAAGATTGAAAACTTTTTCTACTACGTTATTAGTAAGCATTTAACCAAATAATTAATTTAAATAACCGGTTATTTTAAAACAGTAATAATTTAGTTACAACCATTTAGTAAAAATAATCATTTGGTAAAAATAACTGTTCAGTTCATTACTATAAACTGTATTAATTGTTCCCGCACTTGACTACATTAGCTCTATTTTTTCCATACATTTTATTTTTAAACGATCTGCATGAGTAACTAATGTTTAAATGTCAATTAAATTTTAGTCAGTAAAATTTTGTGAAACAAATTTACGAGATCATAACTTTTATTTCAGGTAGTGAAGATGTACGCCTGGGAGAAACCGTTCAGCAAGATTGTTTCAATGACCAGAGAGCTAGAAATTAATAAGATCAAATTCTCGTCGTACGTACGCGCAGCATATTTGGCCATCATAGTCTTCACCGAACGATTAACTCTCTATTTTGCCCTGATAACGTTTGTCCTAATGGGAAATGATCTGACTGCTGACGTGACCTACGAAATGTCGACATATTTCAACATGCTTCAACTCACCACTGCGTTGTACTTTCCGCAAGCGCTGATAATGCTGGGCGAATCGATGGTGTCTCTGAATCGATTGGAGGTATACAATTGTTTTCAAATTTGTGATAAACTCTTAAATCCACAATTTTTCCGATGTCTATTGTCACATACTAAAGCTTAATTTTTACAGGACTTTCTGCTGATGGACGAAGTGAACATTGATCGCTCGGAAAAAACATCGCAGTTTAAATCTCAGAAATCAAACGAATCGACTAATGAGACAGAGAATGAAATAGATAGATACATCTTGAGAAATGGAAGTATCAGTCTTTCCGAATTTCAAAGATTACCTGACGTTCCGGTCTACGTGAAGCTTCAGCGTGTTTCTGCCAATTGGATCAGTGGCCAATTGCCGCCGACTTTGTGCAACATCAACTTAACCATTAAGCCAGGTCAGTTATGTGCTATGGTTGGCGCCGTAGGTTCCGGAAAATCGTCACTGTTACATCTGTTACTGAAGGAACTGAATCCCGGAGCGGGTTCAGTGATCCTCACCCAGGACTCTTCGAAGAATTTTCAGGGCAATTTGTCCAATGGTTATTTCACGAACAATCCAAATCTGCGCATCTCCTATGCTAGTCAAGAACCCTGGCTTTTTGGGGGTACAGTGAGGGACAATATACTCTTTGGCCAACCTTATAACAAGGCCAGATACATGCAGGTAGTTGTCGTGATCCAAAGTAATTGTTGCGGATACCTTACAGTGTTTATGTATTTCTGCTATTGTACAATATCAATATAATTTTTAGATGTAACTTATAACAATTCTCTAACTCTTCAGTCTTCCGAATCTATCTTCCAAATTAAACATGAATTACATTTTTAATTGTAACTGGGATAAAAGAAAATATCTCTTAGCAAATGTTATACATTTTGTTAAATCTTTAATCTTTTTATGATTACATTTAGATAAAAGAAAAGTAATAATATTTCTAATATTTTCCAAATTTATTAGCTTTTGCTAACGTTTTTCATTTTAATCGATTGAAAAATGTTTTAGGTGGCGAATGTGTGCGCTTTGATGAAGGATTTCCAACAGTTTCCACAGGGAGACATGACATTGGTCGGCGATAGAGGTGTATCCTTGTCTGGAGGCCAAAGAGCACGAATCAATCTCGCGAGGGCGGTTTACAGACAGGCGGATCTCTATTTGTTCGACGATCCTTTGAGCGCGGTGGATACTCACGTTGCTAAGCATCTCTACGGAAAGTGCATCACTGAGTATCTTCATGGTAAGACGAGAATACTCGTCACTCATCAATTGCAATTTCTCAAACGGGCAGATCACATCGTCATGTTGGATCGAGTGAGTCACATAAAATATTTCTTAATCATCTTTAATTTGAATATTTTTAAGTAAAGAGAAAGGGAATCAAAACGACGTGTTTATGTAGAATTCAAAATTATATATTGTATATTAACATAATTAAACTTAAAATTAACAAATCTTTCGATCTCAACATTGAGATATCCTCAGTGTAATCGCAAAAACTCATTTTTTACTTGTTTAACAATTCAAATTTTAACGGTTCAAATACACTGCTGGTAAAATGCTGTCGTTTGAAGCAAGCTTGAAAATAAGCGACAAAATTTTAACAGCAGCGTATTTAAACTACTTGTTAAACAATATTATTATACTGTTGGTAAAACGCTTTCATTTATCTTCAAGTAATAACGTTTTACTAGCAGTGTATTTGAACTATATTTGTTAAACAAGTTAATGTGAATTCTTATAAATATACTGAAGATGGCCCAATTTTGGAATTGAGACATTTGTCAATTCTATAAATTAATTTAATTATATTAATATAATTTAAAATTTTACAAATCCCTCGTTTTGGAGTTTTGGAGTATCTTTTTTTATTTTATTTAAATTTTAATTTATTGAGACTTATTAATTCACGATTTTGGAAATTTTTAAAATAATTTTTTTGTTAATTTACTAGAATTTCTATATTTTATAACAAATTTGAGAATTTTTCAGAATTTATGATAATTTCATAATTTTTTGTAATTTATTAGAATTTCTAATTTCATAACTTTTTAGAACTCAAATAGCATACACATTCAAAATGAGAACAAAAGAAGTTTTAAAGGCATTTTAAAAATATCCAATTTAAGACATTGTATGATATGATGTCTGAAAAATACTTTAATAATGTCTTTAAGACACCTTATTTCAATTTTGGACATGATGTTATCTAGAAAGAGTACAAATATATTTTGAGCATAATAATGACAATTGTCTTACAATTATTGTATAATAATCTTTTAACCGAATAATTATAAAGTTAAATATTAATGTTACAGTTCTTTTAATAAAAAATTATAAAAACTTTTTTAGTTCATACATAAAATTTTTAATTCAGAAGTTCAAAGAATTTACAGTTAATTATATTGAATTAAAAGATCTTTGGGAATTAAATATCCTGATTTTTTTTACTTAAGGGTTTCGTGAAGATGCAAGGAAGCTATAATGAAATAGTAAAATCAAATAAAAACTTCATTGGAATGATGGATAATTTCAATAACGAAGCGCAAAGAAAAGAAAATGAAATGAGAAGAGCTTCGGAAATGTCTAGGAGAATCACAATAACGAGACGGGTCTCGAAACTGTCGATTGCAAGTTCCATTATTGTAAGCTCATTTATAATAAAAAATTGTAAAAGAATAATTATTTACATGTTATTTTTATCTAATAAAAATATAGACTCGCAATAAAATAAATGAAAAAGATCTGATTGATATATGTTCGTATTAAAGATGTTTTAATTAATAATTAATAAAACTAAGTAAAAAAGGATATCAAATATGAAATAAGTAGTGTTGCGAGAGAAGTTAAGTGGCTTTTAAATAATTTACTTTTTTAAATATTATTTTTTTAATTTCTTAACTAGACTAATCTTATTAAATTATTATTGCGTCTATTATGAACATTAAAATAATTAGATTGTTATTGTACTATATGTAGCACTCGGAGATTGATGACTTGGATTATATGGAGAACACTCCGGAAGCCGAGATGACGGCACATGGTCGAATATCGGGCAAAGTATACAAGGAATATCTGCATAATGGCGGCAACTATTTCATGCTATTCATGCTACTGCTGCTCTTCATCATCGGTCAGATCGCCACTACCGGGAATGATTATTGGCTTTCGTACTGGACCACCTTGGAGGATGTCAGGCGTATTGGAAATACTAACGACACACAATTCGCGAATATGTATAACAATAGCTTTCTTGGATCGATCTTCACGCTAAACCCGGATGGTCTCCTCGGCACTATGGATGCCATATACGTATACACATTCTGTATCATCGCCTGCACCATTACCACGCTGTTGCGCAGCTTCCTTTTCATGAAGATCTGCATGAATTCGAGTTGCAATCTCCACAATACTATGTTTTCCAATCTGCTACAAGCGCGCATGTCCTTCTTCCATACTAATCCTTCGGGTGAGCAAAAATTGTGAGTTCTAATAGGTAACGATAATTGTTGTGCTACTCTCTGAGAAAATTTGAAAAAATTCTTTGGTAACAATTTTTTTTAAAAACTCTTATATAATTTGTCTGATTTTTTTTAGAATTTCCGTATAATTTTAGAAAATCTTTTAAATTTTTTTTTTATATGAATTGAACACTTTTTAGAAGCTGAAAACACAGTCTTTTGAAGAATTCTTTACATACGTCAATTCTAACAAGGAAATATTCTAACAAGAAAAAAATTGTTTTTTCTTATAAATTTAAGATATAAAAAATTCTTAAAAATATTATAAAAATTTTTTTAAGAGTTTACAAAATTTTGAATCCGGATACACGTTTATTTTTATTGAGTTCAATATTCTTAAATTGTAAAAATTTATTATTGTTATCCATGAAGAAATAAAGCGTGACATTTATGATCGCTTTCCGTTATTCATATCAGAAATATGAATCATTGAAATTATATTGATTTTGATTCTTGGACTTTAATTTTTTTCTTGTTGAAAAGTTAACGATTTTTATGTTCCAGGGAGAATTTTAAACAGATTTTCGAAGGAT
>Ga0157364_1005523_pt1 | contig 12888 bp, 5 predicted proteins | sample AttsexASBM2_FD_111476 | JGI IMG/M metagenome (GOLD analysis project Ga0157364, IMG submission 111476) | Fungus gardens microbial communities from leaf cutter ant in Ribeirão Preto, State of São Paulo, Brazil - Atta sexdens ASBM2 | ecosystem: Host-associated > Fungi > Mycelium > Unclassified ... | reverse complement strand
TCGGATTTGAACATAATTTCTTTAAATCAAATAAATTTTAGCAAAGAAAATTTCTTTAAATCGAAGCAACCTTTTCTTTGGGTATAATATTACATCGCAAAAATGAATTTTTCGATCTATATTTGTTGGATAGTATTAAATTGGATTTCTGTAAAAGATCGGCAATGTGTATACAAGAACGATTGTTAAGCTCGATTAATGTCAGTTCGCGCGGCCTTTTACTAACTTTTTCGGTTCATCGAATGAATTCTTGAGTGGTAAGAGGAAAGAAGGAATAGTAGTCGTGGTACCGACAAGGCGTGCGCTCTTGATGCGCGTTCCCATTAGTGCCGGGGTACCGGTTACCCGGTTATATGTATCCGCCGGAACTCGATGCACGCGAAATCCGGATAAGCTGTACGATTTGCTGCGCGGCGGGCGAATCCGCGCGACGGCACGATCTAACGACGAAATGAATAACAGAGAAGCGCGAGAGAGTGGCTCTTCTGATAGCGCTGTCGTATTTCGCGAGGAAACCCCCGACGGTCTCCGTGACGTCGTCGCCTGCCCGGGGATAATCGATTGCCGGTGCATTCAGCGCGACGATACCTCTGCGGGATGCATCGCGCACCGTTATTGTTGGAAACACCCAAGAGTCGCACGTGCGCATTTCAATGGTGCCGTCCGGAAGAGATAAATAGGTGGGCAGCGAGCTTTATTTTTTGGCCCGCTTCGTTCGCCCGCGAATTCCGCACGATCGTTCACTCGTTGACTGCCGTGATCCCTATTTGAGGACCGCGTTGAAAATAGCAAAAAGTGATATATCGCGCAAGAGGGAGTTAAACTGTATTCATAATTGTACATACTAGAGCAGAGAGAGGTTTTGGGGATTATTTGGTTACATATATGATTATCCATTATATAGACGAGGTTAAATGTTAAATAAATGTGTTTGATTAAATGTGAGCAAAATTTCATATAAAAATTTCAATGCCAGCAAATTATTTTCATCAATTAATAATTAATTATTCTCTTGGAAAGTAGCATTGGATTAGAATAATATATAAATCTTATGGTCTTTTTAGAAAGATGTTTTAAATTTATGATACAGAAAATACTGTCTATTGCAAAATTTACATTTGAGTAAAGTTTTAAAAAATCTATTATCAATTATTTAAAATTAATTTGTTACATTGTTTTATTCTGGTACATAAAAATATTCTACAAAAAGAAGTTTATCTAGTCTTTGAATGAAATTAATTGAAAGGGATGCACGGAAGCGATCTATCATCGTAAATATTAGAATGGATCTTTGTAATACCCATTCGCAAGGATCGATGATCGATGTTTCGCTCTGTGAAGTTGGTTGTGAAGCATATTGAGCCGATTTATTGTAGAATCTAGATCAGATGAATATAAATTTTTCAAAGATGCCACACAAGGAAGAAAGGAGCTATAAGGTGGACGTCGGGATGACATCCGAGAATTGTAGATTCATTGAAAAATGTATGGCTGTAATCCATCCTGCTTTGGCGCTGAGAAATCAATACCGCAATACCGATCTAGTAAATGATGCGGAGAAAATCTTAATGAGCTGTAACATGTCGATATTATACATACGGATTAATATAAGCTCGTTATTAATCATTGAAACTAATCCATCACATAAAATGTACAATATTATGCGTTCTAGCTAATTAAGTCATTAACGTTCGTTGTCGTAAGTAAAGTTTGTTCATGTATTTCTGGAAAATTTTAGTTAAACAGTAATTTTAGTTCCTTGTAAGTTCTTATACTTTCAATCATTTTTTGATTACTATCTATTGATTATCTATCAAATTCTAAATGCAAATGAATAATTGTATTTTTATAAGCATAAATATATATATATATATATATATATATATATATATATATATAATATTTTATATATATATATATAATTGATTTTATTTCTAAATTTATTTATAATTGAATTCTTCCACATTTACATATTTCAAATATATTTTATTGACTCTCACAAAATTCTAATACTGGCTAATTTAATACTGAAAGGCAATAATATAACTGTTTATACATAATACATACTGCTTTTAATACTTAAAATAATAATTATTATGTTCAGTATTAAATTGGCAAATATTAGATTTCTATAAGAGTATATATAAGAAATGTGTATATTATGAAACAATTTATATACACAAAGAATTTATTCATTTTAGAATATAACACATAATAAAAATTATGTTATTTGACCAATGAAAATTACAAAATAACCTATTGTAAAACATTATAAAACATAGAAGAAATAAAATCGAACAGTCTTTATATTCTTTCTCTGTAAATCATCTTATTTCAGATTTAAACGATTCGATTGTGATCTCAAATTCGTTTTACGATCTCTCGCTCTATGCGAATTCGACTTGCGTCTATAAAAAGTAATACTCTGTGCTGATTATTGTGTTTATTCGTCCGGGAAATTCATATAATAAATCTCTCTTGAATCTTCGCCGTTATGTTCTCAATTCAATAAGAAAGGAAAATAATGTTCGCAAAAAGAATGAAGGGTCGATTCGATTTCACGGAAAACGCATCGACGCGTGTATTAGCCCCGGTCGGGCCTAATATAAAAATAATTCAGAAGATTATAGCACCAATCGACTTCATTCTATCCTGCACTTTATCCACCGTGTAGCCTCAACGTGTTATTGCGCAGATACACGGCAGGTTAAGCCGCCACATCGATTTCTGATATCCTAGCTGTAAAAATAAGCTGGCTCCTCGACTTCCACTCTTTTCGTTCGCCATCACTGAAGCGTTTACGCGATTCGGACACTTCTTCATCGGTAAACAATATTTATCGGCGCATACGTGATACGAAATACACAGCGCTGCGGATTATTCTTGGGATTGTGGAAATGTATAGGATACGTATATATTCGGTACACACAGAAGATTCTGTGAGGACCGCCACGAGATGTATCGATTTTTTAAACAAAAGTAGATATATTATAAAAAGAATATAATATTTCTCATAAAAGTTTACTGATTTTGATTTTTAAAGATTTTTAAAAACGATTAAAATGCTTAATCAAATATATGATATTTATGTTGAAATGTATAAGATAATAAATTTTATTATATGCGGAAAAATTAATGCTGCAGCCAATAGAAATACAATTTATTGTGCAAAAGTTGAAAATATAGAATAAATTTTTTTATGTGAGATTTTCGACAGAATAGTCTTTGAAATACAGCTTTTTATATGAGACTTTGTTTTCGACAGAATAGACTCGATAATTAATAATATTTTTTAAAGCTCAGATACTTTTTGCTTATTTTTTTATGAGGGATTATTATCATCGTCGATTATATATTATTTTCTTTATGTAAGTTATAAATTATTTTCTGAATGTAGTATCTGAAGATAAAATGTAAAAAACCTGTTTGGCAATTATATACCTAATCTATGACAAATTAAAATTAAAAAATTAAGCACTAGGTACTCTAGATATAAAATAATTAATCAAAATGATTAGACAAAGTAACAAAGTTTTAATCAATAATTCTAAAATTTTAATCGAATAAATATTTGTATTTTCCATTAAACATTATGTGAAAACACATAATATTTACTTCGTATTCGAATTCGAATGTGGAAAAAGACAAGTGTTTTTCTATCATTCCGATTTCATAGGAAATAGGTAGCCGATTCAACACAACATTTATTCGACGATCGTACGTCGGAATGATCATAAAACGGCGGAAATAGAAAAAGAGCGTCTCGTGCGTGGCTGAGCCACATCCTCGATTGTCTGACCGGCGACGTCTGTGACTATACTCGACTACTTGGCGCTACCATTCGTCATTCGTATCACGTAGAATCGAAATTGATAAAACGATCGAAACTAAACTTGAGGATCTTACAAACTCGAAAGAATGCCATGAACTACATTTTTCAAACCTCGACATAAGATTGTTATTTTGATAGATGCATACATAAATATATGATAAATTCGCATGATTATTCGAGAATCCTGATTTTTGAAAGGAAATATTTTAATTAAAATATGACTGCAGAAATATTATTTCTTAGATAAGATTAAAGGAAAGAAGGTGAAATTAATTCGATTCTTCTTGAAATATTTGTTATTAAACACAAAAACTTAAGAGACATGAATTTTTTTATATCGGCTCGAAATAATTCCTTAAAGCTAAAGTTTATATATTTGATTCCTATCAATTATCAGCGAAACGGTAAGATGCGCAGAAAAATGTTTTAGACAAAACTTTTATAGTTTTTTTTAATATATCTTGTAATTACGTATTTAGATTCTTAAAAAATCTAATACATATGTCTCTAATTTCAAGGAGAATCCCTTGGAAATGATTCCGGGCAGTTGTTTGAAATCTCTTGTAAATTCAATAAAAAAAATACAATAAATACAATAAAAAAATATTCTGTAATACTTTTTTATTTTTTCTCTAATCTTAGCAATATTGATATTATTATTAGTATAAATTTATATATGTATAAGAAAATAATATAATTATTTAAAATTTTTCTATAATATAAATTTATGTGTTTTAACATGTTGTTAGTATATGTAGAAATAAATTTTTATCAGGAATGTTATATGAAGTTTAATAAATTTTATCGTTTTTAATAAGTTTATGTGTAAAAACATGTATTTACCGCATGTCGTTTAATGCATTCGGACATTTTCGTGCTTTGGTATGATTTTTCGCTCGAATAACGCATTCGCTATAACCGTAGACTAAAAAAGAGATCAAGCTATCGTCGACGATGCGCTGACTCACGACTGCCGTTACGGTCCTCCACTTGCAGTTACGATAAGATTTCGTATGGTTGTCCTGTTGTTCTCATAGAACTGCCGAGTCATTGAAGGCAAACGAGCTGCAGCACGCGGGGGATTTGCCGACAATGGCGATACTATCGCAAGCGAATTCGAAACTCGATGATTCAGTCATTTTCTAGCGCATTCCGGTGCATGCAGTCGTAAATCAAACGAGTATCGCGACAAGCTTTCTCGTTGCAAAAATTGCTGGAATAATGCTTTCAATATATGAAGTGACACATATTGCGACGTGACGACTGGAAGTTCGACAGCGCATCCTGTGAGTTGACAATTATTGTTATTAATCGCAAATTGTTATATATATTTTTCTGTTTACGCGTTTATCGCGGATAAAAGCAATTTTTTATGAAAATTCTCTATGTTTCTATTTACATTCACAATATCACGCTCTTTTATAACATTTATGAATCACACGAAAATGTCAGAGAAAAACGAAGAAAACAATACAAAAATTTATGAAAAATATAAAAGACAACATAATTTTAATTTTTAATTATTTGTTCACGCACTAAGAAGTATGTATGAAGTATTATGAAGTGTATGATTTCTTGTTTTTGTCCTTATAATTTTGTGTACATATTTTACTGTGCGTATGAAATCCTTACTAAAAGAAATCTAATATTAATCAATTACTGAAAGACAGTAAATAATTACTTATTTTAAATAAATATTAAGAATACTGTTATTCCAAATAAGTAATTAATTACTGTCTTTCAATAAATAAATTGGTCAATATCACATTTTTGTGATGAAATCAGAGAAGCTGCAATTATCCTAAAAATATAGAAGCTATGAATATATCTATCTACGCGAAAAATCAAGCAGTTAATTATTAAAGCAGAATTGCCAAAATTCCTCATCTTAAAATTCCATAACTATCAGCTCTGATTTCCAGATAAAATTTCATAACTTTTCCTGACTTTTAATATTTTAAAGTTTATCTTAATTTCATCCTGATTTGAAAACTGTTAAATATTTTGTTGAGAGAGCAATTTAACATAGCAATAGAAATTACTATAATTAACGTTACTAACACTGATTACATTTAATTATTAAGTTAATAGTATTTCAACACTGCGTAGATGTACGAATATTAAACTTCTTTAGAGCCAAAAATTTTAATTTTCCAGAAAATTTTGCATAATTCCTTCACTTTTCTCTAATTTCTCTAAATTTTCAATTTCCCTGGATATTTTCCTGATTTTTCTTATTTTTAGTTTTATAGTAAGTAAAGACTTACAACATTACAACCAAGAGAGAAGAGGAGAGGAGGAGAGAGAACAGAGCGATTAAATGTAAGATAATGAAAGGGCGGCGGCGTTCTGACAGCTGGTGTGTGTGATGACTTCCGTCGAAGCGACCAATCGATCGAAGTTCTCATGTCACGAGTTCGTCGGGAACAACGATAGGGCGAGATGATAATTAGCGCCGGGCTTCCACGATAATTTCCTGATCTCTAACGTGATCGTTCGAGTTGTAGATCGAGACAGACACCTCGTCAACACATACGTCGTGTCGTTCGTTGCCGTTCGCCGTTACGATACGATCCACCGCGGCGAAATCGTAAACCCGCGTAAATTCATGCGACAAAGCCGCCTGTTCGTGACGAATATGATTACGTGGTGTCCGAGCGTTGACATCGAACGAGCTCTCTTCGTGTTGTTGAGGATCGAGGCGCGATACAATCGTGATTTATATGGTGTACAAGTGCGTCGAAGCGCGAGGGTGAATAGCACGCTCTTTTCATCCTCCCCGTAGTAATGCAATGTTAATGATATTTGTAGACGTATTAAAAAGGAGACAAATTTATCAAAAGAGAGAATCAACTCGCTATACAGTTGGAAAATTTGTGTTAAATTTAACACATTTCATGTGTCTCAATGATTCACTCAAATTTTTGTGTCAATTTAACACAAGGTGAATATATTAGAAAGTAATACAAATATTACAAAAAAAGATTGACACAAAAATTTAACATTTATAAGCAAATTGTGGAAGCATATTTTTTTGAGTAAAATTAATATTTATGATACGTTAAATTAATACATATTTTATTTTCATCTTTTCGTTCATCTTAGAATTTATATTTTAAAACATTATTTTTATATTATTTCACTTACTCATAAATTCTGTTATTTTGTCACTAAAAATCATTAAATATCAATTTAGTAATTAAAATATTTAATTAATATAATCATATTATGTTAAATTAACATTCAAATAAAAATTCAACAAAATTTTAAGGATTTGATTTCAAGGATTTGAGTGGACCGTTTCCAATACAAATACAAATGTTTTTTTAATGTGTAGTATCGATTTTTTTTACTAAGGGATATCAATGCTACAATGGATATTGTAATGAGAGTTGATAATTTACAATGACCGCCAAAAGTTTCCTGCCAAGGTAATTTTGTCGTATTGCTCTGATAAAAAAACTTTAAATAAAGATCTAGTATACAAGTTATTTATTTAATATAGTATTATAGTATTTAAAATATTATATTCTTAAATTAATTATAGCAAAAATTTTATTGACTTATAAATTGGAAAACAGATTAACAAAAAATATAGTGAAATTAATTATATTGGCTGGAAATTTTTTGCAGTCACTGTATTATATCTACATGTTCTCCGATTATTCGAAGTAAATAGAATCGCATCAGCTCGCAGAAGCGTATCAGTTGATTTAATTATGTGCGGTTATATGCAATTAGTATTATTCGGGTGGTGATTTTAATAGATTAGTAAAACGGATAAATCGGATGTTGCAAAATAAATGTGGTTTCGGATTCATGTATAAGTTAACGTTTGCAACTGTTTGCGCAGCGGACCTTGAGAAACGCAATGACGAGTATCATCGATCGTAAAGATTTGATGGACCATTATGGACAAATCAAAGTACCGCGTTACAAAGTCGTAAACGCGCCATGTTTTCACCAGTCAATTATTGGCATGCGTACTTGTCACGCGAAAAGATTGCAATATATGCCTGTTACAGATTTGTGTGTGTGTGTGTGTGTGTGTGTGTGTGTGTGTGTGTGTGTTTTTTTCCATTCATTATTAATACTTTGGTAACGCGTGGCATTTTATCATGAGATTAAAAAGAAAATAGAAAATTGTACATTATTTAAAACATTTTCAGAAGAAAATGTTAAATTTAGATTTTCCCATCTTGGGAATTGCAGAAATATGTTTAGTACATCACGTCAAATTTTATCTACCTTATATAGTTTTTATAGTTTTATCTAGAAAATTTAATATCGTATATGCTCATTAAATCATGTTTAATTACGAAATAATATTTATTTTTTTATTATAAAGAACGTATGCAGTAAATTTAAATTAGAGACAACGGAAAGAACGATTTTGCTAAAGTTTTAAAAATTTAGCTATAATACACATCTGAAAAAAAATTTAGACTATCAAAATGATTATGTAGAATACTTGAATTTATTGCTAGAATGTTAAAACTTTTTACAGCAATGTCATCGATAGCTCATCACGTTTTAAGCGTTCTACATAATTATTTTTATGATCCAATAAAATTATTTTCAGATGCAGCTAATTAAATTTTTAGATACTTAAACAAAACCCTCTTCTTTCCATACTCACTAATAATCCAATCTAAATGTGCATTTAGAGCGTTGCAATTTATGCGCGATGCAAAAAAGATATTGTTAGTATGTAAAACAACTTCTACAGAAATAAGCTTTACAGAAATATAATCTGCCGCATCTTAGGGCCGGTTATTTCCCTTTCCCTTAATACCATTTTATCGCTATGTTTGCATTCTGTAACAAAACTCCATCTTTCTCTTCTACTTCCTTTCCACAACTTGCAGACAATTCTTAACAATTCTTTATTCCCACGCGCTTGACGATGCGTTTTCTTTCCTAACTTTCTGCTCGCGCTTCGTCTCTCCGTCTACTTATCTGTCTCTTTGTACTCCGTTATCTCTCTGCTCTATTTCATATTCTCATTTTTCCCACTGCGTTCCTCACTCCTACATTACTATCGTGCATTCTTCCTCGCTTGTTGTATATTGACGCAAAGGCGTTGTAAAATTCTGCTCGCTGGAAGTAGTAAATCCTCCAAGGCGCGAACGGGCCACATAAAAATCACCGTTTCAACGATGGTACTGTGGGCTTTTCAAAGTAAAGCTCATCTCCCCAGCGTACTCAACGTTATCAACGGCCATCGTGGTCGGACCGCGAGTCACAGCGACGAGCCTCGAAACACCGTGCACCTCGCATGAAGCTCAATCCAGACCGCAGGGAGCTTCTATTTTCTGCAGGACACAACACGGAGATGCGCCACGCGAGGTGCCGTCCGAACTTTCTCCGAAACCATTAGTTCCCCGACAAACTGTTGCGAGGGCATTATCGTTACTTTCTTGGATTTCCAGCGTTCTCGCCTCTTGTAATACAATGCACGAAAGGAATGTTCTCTGTAAAAGAGACCGATAAAGCTTGTTCCGAACGATTTATAATTCGTGACAGAATCTGAAAGAAAATTCTATATAATTCTCTTTGCCATAATATATAAAAAAATTGTACAATTGAGATTCTGTTCGTAAAGTTAGAATATTTTAATCACAATGTAAATTATATTTTCTTATTGATTTATACCTTTGTATGAGATCTCTTTATAAATTCTATACAATTCTGTATAATTCTCTTTGCCATGATATAAAAAAAGAACCGTGCAGTTGAAATTCTATTCGCGCAAAGTCGGAATACTTTAATTACATGTGTAAATTATATTATATTTTTTCATTAATTTATAAATACTTTATAAATACTTATGAGTTTATATAAATTTTATCTTTATATATATTATAAATCTTTATATATATTTTATGTTATATTAAGAAACTTAATAAATGCTATGTTATACAATTGCGATAAAAATTTGTTCCGCATAATAGTTTAATTCATTACCGTACAAACCATTTCTGTTTTATTCGGAAATAATCGCGATTTTGCAGCCGCTTAAAAAAAAAAATCAAAATTTGCACTGCCCGTAAATACCCACGTAAATAAATAACGTAGTTAAAAAATCGTGTATATCCGTTTATTATGCTCGAATTCAGCCGGTGCGCGCGGTGCTGATCCCTATGCACGAAAATTCAATTCGAGCCGTAAATCCCATTATATCCTCTCTTCTGCGGATTACAGGCTTTAAAATGCCGCGGAGCGGACTCGAATTTTCTCACCCGTCTACGAATCAGCGGTGGTGTTCGTTGTAGAAGAAATAATTTTTCTTTAAGCTGGTGTATACCGGACTGAGCACGGCGACATTTCGCCGTTGGTATCCCATCAAATATCATCATTTGTTTGTGGGCCTTAAAATCCGACGGGGAGACGGGCAAATTAATCGCGCAGTGTACAGTGTGGAAATGACAGTTCGTGCGACACAAACGTGAACGATGGATAGAACTGATCGCTGTTAGGTGGAACATGGCCCGTTCGTGTTCGAACACGCTAATATGCGTCAATCGCTTTTATGTTTGTGAGAAATTTCATAGAAGATTATTGTAAAGTCTTTAATAACAAATCGCCCGAATTTGTTTGATTATATTATAAATTCATTGATTTATGAAACTGCGTATTATTATTAATTGTATAACGCACGTAATGCATTTTTACGTAAAATAAACTTACTCGTGGGTTAGATTTAAATAAATTTTTATCGGTTATATCGTTTAATAAATTACTATGAATAACAATTAAGAAAATATTACAAAAATTTTATAATCTGATACCTTGTACTTTTCTAGATTATATTCCTGTGTAGAAAAATCGGTTAATTAAAATTCATTTTATAAGAAATAATATGGAAACAAAATTTTGAATACAGTATGCGAGAATAAAATGCAAAAAAACAGCAGATAGAAAATTAAATAATTAACTCCGAGATACTCTGATAACTATAAAAAATATAAGCGTGCTTAATGAACTTCAATTAATGTTTATTTTCTTTTTTTTTCTCTTCTTGTTCCTCTTTTTCTGTACTTAAATAAAAAGTCGGGCGCTTGCCAAAAATATTCCACAGAATAAGCTCAGTCGTAACCGAATGTCTGAGTGAATTTTTCTTTCAATCGAAGGTGCTCAAATATCGCGCAGTCGCGCATTTATTTTTGCCGTTCCATTAAATTAACACTTCCCTTAATTCGAATTGCAAATATTCAGCAGTCTGCCACGTCGAATTTGCCTCAATAATGAAAACTGGCTACTTTATGCGCGATATGCGCTTTCGCCTCGGGTCAGGCGCAGCGGATCGATCGGCGTAAATTGGAAAATCGCGTTGAGTCCCGTGTAACGCACCCACGTATTCAACCGCGCACTAATCCACTCTCACCAGTCCTCCTGACAGTGTAAATATCTCCATGTGTCCCAGCTCGCTGAGTGGCTCGTTCTCATCGAAGTTCGATTCAAACGGAATAATTCGCTACCTCCGTTAGCAGCTGGCCAGAGACGCGTATGTATGTAAATAGTTATCGTTTTTCCCGCACGGAAATGTCCTGCAACGCGTCCCCGGTGATAATTAAATAATCGTGGCCGCTTATCGGGTTTCACCGTCAAATGGCGAATTGGTCATTCAACGTAATTCTCACTCGTGAATTTTATGATTCTCTTAAGCGACTTATTGTATATTCTGAGCACTCTTAATTTCAATGATAAAAAAATGCTGAGAATGCTACTGAATAAACCGTATCTCTATTATTACGAAAATATCTGTTAATAAAATGATTAACAAAATCAATACCGATACAATAACAGAATGTATATATAATAATATTTCATCATTATTGTTTATCATATTAAAAATTATATCATAACATAAGCTATTGTAAAAGAATGAAAATATAAAGGAAGATAAATAATATGCACAGCGCAAATTTATCAATTTGTTAAAAGTAGAACGTTGTCGCAAGCCAAAAAGAGAAAAGAAATAAAAATGAATATTAATTGAAGCTTACAAAGCACGTTTTTTTTTTCTTTTAGATGTATCTCAGATAATTTTTTGTGTCTACTATTTTCTTCATTTTATTTTTTATACTCCATTCGAAATTGTAATTTTTTTCTTCTTTTTTGTAATATTTATTTCTAAATAGATTTTTTAATTTATCAATTTTCCTACGCGAGAATATATAATAGTTTCAAATGGAAACGTGCGATGTTGACACTTTTACCTTTTGTGACTAACTGTTACATAAAATAGTTTAGCAAACGCCGACGGCCTGAAAATAGAAACTTGGATAGATGGGAGAATAGTTGCCGTTCCTTACGTTGAAGAATCGTTAACCCTTCGGAGTTACTTCGTTGACGCCGCTCGAGGCGTCCTGCCGAGGACGATGAAAAACACAAGAATTTACGAAGAATGCTTTCAGCAAACTTTAAGTAGCCTGAGTAAAAACTAGAGAGAATGCGAATTCCGAAAAAAAGAGATTGACATATTTTGGAAAATAAAATGTTTTTTTCTTAAATAATAAAAAACTTTTCTTAATTAGTATTATAAGTCGCAAAAAACTTAATTCTGATGTCCAGATGATATTTATTAACCGAAAATAATTATTTTTGAATGAATTTAGCTTTTCGCTTTAATATCTTCATAAAATTAATCATAAAATATTATTATTATTATCAATTATTATAAAAAAATTGTACATAACGAATTTATTGTTTCTCTTAAACTCGATTTTAATTAGACTTCTTTAAAACTTCTCGGTTTTAATTAGATTTACTTTGAATTAAAAAAAAAAAGGATTTCTCTTCGAGATATTATACAGATAGATACAGAAAGTTTATTGAAGTGAATTGAATTTAATAAAAATATATGGCAAGTTTTTGTGTTACTGGCTTAATTATTAATTAGATAATACAATTGAATTCTTATTTTTGTACCACTCGCAACAAAAATTGAGAATTCGACTGAAATGTTTATTAACATCTGATAACAAGGATTTGTATGAATTCATGTAATTTTATCAAATAAATTTCAAAGCAAGATTATATCTCGAAATAAT
>Ga0157364_1005522_pt1 | contig 12888 bp, 10 predicted proteins | sample AttsexASBM2_FD_111476 | JGI IMG/M metagenome (GOLD analysis project Ga0157364, IMG submission 111476) | Fungus gardens microbial communities from leaf cutter ant in Ribeirão Preto, State of São Paulo, Brazil - Atta sexdens ASBM2 | ecosystem: Host-associated > Fungi > Mycelium > Unclassified ... | reverse complement strand
TGTGATACTGGAAGTGCCACGAAATTTTTGCAATAATAAATGACGTGTTCTCCTTGACAGAAGTTGCATTTAGGTTTAACGATGGCCGCGCACGATGACCGCTTAGCATTTGGCTGCGATTTTGCCTCGACTTTCCTTGCGCAAATGGAGCCCTTGTGATAGGCTCGAGCACCTGATATCGATGAGCGATAAAATCTAACAGCTGTTTAAGCGATGACCCACTAATGAGGTTCGCCACTCGCATAACGTGAATGAATCAAGTTTTGAGGTTAGAAGGTGAACGAGAATATCGTCCCAATGCATCGTGGGACGCTTCAATGCCTGAAGGGCGTGCAAATGTTTTGTGGCGGTGTCAGAGAGTCTTCGGAGCTGGACTACATTTTCCCTTGTCATAGTCGGCAAATCGAATATAACACTGACGTGAGTTTGAACAATCACGCGCTTGTTGTCATACCGCTTCCTGAGGATAGATCACGCGATCGTAATTAGCGTCCAACAATTCCAATGAACTGATTACAGCGCTTGCATCGCTGGTGAGTGACGATCGTAGATACTGAAATCTTTGTATTTGAAAGCGAAGTGTTGGAATGGATAACCGAGTTAAAAGTATCGAAAAACTGGAATCATTCATCATACTTGCTGGAAAAATGTCGATAAATTTAGCTTAAGCAATCGAATGTGCGTATTACTATCTGATTCGCGAATATTTGAGGAGGACGGAGAAAAGATAGACGCTCGCAATGTCGACGAAGGGGAAATGAGCTCGCGGATTCTATCGGATAACGCATAGAACGCTTCCTCAAAATCGTCTCGATCGCAGCCTTCGAATTCATCTAATGATTCTAGACGCGATTGCATATCGTTATATTCCGCCCAATATAGCTCGAGTTTCGCCTTCCGCTCTCCGATTTGAGCCACTATTGGACGGACTAATGGCGGCGATTGACTCTGCATAAGTTCTGATTCATTTATGGTTGGCGCTTCTGGTTGGACAACCATCTTGAATGCGAATGCGCACGCATACACGCAACGGACGCGGCGGAAAGAACTTAGTTGGCAATGGAGACAATGGTCTTCCTTACCTTGTTAAGCACGCAATTAATCCTAGGAGAGGATGCGATAGATGCTAGATGCCTTCTAGTCGAACGTTGTTGAACGGAAATGTTTCTCTCGCAGATGATGCTTCGTTGAGGGATGACTTCCGTTGCACGCCGTCTGGATTGGACCTTGTTTTCCACCGTCGACAAGATTCCGCTCGTAAAATGCTGATTCTGCGCCAGGATATGACGTAATATGAGCCAGGTTGCATCTCTGAAGCTTAGACGTGGGTCTTGCGACTGCTTTATAAAATTGTGTGCTGCCGCTGGTGCGATGCTTGCACTGATTGTTGCTACTGCGACGCCTTTCTCATCTCGATGTGGTATCCTTGATTGACTGCCAAATTGTTGCTCGCCACTTCACTGAGACTAAATACTTGAAGTATCCGGCTCGAAGGACTAAAGAAATGTTAGTGAGATCTTGGCCAGGCGATCATCGTCCGAGCGTTTCTCGCAGTATTAATACTTCGAGGGCACGGTCGAGAAAAATGAAATTTTCTCTGCTTTCTAAATTTTTAATATTAAATAGGCCTCGAGCGCGGACGAATGTGTTTACAACGGATACGGAAAGGATCTTAGCGGTAGCGCGGCGATGACTTTCCACGAGATGAGATGCGTACAGAAGACGAAAACAACAGTTTGTTTTTTTTGTTGCCAAAACGATCTGATATTATTTTTTTTTAATCGATTACGCGTGACGCATGCGTTGTTTAGCAATCGACATCTCGTGGATTCATCGATTTTTCATAGATGCGATTAGACGATATAACTAGACGTCGTGAATCAATAGAGATACCGAACATATATTCAGTGTATCCCAAGAGAAAACGCTAAGTTGGATCTCTTAATAAATAAAAATATACAAAGATGCGATCTTAAAAAAACAGGCACCAGATTTTGTTGTTTTTTTGATGCTCCAAGATAGTGCAAAGTCATATTAAAAATATAACATTGTTAAACAAATATTTATATAATCAGAACTGTATCGTCATGCGTCGCAGCGTCATGATTAAAAGTTACATGCATAGAATTTGTTGTTTGCATAAATTTGATACTAAAATGTTTTAGGTATCATATACTATCGAAATATATCAATATTCGAATTTGTTGCTAATAAATTATAACAAAAAACAATTAGTTTATCCCGATCGTTCTCGTACTGTGTTCTAAGATTAAATTTTTGTTTAAAAATTTATTGCTCATGTTTTTATTTAGTATCTGAATGTTCTTCGCAAGGACTTGGACCGAAATGAAATTTCGGTTCGGTTACTGTTATGACTGTACCCAATTTTTGGTTTCGGTTCCGGTCTTTTTATCAATAACGATTTCGGTCTTTTTCTGTCTTTTTCGGATCGAAAAAGTCTGAAATCCAAGCGGTTTCGGTTCTTTTACCGATAACGGTGATCATAACCATTTGAATTTAAGTTTTTTCGGTATGATTATCTACTGTAAAGAAAACATACAACAAGCATAAATTGTATATTTAAGGAAATTTATGTTTATTTTAACAATATTGAATTGGAGATAAGCACTAATCACTAAGCAGTGTAGGCTCGTTTCTACCAATGTAGTTTAACTTTAATCTCGGTTCAACTTAGAGTCTTAGCAGAAGGCTGACTTACAATCTTAATAACAGTTCTTGTGCGTTACTAAAGACATGAGACTTAGGTCCATTTCCACAACTCACGGTTAACTCTTAACCGAAGTTCAACTTATTCTTATTTCTTTCCAATTCTAGAATTGAATTAACCATGAATTGTGGAACTGAGTCTTAATCATATAATACTAAAATAAACTGTCTTAAGATTATAAGTCAGCCTTTCTGCTAAAACCTTTACTTCTCAGCTTTTTCGAATTTTAAGAATTAGAAAAAGATGAAGAATTAGTTGAACCGAAATTAAAGTTAAACTGCATTGACAGAAACGGGCATAAGCACTCTAATTCTAAACTAGTGAAAAGTAAACAAATCATTTTTTTTTCTTTCTTCGTTATTGTTTCATTTTTATTATTTTTTGAGACGTCACCTATATGTCGACTATGTCAGCAATTTATAGCGTCACGAATAATCGTTTACAGCTTTTTGATAATTTTCTAATATAACATATTATTCTTATGTAAATTATTATAATCAAGCAAAGAAAGTAACATTCCGTGGACATTCTGTAATATTGTTACTTAAAATCCTTTTTCTCTTTAAGACTCTCCTGACGCAGTAACATTGGATCATGATGTCACAAGTGAGAAATGATACATTAAAGTTTCTTGCATAACATTTGTAAAGAGAATTTAGGTAAAACCAAATAATGAGATTGCTTTAAAATATTTGTAAAAATGGGCGAAGACAATCCTTACTTCCCTCTTGACCTGTTCTAAGTCAGTAAAATAGTGGCAAAAGAAACTTGACATGAAAATAGGCTACGCATATGCATTGAATAAATTTTAATAAACTTTTCGCCTTTTACAATTATTTACTGACTATGGAAGTTAAGTCTTCCTTTACTGACTATGGAAGGACAGTCTTCATCCATTTTTACAAGTGTTGCAAGAACTACCAACTACAGGCAAACATTCCTTTCTCTTTCGACTGTAAAAGGGGAACACATTGTTCTTGTTGCTCATTATAGCCGACATTCGATCGCAGGTATATGTATGATTACTACATGGGGATTTGGTGACTGGGATTTGTAGACTGTATTCGATGATCGTACATACCGAAAAAGTAAAAAATCCGAACCGAAAACTGGACTGAGAAACATTTATCTAACCGAGAAACATTTTCGATCTAGTTACGGTTTCGGTCTATTAGCCTGCACAATATTTCGGTCCGACAAAAATAACGATTATAATCCGGTTATCGATTTCGGTTTCGGTCCTTTTCAAGTCCTTGATTCCTCGTAACACGTACTATTAAAATGTGTCAATAATAACCGAATTTGTTGTTCACTCTAACGCATGGAATAATTAATTTATGCGAATCGGTTCTCGCACCGGATATTAGGTTCCCTTGAGAGAATGTTGAAGTGATGAATGAATCGATATCGATAAAACAGATTTTTAATTCCAAATGAAATATTATGTACGTCAAGAAAATGTTACATACATTAAATAAAACATTATGTACATTTCTTGCTTTGCTTCCATATATTCCATATATTCCGCACGAATACGTGATTATAAACACCCAAATCATATTTTTAGTATTATTTCTCTTATAACCCATATTAGCACCGAAAAATTTTCAGTACTATCTCAGAATAATTTCTACTGAAAAATGAAACATTACATAAAAATTGCAAAAAATATTTGCAACATTTCTGAAACAGCTCTGGAATAACAAAATGGCTGCGATTTTTGCACATAAAATCTTGTTCAAATATTGTTGAAATGTTACACATAGAATCTACAATTTTTTTTTATATATTATCAAAAAGGTTTCAGCTATTTCTAGTACTTCAAAAATGATATTTCAATATATATTCAATTAACTTAAATAATATTTAAATTTAAAGATTATGCATATTTCGTAGGTTTCTTCCATATCCATTCTTGGAATGCCAACATTTCGTGAACCTTACAATTCACTTCATCAGGGATGAGGGCGAGGAGCAGCCTGAACTGTTTCTCTGAGTCGTTCCCCTTTTTATATATTACGCTACTTGTTGGAATGGTGAAGAGAAAGAAGAGAATTGTAGGTGGGGGTGGGGGAAATCAATCAGTCTTCATTAATCGGGAGAATAGTTTTCCATATTTTATTTATGTTGTAGCCATTATCTCTATTTAGATTGTTAGGATGTTTTTGTATCTCTATGGCTTCTCTATATTTTCTTGGAAAGTATGATGTAATGTTGGCAATTGTGATCGTTTTGTCAAACAGTATTTGATGTCCTGTTTCGGTTGTGTTTTGATAGAGTGCTGATTGATGTTTTAACCTGATATCACGTTGATGTTTCTTTATCCGTAAATTGATCATTCTCCTAGTTTCTCCAATGTATACTTGTTCGCAGGAACAAGATATTTTGTACACTCCTGCGGAGCTGAGTGGAAGTCTTTGATCTTTAGGATTTCTTAAGATTTGTCCTATCTTTTTGGGTGATTTAAAGATAGTTTGGATATGTTTGTTTAATATTCTACCAATCCGATCTATTGTTCCTTTGACATATGGGAGTATGGATAAGATTCTCTCGTCTGATTGTGTGTCAGAGACCGTTTTGTCTTGTTTGCATTGATTGTTTTGATTATGTCTTTTTTGTCGTGTCCGTTTTTCTGTAAAGCTGTTTTTAAGTGATTGAGTTCTGTCTGTAGATGTTCTTTGTCAGAGATGGTGAAAGCTCTATGTACAAGTGAATTGATTGCAGACTGTTTTTGTGCTGGATGATGGTGGATACCTCGGCATGAGGTATTTATCTGTGTGTGTGTTGGTTCTCTGTATACTTGGCCTAAGGTCAGAGAACAGATCCAACTAATACAATCGCGCAGAATACTAAGATCCTGGTGGAAAAAAGCAACATTCCCAGTAAAACCAAATCAACACTAAAACCTACATATCCTCTCCTACCAAAATTATACGGACTACCAAAAGTACATAAACCAAACATCCTACTCAGATTGTTAGCCATACACTCCCCGACATACAACTTATGTCCCGCTTCCTAGCACAAACACTACAATTCCTCACTGGAAAATTCAAATTACACATAACTAACTCAATGGACTTTATACAAAGGATCCAAAAAATCCTATGTCCCACAGACTTGCTTGTAAGTTTCAACATAGAATCCCTTTTCATACAAATCCCATAAAGTCTCAATAAAAGACATATTAAATATAATAAAAGTCTCACATGAAGTCTCTTCCGACTTCATTCCGTTAAGAGCACTGCTTAATAATCAATTTTATGAACAAACTTCTGGAGCGGTAATGGGTTCTTTTATTTCTCCTGTAATTGCCAACATCTTCATGGAGCATTTTGAGAAAGAGATCCTCAGAAAAACACTCGAAAAACCAGAAGTTTGGTTCCATTATTATTAGACACATTCGTAATATGGAGACACGGCACAGCCAAACTCCGTAAATTCCTTATTTTCCTCAACAATCAACATCCAAATATCCACTTTACTATAGATGTAGAGGAAAACGGAAAACTCTTTGACAAAACGATACTCTTTGACAAAACAATAGCTAACATTGCATCATATTTTCCAAGAAAGTATAGAGAAGCCATAAACACCCTAACAATCTAAATAGAGATGGCTACAACATAAATAAGATATGAAAAACTATTCTCCCGGTTAATGAGGACTGACTGATTTCCTCCACCCTCACCCATAATTCTCTTTTTTCTCTCCAACAAGTAGCGTAATAATAAATATATAAAAAGAGGAAAAATCCGGAGAAACAGAATCAAGCTGCTCCTCGCCGATGAAGTAAACTGGAGGTTCACGAAACATTAACATTCCAAGAATGGATCTGGATACGGAAGAAACCCGCGAAACACATAATCTTTATAGAAAGGACCCGTGGAAGTCACAAGAATGTTATCAAATATTCAAATTTATTAAATTGTTATAATAAATTTAAATGTTGTTTAAGTATCAATTAATCCTTTCACTACTAACGCCGACTTTAATCACCATCCGCATAACGAGCGGAGGATATCAGCGTTGTCTATAGTCGGCATCCACATAAATGATACCAATGTCCATCCAGTTACAAATAGTGTTCGGTACTCTACACTAATTTCGAGGTGATGCTCTATCTTTAAAGACTGTGTTTTGTTATGCACTAAAAATCTATAGTGCACGTTACGTATATTACAGATTTCCAATATTGGCAGTGTATCTCGGAACATGGCCAAAGTCACGTGTGATGGAATCTTCGGTACAGAGAAAGCTTACTCGCGAACACATAGACAAAGAAAGGGTTAAGCATATGTTCAAAAATCAAGTTCGGAAGTATTTTCAATTTATTAAGAGTTGTGTGATTTGATTACAGATTACAAAACTTATTGAAATAAACTTAAAATATTTCTCGAAAATGGTAATTATATCTCCAACTATTTTGATTAATTGATTATGTGTGTATAAAGCACATATACATAATCATTAAAAAAAATCACACTTGCAGTTTCCATAAAATATCATTATTCATGTATAAAGTTGTTAGTTCCATCTTTTGTACTAGTCTTTAAGTCTTATGTTTAAATATTGCGCGTAGAGTTTTTCCGCATGTGTTCCTGCGAAAAGCGATTCCTGTTAAGTTCCGGCTAAGTAGAGAGGGCGCTGTCCCGAAAAGTGGAGCGGAAATGGCGCGAGTAATCTGTAAAACAGAAATATCTTTCTATCCTCTATTCTCTTTTGCACATGCATAAAAAGAAGAAAAGTTACTAAGCAGGACAGAAATATACATCTTCTGTCTCTTAGTCTTGTAGTCGTACTTTCCATTCATTGGTTGGATAGACTATTCCCCTTTCGTTACTATAAATTTCATGAAATAATCATAGTCGTCGTAGTTCTTCCTGCCATTAAGTGAGTATAAACGAGGGATAAAATAGAATATTTGATGTGCAAGCAAGTGTTTTTTTTGTCATTTTCAACAAAGTTTTTCGCAATTAAAATAGACGAAGTCACAATAACATTAAAATGATGTTGAACTGAATCTGTTTGATCAAAAAATGATTTTTAGTAAATTTTGGAGCTATTTTAACATCATGATGATTTTTTGTTTTGTTTGGATATGTTTTTTAATTAAATCGCATATATTAAATTTAAGAAACATTTCTTATATAATTGAAACTTTTCTTATAACATATTGCAAAATCCTTTTAGAATTATTACACATAAATATGAAAGGTTGAAACATTTCTGAAAATTTTCCGCAACAATCGGTGCTGTATAGGAAGCTTCAAAGTCACTTTGAAAATCTCATGATATTTTTGTAAATTATTTAAATATGGGAAAATATTTTTTGTTTAGATATATATACTCGAATTCATTTTTATATATGTGAAAAACAACCGATGTCCCACACAATGTCAGCAAAAAGGCTTCTGAAAGATATTTCATTTCTGAATGTAACTTAGAGAAATTTCTAAAGGATCACATAAAGATATCTGAATGTTCTGTCTAATATGCCATTTTTTGAGAATAGAAAGATATCACAAAAATGATACCTAACAAATTTCTCAAATTTTATGATACCTAAAGTATATTAACATACAGAGTTTGTATTTATGATGTCTAAAAGAAGTCTGTTATATTAAATGAGAAAAAGTTCGTGGCGTTTTTTTAATGCCATCTAACGGAAAAAACGCCACGAACTTTTTCCCACACTTAATATATAATTCAGAACACAATTTATCTGAAAGATAACTAAAAGATGACTTCTGTAAATATCCTTTAGTCGTCTTTAAGACTTCTTTTAGTTTTTATATTTTGGCACACGTAACGTTTACTAACGTTATATATCTGAATTAATTTTTATACAAAACTAAACGAAATTGTATGACTGTCAATATACTATACATCCCATTTATGTAATCTGCAATGCTTGCCGTGTCCTATGTGCGAGAGCATTATCTTCCATCATAGTCCTCTTTGAGGGGACTCGCTTTTAAAAAATATTTCATTAGTGTTTGTTAGAACACGGGTAATATTTCTCATAATGCTGCATCTTTTATTCTATTCCGTATGGTTTTCAAACACGAGAACCCGAATTCCACCACGTCCGTTTGGTGGCGTTCCCGCGTATGAATAAATGAAAAATATCAAAATAACGGAAAAATATTTTTTTCACATTGTTTTTTTCGGTAATATGAAAAGATATCTTTTAATTGACTTTTCGTTTTATTGAAAAGACAACCAAAGAAAGATATGAAAAGATGTCTTTTTTTTTAGTTGTCTTTTCAACAAAACTAAAAGATCTTATAGTCATCTTTTCGTTTTGCTACAGAAGAAACAATCTAAAAACGATCATATTTTTGTCATCTTTTAGACATCTTTTTGTTATCCTTTATGTATTTTGTGCTTTCTTAAATTTTATAGATTAAGTTATGAATCTACGTCTTTTAAAATTGTTATCTTTATGATATTTTCTAAAATGTCAACAAATGTCAACAATTTTTCATAAAAGATATCATAATTACGTCTAGTTTCTAAATCAAATAATAGCGGCGCATACATATTTGCAGGGCTAAATAATCATACAACATAATAATATCTTCTTCCATGAGAGAACAAATTGATATCATTTAGCATGATATCATAAAGATAAAAATTTCAAAAAATCTCTGAAATAAGATATCAGAAAAAATTCTCCTAATAGATAAATAAAATCTGATAAATGATTATTATGAGATATCATTTGGACACCGTTTTCAAAACTAAATGTTCTCCTGAAGAAGTTCTCTTAAAATTTTCATTCTGACAAGCATACTGTTTGGTAACCAGGAAACTGTAATTTACAATTTTTGTAAGACGATCTCTTCTAAGGGATATGGAAGTCAACCTTAGAATAAGGATATAAACTATCGAACGACATACAACCTTGCCTTTCAGTAAAAAAACCAAAATCTGCAACAGTTTTTAAAAAGTCCTCTTCAAGCGACCGCGAGGCTTAAATGTATATGTATTATTTTTACATGAAATGATAGGTTATTCACTTCCCATACTCATCGCTACAAGATCACTACAGTGACCTCTTCGTCTACTAGATGCATACTAACAGTTCAATTAAAAAGCTAAGCATCTCTATTGATAGTTGAAGCTCCAAATCTCCAGTCGATGACAGGTACGCGTCATTCTAACACTATAAAGAGTTATAATGGTAAACTTAATCTAGTTATAATGATAAACCTACTTAATTTTAAACTTTAAGTAACCTCAATTCGAATTAATAAGGCCTTTATTCTGTAACTGAAACGACAGTAACGATATCGTTCTCGATGCGCAGGTTTTATATAAAAACCTGCGCGGTAACGCACAATGACATCGTTACTAATGTATTAGTCATTAAAAGTCATAAAATAATTAAAATAATTAAAGATCTAAAAATCGATAAATGGTTAAAATATCGTACATCCACTCAAGATATGAAATTACACATGTAATGCGATTCTAGACAATCAATTCGCATCGCAGAAAAGAGACAACAATGAATTCAACTATTTTAACATTTTATTATAGAATGAAAATTATCAATTTATCCGGTTACGTTCTTTTTGCATATAAGTGCTTTTAAACATTGATTAATTAAGCATATATTTATCAGAGTGAGCAAATTCAAATATTGACATATACGATTTAAAGGATCTTAGTACACCGCGAAATGATCACGATAAATCTGATCATTTTTTCAATTCAATTTTCAATTCAATTTTCATGTGTTATAATTAACAACAAATTCGAATATTGATATATTTTAATATGATGTCTACAACATTTTAGTACTAAATTCATACGAGCAACAAATTCTATAACGTAACTTTCAGTCACGCTGTGACGCGTGACAGTGCAGTTTCAGATTGTTTATAGATTTTTGTTTAACAATCTTATATTTTTAACATTGTTTTTGCTCTTGGAGCAGCAAAAAGCAACAAAATCTAGTGTATCTATTTTTTTAATATTACATCTCTTTATACAAGATGCGTAACCAAAATCCGGATAAATTTCAATTTTTCATCAATTTAAATTTTTCCGCTATATTGTGCCTCCACCAGAGGTTATTGTTGGCATCCGAGAAAGCCTCATGCTTCTAATAAACAGTCATATTTCCAAAATGGCCACGATATTGAAACCAAGCGCAAAGTATAATTGAAGAGTCGCAATCATCGAAGCCTTCGCGCTAGGCGTTCAGCAATGGAAATAATTCGATTCTTTGGATACCCGAGATCAACCATTTATGACTTTGTGGCAAAATATACGGCATCAGAACAGTCTAACGAAGGTGTCAGTGAAAAAGAGCGCACCACGAAGACCTCTACAGTTGTTGAAAGCTGACTGAAGCCTTGATTTTGAATGATCCAGAGCAATCGAACGTTGCGCGTTCTGATGGATGTAGTGCCATGGATGAAAACTATGGCATCCGGAAGGTCATATGTTTTTCAGCAGGATGATGCAGAAAAAAATGTTTCAGACAAAAGTTTTGTGATTTTGAAGGGAACATAAGATAGTACCATTGATTTGATCTTAAGTGGCGTTATCAAAGTCAAAGCAAGTTTACTTCGAATTTTTTAAATGAAACTCATATTCTATTATATTTTTTTATAGCTTATCTCGAGAGCTTTCAAAACTATATTATTATATACTATATATATAATAACATATTTTTTTATTAAGTTGCGAGTTATAAGACTTGAAAGTTGCAATACCGTCGACATTAGCATTACCCACAGACTTCTATAAATAGACTGCCAACTTCGCCTCCATGTTTGAAGACAGCTCTGGGAGCGCCATATTTGAGTTCTCTCATTTACACATGTATAAATAGGTCTGTCCGCGTTGCATGAAATCTCCAAATATTTTTGCACTTAAAATAAGATAGATATATATTTGACATTTTGAAAAGAGAGAAAGCGAAGATGCAAAAAGTGCCAGCAACGTGACAACCTGTTTACATAGATAAATTCATATGATACTCATAGACAACGCACATATACATATATGAAAACTAAAACTGCTCGGAATCAGGTTAATTTCTTTCTATCACATTGAGGCGGCAGTCTATTTATACAAGTCTGTGTCATTACCCAAGATATCGACAGCTATAATCTCTTAAATGTTACTCAGGTTATCCATGATGAACAACATTTAAGAGGTTTTAACTATCGGTCGAACACCTTGGATAATGCTAATGCCGGTGGTGCTGCAACTTGCAAACTTTACAATTCGAAAAATACTTATTGAAAATAAACTCAATTATATAGTATTTTGAAAAACTATAAGAATATGTAATGAAAAATGAGGATGTAATGAAAAATGTTCCATTTAAAAAATTCAAAGTGACCTTGTTTCATCTTGATAACGCCACCCCAATTTCAAACCAATGGTATTACCTTATGTCTCCCTATCGAAGTCACAAAATTTTTGTCTGAAATATTTTTCTTTAAAAAGTTGTTCAAGAAAAATTATATATATATATATATATATATATATATATATATATATATTTATATATTTATATATATATATTTTTTTTTTATTATAGATTCAGCTTGTCATTAACCTAGACAGATATCTATTTTATTTTTTATTTCCTGCTAGATGTCAAACGATTGGAACAAAATAGCACTAAATTTTTGTCCTAACTTGTTGATTTGCAATAGTAGGACATCCAGGTTAATAAAAGTCGTATATAGTCTGCTTTCTGTTCCTGCATTAGAACTTTCTTTCTCGCTTTCATCAAATGTCAAACTTATACCAATCTCACTTTAAATTCCCAAAGTGTATATTAATTCAGCTATAGAAAACAAACCTATGGTTAATTTTGTAACTTCAGCAGTTAGTCTTGAATATAGCTTTCAAATGATACAATTGAACTAATTTAGGAACGAAATGTGTGCATGTATCCAACGTATAAGATTATACGTTATACCATTTATTAGAATGCAAGTTAGAAATCCTCTAATTATAGTCGGGTCATGACTGACAATTTTCAAAATTGAGAAAAGATAAGTTTTATCTCGCTTTGCAATGGTGCAAGAGAGAAAAATATATACACACACACACACACACACACACACACACACACACACACACACACACACACACACACACACACACACCCGCGCGCGCGCGCG
>Ga0157364_1005521_pt1 | contig 12888 bp, 4 predicted proteins | sample AttsexASBM2_FD_111476 | JGI IMG/M metagenome (GOLD analysis project Ga0157364, IMG submission 111476) | Fungus gardens microbial communities from leaf cutter ant in Ribeirão Preto, State of São Paulo, Brazil - Atta sexdens ASBM2 | ecosystem: Host-associated > Fungi > Mycelium > Unclassified ... | reverse complement strand
CCTACCCTAAATGACCATGAGTATTACATGAGGCCAGCATGTGTTGTCCATGTTGTATGATGTCACTTTATTCTAGTACCTTCTACTCCATTCTCCCAAGTCTCGTGATCAGTCTTGTGACTATGCCATCAATTTGTGACTGATGTGACATCGTGACTGATAAACCCTAACCCGAGTTGTCCTAAAAATAGAAAAGAGAAAAAGAAAAAGAAAAGTAAAGTAAAATAAAAATGAAAAGAGAAAATAAAATAAAGTCCACCATCAACAATCTTGACATTATACATGGTCATTTAGGGTAGGCTAAATTAGTAGAGTATAGACTATGAGAAATTAGTATATAAAGTAAACTATCTTATACAGAGTTCTCTATCGAGTTCTCTTATGTTAACTTAATACAAGGTTCTTTTACCTGACCCACTCTAAGGTCTTGTAATTGTAACAGGAACATTCAACCTTTAGGTGTTGATCATATATGTCCAGATATGTCAAATACAATAGACCTCACAAGACTAAGCATCATAGAAAGAGAGCATAGTGTTACAAAAAAAAACACTAATATTAATCCACCAAGACTTATTACAAAGGAAGGCAAGCTTTGTTCTCATTCTTTCAAATGCATTAACTGCAAAAGCAACCATCAAGTAAACAACTACATATGTTCTTATTGGCATAACTGTTTCAATAAAATTTAGCATGGTAAAAAACAACAGAAACTCCAAGGAATTAGAGTATAGTAATGTAGAAATCCTGTTATTTTTAGATTAGTTTTTATTTTTATTTTCATTTCTATATGTTGTTTGTTTTTCAATGTTTATAGCTACAAAGTAGTTACTATTGTGCCCCACATTATAAATTGTTGATTTAAAAAAAATCATATGACTATAGTCATATATCTCTTCATTGTCTAAAAAAAAAATAAAATAAAGAAAATCAAAAGAAAATCAAAAGAAAGTATAAAAGCTTAGAGTGTACCATAACAACTCTTGAAAAAAGAGTACAACTCAAATAAAAAGAGCTATTTATAATAAAAACAAATATCTCTCTTAGAGTTTAATTTAATATCATTTAGCCATTGAATATAATCTTCTAGAGCTCTGAAGAACTCTATTAAACACTAGATATAGTTGTTACTACTAACAAAAATAGCAATAGCAAGTAGTTAAGTTAGATTTAACACAATGACAATACATATCTGATTAACTAACACAGAATATCAATCATGAAGTTATCAGATCTTGTCATTATGATAATGCTAGGCATCTGAATTTTAATAGCAAATCTACAATGTTATTTTTAAACGATACATGGAAGAACTAGGAGTACAACCCCGACTCACGATCAAAACCAGCGAGGAGCCCAAGGCAATTTTTCCGGCGCATAATCAGGGAGCAATCTTGACTTGTTCTAAAGCGTGCCGAAATAAATATGATCAGAGTATAGAATACGACATACTAAGGCAAAGCATTTTCTTGTGTTCAAGAAAAGGATGGGCTAGATTATGTGAAACATTTATATACGTCCGAATTCGCGTGGTCGCTCTAAATCGTATTCTCGAGACCTCGAGCGTTTCTTCGCTGACACTCTAGGATGATAACTAAGTCGGGGACTGGCACAACAGAGCCTGCTGCTGAGAAAATGTGATCCAGAGCAGGAACGGAGGAGGTGAGTGAGGATACAATTCCTGGGGAGGCAGCCGCAGCTGTGTACGGAGTACGAAGGAGACAGAGGACACGCGCCTTTGTCGCTTCGGGCCTGAGTCGAGGATGTTACATTTGACCAGTAATTCATGTATAATGGCATCCATAACGGGGAGATCTGATCGGTAGGGATACGTGAGGTTTGGTGTGACCAACTAGGCGCTGGTAATTGGGGAGGTATGGGAAAAATGTGATGCAGAGGGAATTTGCAGGGAGATGCATGTGGAACACTATTGTAAGCAGGGGCGTGCAACTCCGAGATGGGTTTATCCTTAAATCCCGTTAAAATCCCGTTAAAAGCTGCCTACAGTCTACGCAGAGGAAATCAGATGTACATCAAAGGGAGTGAGGGTAGGATATACAGACTTCTGGAGCAGTGCAATCAACCTGGCGATGTAAGCCTTCGAAGACATCTGGTTCAAGAGTTTCACGGAGAATTAGAAGAACTTCATCGAAACTCATGAAAACTTTTGGACGGATGAGCTTCTTGCCAGTTCTCTTGGAAGTACGGGTTCGATTGTTCTGGAACTACAAATTGGATTATCATCTAATTCGTAGGGCTGAGCGACTCACGTACCCAGTCTGATATCTGTTTTAGACTATTACCAGTCATTTGAGCTAGAGCTTGGCGATCGGCAGTGCTGGGATAATCAAAAACTCTGAAGTATGCTTTCAAAAGTCTGAGAGAACTCTGAGACGTTGTATCTGATTGAGCATGGCTAGAAATCATGTCTCAGGGAGAAAAACACACCTCAGTGAAACGAGATGGCGTAGATTGTCCTTCATTGGGTTTTCGACTTTCGCAACAACGAAGGCCCTGATACAGACATTGTTTCTTCCATTTGTTAAGTTCGGCCTCGTAGTGCGCTATCCAGATTTTTACAACAGCGCAAGGAGCCACCAATTCGGAAGACTGCCCCGGGAGAGCAGGGAGAGACGCAGAAAGCTGGTCATATTTGATGGTTATAGAATTGTAGAGCTCTGTCGCTCTGGTCATGTAACATGAAGACAATTGACCGATAAAAATTTCGGGTACCCCATAGGCACGAAGATAATCGTCAATGAGTTTGGGTCGTTCTAGCTTGAGGCTAGTGTTCCCTGTGGGAATGGAGGAATGTAGACGCGAGGAAGGTCTACATAGAGGAAACACTGGGGAGACCGTGAAAGCATGGAGAGCTTGAATGTTTGAGCGGCGTTGCCGGATGGAAGGCATGACGGAAAGATACAAAAGGTTGAGTGGCCAGAAGTGTTTCAGACTCCGACTATTCAACTCCGAAGTTGGGATGCGTTCTTTCAAACAGAAGTTCTCCCACACATGCCCAGGGTTCCGGCTGACGAAGTTGCCCTCAGGGCGCAGATACAGTCGTATGAAGATGAATTTTTCAAGTCAATAACTGTTGGCGAGGAAGCCCTTCAACAGTTCAGCGGCCGCTGGGCAGAATTTGCTAGATCAGTCTCAGTTTCCTATTCGCCCGAGACTATGCAGCTCCTTCATCGTGTTTCTTTGACGATAGGGACTCTTTGTGAAAGTCTTCTCAGTCTTGAACAAGCTGCACAAGAAATACAACGAGATTTCGAAGCCGAGATAGTAACCATTCTGGATCGCTCTCGTTCCACCATCTCTTCAAAAACCTTTTCACCTGCGGTGTCCATGAAACGAGATGTGACTCTCGCGGCTGGATGGTTGTCTCGGAATTATCACAATCCATATCCATCCGGTTCCACTCGCGACGACATCTCCAGGAGAGCTAAATGGCCCCGTAAGGATGTCGACAGTTGGTTCACCGAAGCTAGGAAAAGGATTGGTTGGAGTAAAATTCGGAAGGATTTCTTTTCTAATAAGCGGGCTGATACAGTTCAGGCAGCCACTGTCTTTTTTAGTGGTGACCGTCACTCATTACACCCGGCATTAGAGTCAGCTTTAGTTGCAATGGCAACGCAAGCAAAAGAACTTTGCGCTGAGCCGGTTCGACCTGGAGATGCCACCTTTGCTTCAGTAATCCAATGTAGCCCAAACTCTTTTGCTGACATGGATTATAATCCTATTTGTACGTGTCCGCTTCGTTATTCAAATGACCCAAACTTATGTCTACTTTGTAGCGAAACCGATGATCTCCTCGGGTCTCGTAACGCCTCCTCAGACCATCTCACCATCTCCACAACTATCTTCTTTGTCGAGTTCTGTCCCTCCTTACCTCAGCAAAGCCAAACGACGGAGGTCCGAAGACATAATTCCAGCACCTGAATGCCCTAGGCCCATCAAGCGCACTAAGTTTGTATTTCTTTTGTCTAAGTCTTAATGTCGCACTGATTATCACCTTAGGCATGTCAAATCTGGTTCCATCACATCCTTTCCTATTCAACTTCCGTCACCAGCCACCTCTCTAATAGAAGCTGCCGATTATGATCCTGTTCAGGAACCGTTGTTTACTGAGATTGGGCGGTTTCCATCACCCCTTGCTTCACCGACCTCAAGGGAAGGATCGGTTTCCGACGTTCTTGCTGACTCTGAGTTGACTGCCAGTGGATCTTGTAAAATACCACAGCTACGACCACTGGTCACGCCATCTCCGTCGAGATCTCACGATGCAACCATCACCGCTGGCGACGATGGACATCCTGCTACCTGCCTCAAAAGAACAGCTCTACCGCTCAGTGATGTAGCTCCATTGCGAACTTCACCGTCAATCGTCAACGTTATGAACGTACAGGATCTTTCATATCGAACTGGAGTATCAGAGTTCTCATTCGATGGGGAAAACTCTATCTCCAGGCATGTAGTCGAAGCTGCGCTCTTTGCAAATCCTGCACTTCAGATACCAGTTAGTGAAGGTGGATTTCTTTCCTATCTACTCCATTCACTATTTATGTCTACTCCTAGGTTTCGTCTCTGGTCTTATAGACAATACGCTGTGTGTCAGTCCCTTTGAAGACTCAGAAATTGTTTCTTTGTCGACCCCGTTTGACAACTATTCCAACGACAAACCGGCAACGGACACACTTCAGTATGAACAAAGTGCCATATTCATACCTCCCGGACCTCTCTTGGATTTTTCGGAGATTGAGCCTAGTTTGAATTCATTACTTGATTCTGGTTCTGCCCTTTGTCTCTCCGTTGACGCGTTCTCCAATGATAGCCTGGAGAGCTTACTCATGCCTTCAACAATGAACAAGAGAACCGATCAGTTGGCGCAGTTAGATGCTCTGAGGGAACACCAGGCCCGCATTCAAAAACAAATCCAGTCCCTGTGTGTAATCATTGTTCTCCAATTCAAAATAAATAAATTTATCTTCTTCATAGAGAATATCAACTTTCTGTATTAGATTGATTGAACTGCCATACTGTTTGCTTGCTCACTTTTTGCTTATAATACACATTCCCTGCTATCATCTGTTTTCTTTGATATCTAAAAATGATTTGTGTACTTTAATTTGTTATGATTTTAAGCTTGGCCTAGATTACAAATATGAGGCATTCTCAAGGGAATAATGAGAAGTTAGTGAGAGGTAATCGATTACCATTTCAGATATATAAGTGGCCAGCTGATAAAACATAAGGATATATAGTAAATTCAAAATATAATGACAAACAACACAACAAGGTTTCCAGCTTTATATGTCTGTGATCTTGATTTCTATAACTAATCCTTAGAATGAACTTTATTTTTCTGGTCAACAATTTATTACATAGTGCTTGATTGCAGTCTGTCACAAGCTATTTACAACAAGTAGCTTACAATCTTTCTTTAGAAGTCAGAAATCTCCCTCATAGGTAAAAAAAGACCTTATTAAAATCCATAGAAATCAAGAAGAAATCTAGATAAAGGTTGCATGTAACCAACCTACTAATTATGTACCCCAAGTACACTGTTAGAGTATGGAACATACTCAGAAGAGAAAACCATCTGCAGAAAAATTACTAAAGATGTCAGATAAAGTATAGAAACTTTATCTGAGATATGTGAATGTGAATTGGGAATGATCTTGACTTCAGCATATATAATATACTTCTGCATGTTGCAATAGTTATATTTGGAAAGAGGTTACCACTGAGAAGTAAAACATGAGAGAAGTCAAGAGTTCAAATATAAACATCTAGATTAGTACTAACTCTGGTTAATTTTTCAAGGTGAGGAACTACAAAGTGTCTATATAACTTAAATACTAGTACTTAGTAACTAAGACTGTATCTATTATGATATGCTTGAACTCTTATATTTTCTTTTTCTTTTCTTTTCCTTTTATCTATTTTTTTTGATTTGATTTCTCTTGATTTCTTAGCCAATAAAAAGGTATGTGACTAATGACATGTCACATGACATGATGTCATAAGCCTAGAATCTGGGAGAAGAGGCTAAAAGGATGATGTCAAGGCATATGTCAACAGCATGTTTAGTTTACTTTATGGCTGTTAGGTGTAGTTCATACTAGTAGATAAAAGTCTATGGAATTTGGCTCAGAATGCATAGAGTATGGAGACTCTGTGAAATGAGCTCAGTGATGCAGACTTGTTAGAATGACCTTAGCTTTAGCTTATGTGCTATACTATCTGTCTGCCATATAGTTGCAACTTCAGGTGAGTAAATAAAGTCCAAGATTGAAGTGAGTACTAATTTGATATATCACTATTGAATACTATAGATTGAGTTCAATAAGAGTTATCTTTGTCAATTATCAGACTAGCTAATTACAGTATAACTATTAGTTTTATATACAAGTCATATATATAGAAAATACTTAGGGTTTCAGTATATTGCCTCAAGCAGAAGTTTCAGTGGTAAGATATTGACAAGAGTAAGATAGGAGAACTCTGCTATGGAAGATTGAGTTTAATAGAAGTATTCTAGTTGTTACAAAAAGAATAGCTATCATAGAAGACATGTTATAACCTTAGAACCTTAGAGTGGGTTTAAAGGTCAAACTCTTGTATTAGAGAAGACATAAGAGAACTCGATAGAGAGCTCTTTACAAAATAGTCTACTTTATATACTTCTACAGATGGTCCATGCTAGGTACTATGCATCCTACCCTAAATGACCATGTGTCAAGCATGAGGCCAACATGTGGTATCCATGTTGTATGACATTATTTTGTTTCAGAACCTTCTACTCTCTTCTTTCAAGTTCCGTGATCAATGCAGTGACCACACCATCAGATGTGACTGATGTGACAGTGTGACTGATCACTTCTAACCCTAACCCCAGTGTTCTAAAAATAGAAAAAGAAAATGAAGAAAAAACTAAGTTCACATTCTTCGATCTTAATAAGACAGGCTTGTTTTATAGATATTGTAATGATAACATTGCTACAGAGATGTATCTTTAGAATAGGTGAACTTGACATATGACACCATCTCATACTATCTACTGACTACTGCCTTAAGAGAAATATAAATGATTTTGGTCTAAGAAAACTGTTCTACTTTAGATAAGATTTTAAGAACACTTGTTATTCTCCTGCATATACCAGTTACAAGAGAACTGATAGTATAGAGTTAATAATGAAAAAGGTATAGAGCATGTCCACAAAAGATAATATATCTAAAATACACTAGTGGGCTTTGGTGCAGACAAACAGCTAAGCTTTCTCTACCTAGCTAATATATCTTGAGAAAAAATGATGAGAGTGTTCTATATTAGACAGTCTTGGAATAAGATATCAAGTTCTAATATTATAACTTAGATCTTTGAGTAAAGATATACCACAGACCATGGTCTGTGTACATACTACAACTAACCTACCCTAAAGTATATGTACTTTTTATAAAACTAACATGTTGTTATTATATTATATAACATTATCTGTTTTAGAATAACCTTCTTTGTGTCACATAATGGTGTCACATCTCTGTCACATATGATGTCACACCACTTCTTCTATCTAAGTTCAAAATAAAGAAAGAGAAAAGAAAACTCAAAATAAAATAAAGAAAAATAAGAAAAATAAAATAAAGCTAAAGGAAAATATAATAGAGTCCAGTCTATTATTTACAACTTTGACAACAACTTTGACAGATAGAGGAGTTAAAGTAAAAAATAAAAAAACCTAAATAAGAGAAGAGAAAGAAAAAAGAAACAAGTTTATTATCTTTGATTCTAACAATCTTAGCTTCAACAGAAAGACATTGTACCTAGCTTAATTTATTTTGTAGTTATATTTTAGAAGAGAAGGGTTTAAATGTAAACTTAGACAAGTATTATGGCAACTACTGTTGTGGCAACCACTAGACACAAAGTCTAATAGAAGTACAAGTGGTAAATCTCACAGGAGAGATATCTAGTGGGGAATACAAGTTGTGTATTCATAAGAGAACTTAATAGGAAACCACAACAGTATTCTACTTACTATTTATATAAAGTCCTTATGGTCTGTGCTACGACTTCTCTATGCCTATCCTAATGTCCATGCCTTATCCTCATGTCCATTACTCATCTTCCATGTGTCTTCCTCAAGGCCACCATGCCATGTCCATGTGCCCTGACATCATACTCTTTAATCTCCATCATACATGCATGCACCATGTGTATACTATAAGAAACCTATATCCCTTGATGTCATTTTATCTCTAGATTCTTTCCAATCCTTCTAGACCACTCTAGACTCCTCTAGGCCTATGATATCATGTCATGTGACTTCCCAGTCACGTGCCCTCTCTCTTTCATTGTAGACTAATAATTACTACTACTATATCTTATCTGTTCTAACTCTAACTCTAAAGTCTATCCACACTTTCATCTTATAACAACTACTAACCAAGACAGTCAATAACATACTAAGTGTCAAGAATGAAAGAAGTGAACTTAACATTTTCTTATTTTCATTTCGATTTATTTTCCTTTATTCTATTTTTAGAACTAGGGTTAAGGGTGGAGTGACAATATTACACTGTCACACAGCAAGTCACATCAGATGACATGGTCACAAAATCACATGACATATAGAAGAATGTAAAAGGTTCTGGAAGGATGATGTCATACCATGTGTGAAACACATATTGACCTTAAAGCATATACATAGTCATTTAGAATAGGCTAGAAATAGCTTGCATGGACCATTAGGTATTGGTATATAAGGTAGACAATCCTGTACAGAGTTCTCTATCAAGTTCTCTTGTGTAAACGCTATACAAGGTTCTTCTTCTATCCAGCACTAAAGGCTTAAGTCGTAACACTAAGTAGTCTTATATTACAAAAGTCTTGTAAAAATTATAAGAGAACTCAACAAAGAATCTCTGATATATTTCTATACTATAAGTATATAGTTTATACTAGTAATAAATAACTCTATCCTGAAGTCTATATGTTGTTTATAAGTATACTATATATATACCATAAAATGAATGTACTATAAACATACACCTTGATACTATCCTTTTAGTCTCTTCTTCTACATTCCAAGCCTGTGAAATCACATCATGTAATACATCATGTGACTGTGGTCATGTATCTCTTCATCATCCAAGAAATAAAAGAAAAAGAAAAATTAAATCAAGAAAAATAGATAAATAAAAATAAAACATATGATAGCTATTGTTCTTAAATACAGAAAGTCTTTTCTAATAATACTACTACTATGTATATTCTGAGTTTTTAAATACTATAGTAGTTGTTCTTTAGAATTCTATAGAATTAATAAGAAATAGAGAGACTTTGGTCCTCAGATTGATGGGTAATTAGAATAAACTATAATCTATACCAGAAAAGAGCAAAAGAATATAGATGTCAGATGTAGTCAGATAATATGTAATATTTCTCAGTCTTATCATAGTTATTTTAAACTTAGTTTTAGAATCATGTTTTGCTTAGTTATGTCAAGAGATGATGTTAGAATAGGTAAAACTTGTTTCAAATAATATTCATGATCAGTTATATAAAAAGAAATCAAATCAAGCATAGAAACTTATCTAGAAACAGATGTGAATATTCATAAGATTGAGTAAGTATCAGAATTATAGATCAAGCTTAGAAGCCTATTCACAAATTAACAATGTAATTTTGAATAATAATCTTAGTCTCAACTTACATATTATGCCCACTGTCTGTCATATAGTTGTAATTTCAGATGTTAAGGTATTAGAGAGAATTAACTAATATCTTAGTTAGAGAAGTGAGAGATAATATTTAGTTGAGTCTTAGTCAAAGCTCAGTTGATTTTTAGACTAAAGACTATAAAATATCTACTTGGTCTTAAATACTTAGTCTGTAGTTGGAACTGTGGCTAGAAAATAATAGTATAGAAAATAACTAAGAAGACACTATAGAGATAGTTTCTAAGATATAAAATATCTGGTATTATGATTCAATGATCTTAGGGCTGATCAATGAAAGAAACCTTATATTAGGGTTAACACAAGAGAACTCTGTACAAGATTGTCTATCTTATATACTAAACTACCATGGTCTATGCTACTACTTCTTTAGCCTACCCTAAACAACTATATGTTCACCTTAAGGTCAACATGTGTTGCATATGTTGTATAATATTATTCTTCCAGAATCTTCTATATCTTTTTCTGTGATCTTATAACTTGTGATCATTACTGTGACTATGTCATCTGATGTGACATATGTGTGACAGTATGACCATAATGTCACTCTAACCCTAACCCTAAATCTAAGTAAAGAAAATAAAAGGAAAAAAGAACAAAAAAAGAGAATTAAATAAAGAAACTAGTGTTCAAGCTTTGTATGTCTGACAACTGGGAGTCTGGGTGATGAGTTGCTAGAAGATAAAATACAAAAGGCTGATCTGTATATGAACAAGTACAGATTGTTAGAATTGCAAATAGTAGACTTTATTTTCTCTTTTATTTTTTTTATTTTTATTTTTTTCTATTTTGGAACTTAAGATTAAGGTTAACATAATATCACATATAACTGTCACAAATTGTCACATAACATGACTCAGTATCATATATTAGTTATAGTTACATATCACAATAAAACACAATAGAAGGTTCTGAACCTAAAAGAAAATGATATTATATATAGCATGTTTTATACATATTGACCTTAAGGATAACACATAGTCCTTTAGAGTAGGCTAATAGAGATATAGTATAGATCAGTAGTCTAGCATATATAAGGTAGACAAGTTTGTACTAGGAATACTATTGAATTCTCTTATGTTACCTAATATAAGGTTTTTTCTCATTGATCTCTCTAAGGTTTTTGAGTTATAATACAAATGCAGAAGTACATCTAGACATATTGAGAGTCTTAACTAGAAGTCAGAAAGCAAATGTTTCAGAAGTCTTGAAAGTTGGTCTATGACAAGTTAGTATATCATATTGTTACTATTACAAAATAAACTACTTACTTGTTTATGATATTTGAATTTTGAGTGTACTATCAAAGGTTTAAAAGTAATTCAGAAGTTCAATAATAGTGACAATATCAATAATAATGAGAAATAATGATTGATGATTATTGATGAAAACTAATGTTGTTAAGTCTAAGGTCTAATTCTCAGATATAGAAGTATTTATATAAAATAGTGATGGTCTGTGCACAAGCTGTTTCTATCACATAATCAAAACTCATATCTGGTGGGGCTGTTATCTATCATAGCAGATGTTAGGCTAATTTTAGAAGATAACTAATTATATCATTACATTGATATGTTTGTATCTCTATAAATACTAATCTCTATATGATGTTAACACAAGAGAACTCAGCAGAGTTTCTAGTACAGGAGAGTTTCTAGTACAGGTGTGTCTACTCATATATCTCTGGTACATGGTCTATATACACTTTATATCTAGCTGTTGTAGCAACCACTCGTCACTCAAGGACAAATGATCTCACAACCAGCAAAGCTCTCCAGTGGGCTATCAAGTAACAAGTGGGGGAATTACAAGAGAACTCGACAAGGAGCCCTCGCTGCATTGCTCCTCTATTTATATAAGTTACATGTGATCCATGCTACAACAATATTACTCCTGCCCTAATGTCCATGCATCGTCCTCATGTTCTATTACTCATCCATATGTGTTTTCCTTAAGGCCACCATACTTCCTACATGTGCCCTGATGTCATACCTTTAATCTCCGCTGTACATGTGCACACCATGTGTACACCATGAGGAACCCATGTCCCTTGACATCATCTCCTAACCCTAACTCCATCTTTAGACTCTTCCCGATCCTTCTAGACCCTAAGTCCTTCCAGACCGCTCTAGACTATTCCACATGACTTCCAGGTCACATGCTCTTCTTCCGTTGTAGACTAATAATTAATTACCTATCTATGTCCGGCTAACCCTAACCCTAGCCAAAGTCTGTCCACACTTTTGTTCTATAACACTAGCCTACTCTAAATATTATAAGTTATGTAGATAAGAGTCATCATCTTATATGATCTATGATACCACCCTTTTGATGTGTCACATGATGTTATGATAGTGACATGTGACATGTGTGACTGATTTGTAACATCACATTTTACTAGGTCCGAAGATAAAGAAAGAAAAGAAAAGAGATAGAAGGATCAAAATAGAAAATAAGAAAGACTTTAGAGAAGAGAAGAGAAATGAAGAAGAAATGAGTCTGCTATCCTTGAATCTGACACATATGATCATATGTACTACTCTCTTCTCTGTGGACATATCTTATAACTCTTAGTCATTTACAGTTGTCTACAGTTTACTGGATGACTTCTGAGCTATCTGATTAATTCTTGAGGCTACTAGAACCTCTTATTTGTTACCTGCACTCCAATTAACAAGCAATGATCCTCATCATCAATCATTTCTCACATATAACTGTGGTTGATTTTCATCCCACTAAAATGAATTATTTAGACTTATGGTTAACTTGTAAAAAATAATAAATTGATGGATCTCTCCAACTTGTTTATCAGCCCTATATCATATAGGCTCAGAAGAAACAGGGATCCGAGAAAATTGTTTAAGTAGATACAAAAATTAGTTGGATAGAAAAGATGTACAAGTGACAACAAATATATGACGAGATGACAAATTGAAAGAATAAAGAATTGAGCAAGCAATCAAAGGAGGAACGAGAAATATGACACCCATAGGTAGTAGTAGTCCAAGAAGTTGTCATGCTAGACCAGTAAAAAATAGCAACAGCACAGTAAAAAAATGACCAGAACCATCAGGACTCTCGACGAGTATTCTCATCCCAAGAATCCATCTGGAGAAATCGAGCAAGCACTTCTTCAGATCCCTG
>Ga0157364_1005520_pt1 | contig 12888 bp, 7 predicted proteins | sample AttsexASBM2_FD_111476 | JGI IMG/M metagenome (GOLD analysis project Ga0157364, IMG submission 111476) | Fungus gardens microbial communities from leaf cutter ant in Ribeirão Preto, State of São Paulo, Brazil - Atta sexdens ASBM2 | ecosystem: Host-associated > Fungi > Mycelium > Unclassified ... | reverse complement strand
ATAAGTAGTTATTATTACATTAATTATACATATTAATTATACATATTAGAGTTATTATACATATTAATAATCAAATAATTGAATAATCTTAATAATATTATTAATAATATTATAATCTTGTGCACGAGGGTACACGCATGTTTATGCATTATATTAAATATAATTCATATGTAAGAAAATGAATATTCTTATATCGCAATTGAGTACAGCATAGTTCAAATTTGTTGGGCAAATCATATTTGTTATGTTATCTTGTAAAATCTTAGTTGAGTTGTACGAAAACATCCATTATTATTTTCAATTAACTCATAAAGATTATGATCAAAGTTTCGCTACAAATATTTTGAAGCGTTTGATGGATCAATCAGAAGAAAAAATTTTACAAATAGACCAATCAAAAAACATTTTAAAGCATTTATAGCATCACGTTGATTATACTCAAAATCAGTAAAAAAATACATCTTTTTTGTATGGATACTTTTGAATAGATTATAGAATATGCATGATAATTACTTTAAATATGACTTCGTTTCCGGACCAGCAGTAAAAATAGATTTGTACAAACATGCAAATGGTATACGCTAAAAAAGATGCAGTTGCAGAAAGGTTTTTAATATGTATTGACAAGTAATATACACTTGTACATAATACGAGTATACTACTAAAAAACTGAACGAAAAGTACTTGGTTGAATGTGACGTTTACCGCTTTGGCGTATCTGGAATAGTTTTATGTTAACTCTGCATTACATGTATGAGCAGAATTAGAAAAGTTATTTTACAAATTACTTATATATAAGTTACATTATAAGTTAGATATATTATAGGATCTGTACAATCTGTTAAGGTATTTATATAATACGAATATTCTTCTCGCATTCAATTGTGATTGATCAATTTTTACAAATATCATCATTTATAGTTACGCAATTGTAGATCGAGCTTTAAGTGACTTACTTGTAAATGCTGAGATGATGACATATGCACTCTGATAGATCTGCTTTGTTTTCATTCAACAAACAGCTTGTATGTTCTAGATATTTAACTGTTTTATTAATTATTAATTTGTGAAGACGATTTTCCAATATTTCAAACTGGGCACATGTTTGTAAAATCAATCCAAAGACTAGGGTTTCCGTGCCAACATTTATCATGGTGGCAAAAATTGTAGTTACCATTTGATGAATAGATATAGTCCAAAATATCGTAGATACATTATAATTACATGGTAACCATATTCGATAAGGCAGATGACCTTGCATCACGTTTAATACTGATCCTATTGTACCGCCTGTAATGGAACTTGTTGCTAAAAGTGAATATTTTATCGAGCATGATCTGCAAATGTAGAACCGAGATAAAATTTTATATAAATTTTTATCACCATTTAATTATGCTTTTATTATAATGAAATTTATTATCATAAGATTTATAATGACTGTATTATATTTAATTATTTTGTACATGTGTTGTGTGAATTATTACTATAATTTAAAACGATATTGAAATAGGAAATTTCTTCAACTAAACATTGATTAATTAGACAGAGAATAGAAAATTTTTATGTAAAAAATATAAGAATATTCTGAAATATATAATCAACAAGACATAGTAAAAGGTAAAGCACTCATAATTTGTTATAGAAATAAGCAATGGTGATTTTGGACAATATAATAATAGTACAATATAATAATAGTATGTGTTAAACGCAAAGAAATTAAATTTGTGCAGGACATTTTAATAAAGAAATGAACTCACTTGATGAATCTATCAAATTTTGTTTGTATTACTATTTCATCTTCGTCTTGAGGTTTGTATGGTGCTTTCAACAATACTTCCACTAAATTGATGATCGCATTCCGACGTACCACAACAACAGTGGTTTTACAACAAACGGCCACCATGCTCAAAAATATTAGAATATTAGTAGCCAAATCATCGACATTATTAACAATGAAAATTATGTCCATAAATTGAGTTAACAAAAAAAAATATTCCGAAGATATTATAATAAAAGTAAATATATTATACAGCAGCTTAGCACCATTTGATGACCACTCAACAGGTCGCCATATACCGCCAATGGTATACATTAAAAAATTTAGAGTAAATATTTGCATATTTAGATCGCTTTTTTTCCAAAGATTATCGAATATTGTACAAAAATATCTCTTCTTTCTACATGTAAAGTATCTGAAAAAATGATTTAAAAATTATCTTTTCTGAAATAATATTATTTAAATTCGAATATATTTATTTTGTTTAAGAAAAATTGAATTTAATTTAGAATTTTAGTGTAATATTTTATAAAATAGATTATGCTTTTAGTAAATTTTGCAAATTAATGTTTAAATTACATACTGAATACTAAATGCGACTGTTCATTTCCAATCAATTTTATTTAACTTACAAATTGCGTCCAATGATATCGCTGATTGCGAATCGGATGACTTTATTTAATTACAGTAGGTATAGTTCATTTGTATAAATACGACAAAAGTAGTATTTATAAGTATTTATTGCGCACTTTTTTCGAAAAATATCACTTCTTAGAATTTTCTAGTGGTAAGAAAATTAACAAATACGAACTAACGTAATATATTATTTTATTGTATTGTATCATTAAATTTCACTTAAATGTAACCGAGCATGTCTTGCGATAGACTATGTAAGTATGATATTATAGATCTACATTTTTCAACGTCTTGTCAATCATTAATTACAGTTATTAAAAAATCGACGTCGTTTAATTATTTATTATGGGGAGTATGTTCTTTTCGTCGTTCCATCGTTATGAATAATATAGTAATCATAACTGTAAAAGTTTTCTTATTTCCATCTATTGAGGGATGTCCTCCTTCACGGTCACGCATATTGTTTCCTGCTGAATAAAATATTTGCATATTTTCATCGGAAGTACGAAGAATATCATGTTTTCCACAAAGCCTCTTATTTTATTATATAAAAATGCAGGGCAGTATGGCGATAAAAGTGTGTAATTAAAGTATAATCTATTTCTTAAGATACTTCTCTGTATCTGTAAAGTATTGCAAGTGTTCGCGAAAATACATATGTATTTAATTAATCGCGTATATATATTATATATATTTCGAATACACATATATTTCGAATTGTGCATTGATTTTCTAATGTAGGAATTTAATTAGGAATTAAATATTGTGAGTATGGCAAATGATACTATACCTATTTTTTACACTATATATTTTAGAGCTGGAATTAAAATGGAATCTTTGATTTAATAGATATATTTGTTTTCTCTATTTAAAGTTCAATTTGTAATATAGCTTGTATGTATATATAATATTATCGAGTACATGATCCATGTACTGATATAAGAGAATTAATTTATATTATAACATACATATAATATACATATTTAAATTTTGTTTACATGAAGTACAAATATCTTTAATGTACAATATATTATTATTGTCATTTAAATTCTAAAAATGAATATACCATATAAAATAATTAAAAATTATAAATAAATATATTTTTTATTTAAATAAAGGTGTAAATAGGATAGCTGCAGTGTATTCCTCCGAATAGAAAAAATTTTCTGTTGTGATTTAACGATAAAATATGTTCGGAATTATCTATCATTGATACATGATTAATAACTTTTTTTTTATAAGATTTTTTTTGTAGGATAAGATACATTCACATTCCTTTATTGTAAATAATTGATTACGAGAACAAATTTTAATATGTTATTAATTGATTTTAAAACGATAAAGAAAAATAAGTTACTATAAGATTTCTATCGTACTCCAACAATTAAATCCGCTTTCATCAGATAATAATATTGTAGAAAAAAATAGGAAGCGATAATATTTCATTTAAAGTATAAAAACTAAAATCATAGATTACAATAGGAAAGAATAAGACTTTTTTAATAAATATTATATATTTTTCATAATTATTCTTATCTATTACTATATATAGAAGAAATTTATCGATATTTTTATGTTATAATCAGGTATATGTCTAAGAAAGTTACTTCATTCATATCCTCAATTTGTACGACCTTCTGTTGATTTCTATTATTTAATTTATATTTCTAATCGTTCCAAGTAATTGGATTCACTATCATTATCGATTTTAATTGACCAAGTCACGTTTATATAAAATACATGCGCTCACACACACACACACACACACACACACGCGCGCGCGCGCGCGCGCGCGCACACACACACATATATATATATATTTAACAGCAATTTAGAAAATTTAGAGTTATAATTTCCGTAATCATAGAACGAATAATAGATTTGAGGGCAATAGATAATCTCATCTATTATGGATATAAATTGACACTTTGTTTACTATATTGATACAATCATAAATAATTAATATTGTATTCGTTTTATCAGTTGTAAGATGTATCTATGAGAAGAGAGTACGGAATACAGTTATTTACCTTGAGAATTGATCATGATTTCGTTTACGGTCCATCGATGAATATAATTTTATACGAACATAATTATATAATTTGTATAACAGACAAATGTATATCAGCAAAGTCGCAATTCTGAACTCGGAAATATGTGTCGACACGTAAAATATACTTGTGCATAATATCAAGATATACAAGAATATAACAAATAGCACCTAGATTGTTAGATATAAGATTGTTAGATATAGATTGTTAGATAGATTATAAATGTCACTATAATTTATTTCTTAACTTCTTTATCGTGTAGAAAGATTATTAAATTCTGATTACTGAATATGTAATCGATTTCGCGATAAATTATATATCTATAATTTTTTCTTTGCTTCAGTAAAATTCTTATATAACTATTAATAGCATTCATTAGTCATTCATTATCCAGCGAGGAACTGCTAATTAGATGTCAAATTGGTATCAAATTAATTTCAAAATCATCTTATCGATGTCAATTCGAAATTGATTTGATGAGTCATTTCTCGCTAGACCATTATTAGTAAACACGAAGTCATTTATTACGACGCACATTATTTTCTCTCTGTGTGAGTGTGTGTGTGTGTGTGTGTGTGTGTGAGTGTGTGTGTGTGTGAGAAAGCTTTATTTTAAATATTATTTTACTTGCAATGATTAGAATTTTTTACAATTTTTAACATTATCATATTTTTATCATATTTTTATCAAATGAAATATTTATATATATATATATAGTTTTTCATATAATCGGTATTTAATCACTAGATTGTATTTCCTGTTAACGAAAAATTTGTCTTATTATATTGTGTAAAAATATATTATAATGTAAAAAATAACGAAAAATAATGAAAAAAATAACGCATAATGTATCTAAATATTTTTTATCTTTTGTTCGTATTCACTTACATAAGTATGATAAATGAGTTAGAAAAGTATCAATTACTTCTAGTGTGCTCGCAAAGAATGTAAGATACAAAACAGGTTAAAATTTTTATATTCGTCCGATGCAAAACAATTTCTATTTACATATTAAAAAGCATTATTGGATGTATTTCACGTGTATATATTTAGTGCGTGTGTACATGCATGTGTGTTTTTCTGCATGTGCTAATATTCGAATAATTGATGTAAGGAATAAGGCCGGAAATAAATACGTAAATAAAAGTTATAAGATTTAAAGTCACTATAATTTATCAAAAACTACATCTTTATCATATTTAAACACATTTTTGGTTATTTATTATACTTTACTTTTGTAAAATATTAAATGCTGAATATGACGTTTTCAAAATCTGAAAGAAAAATAGAAAAAACATTGACATACATGGAAGATTATGCATTTATTATTCCGATTGTATTTTCGTACATATACAACAAATATTCTTAATATCAAATAGCAAATCTTCATATATTTGACTGTATTTATTATCAAATATTTATTTCGACAAACGATACTAACGTTACTGTAAGACTGAAGAGATAGAATTATCAAGAAGCTGCTAGTGAACTTTACAGGAATTGTGCTACGTATCATAATCATCAATAGTCCTTTTTTTTCGTTGATCGATAATAATGGCCAATTCATATGATATATAGCATCCGCTATACTCATACTCTATTAACATATAAATAGAATTATTATTACATAATAATATCGAACAATTATAATAACATTATTATAGTCTTATACACGCTCATGTATACATTATATATATTCTTATTCAAGTATAAAATAATTCAAATTTGTTGTGGACAAATAATTTGTTAAATTATTTTGCAAACCCTTGTAAAAAAAATAGATTATTCAAAAATACCCGCCATTTTCCATTATCTCAAAAAATCGGTTAGGTATCTATCTATTTCATATGGATTACAACGTATATAATAATTACTTTAAGCATGACTTCATTTCCGGACCAGCAATAAACGAAGATTTGTACAAACATGCAGATGGTATATGTTAATAAGGATGCAGCTGCAGATAGTTCCTTGATATGCATTGACAAATAATACACACTCGTACATAATACCAGTATACTACTAAAAAACTGAACGAAAAGTACTTGGTTGAATATGATGTTTACCGTTTTGGCATACCTGTAATGGTTTCATGTTAATCATTTCAGATGAATGAAACAATTGCTATTTTGATAATTTTATAATATTTCTTAACAATTATATGAAAATTTTATATTTGTATTGATATGAGCTCACAGTATTTTGAAATATAGGATCAAGAAAAAATGTTTCTTACATATTTTATATTTTTGTCATAACTTCTTAATGTAGCATCTTAGGACCTATATTTATATATAAAAATTTTGTCTTATTCTATCTTACTTTATGTTACAGAAGGTACTGTCAAAGTTTGTACACAAGAACATCCAAGGGTACTTTATATAATCACCTTGAGAATATTTTGTATTTTCTTTCTGTAACAATTGTTTTGTAACAATTGTTTTGTAACAACCCATTTATAATTTTAAATAAGAGTACTCGAATTATCTTTTGATTTTGAATAACTTTCCATCATAAATATTAACAATTTATTTTAATAAATAATAGCTATTTAGACTTATACACACACACACACACACACACACACACACACACACACACACACGCGCGTGCGCGCGCGCGCGCGCATATGTAATGCACATATACGTATATAAAGAGCAAACTGAATATATGCATAAAGACTATATAATATATGCATAAAAAGATTCTTATGTGACTTACTTGTAAATGCTGAGATGATGACGTATACATTCCGATATCCATGTTTTATCTTCATTCGACAAAGAGCGTGCGTGTCCGAGATATGTAACTGTCTTTTTAGCTATGAACTTGTGAAGACGACTTTTGAAAATTTCAAATTGAGCACACGTTTGTAAAATCAATCCGAAGATTAAAGTTTCCGTGCCCACATTTATTACGGTGGCAAAAATTATAGTTACAATCTGATGAATGGATATAATCCCAAACATAGATACAGTGTAATTATATGGTAGCCATATTCGATAAGGCAGGTGACCTTGCATCACATTTAGTACTGATCCTATTGTAGTGCCTGTAACGGAACTTGTTGCTAAAAGTGAATATTTTATCGAACATGATCTGCAAATGTAGAATCGAGATGAAATTTTATATAAACTTCTATCAGCATTTATTTATATTAGGTGCGCTTAATTTTCGGCCTTTTTCATTGAACTTGAAACTAATTTATAAAAAGTCGAATAGTTACCTAATCTTCAAAATAATCTCCCTCGTTTTCTATACATTTGCGCCATCTTTCGGGAAGCTGCCGAATTTCATTTCGGAAAAAAAGAGGGTTGTTTTGAATTTATAAATTCGAACATACTTTCTCAACATCCTTGACATAAGTGAAATGATCAATCAGATGATGTTGTAAGGATTTAAAAAGGTGATAATCTGAAGGGATGAAATCTGGAGGATACGCCGAGTGCGATAAAAATTTCTCAGCCCAAGTTAGTAATCGTTTTCAAAGTCGTTTTTGCTGTGTAATCGCACGTTATTCTAAAGCAAGATGACCTTCCTTCTTCCCTTGTCGGTGTAAGACCTTTTCTCCTCCAATGCGTCACTAACTGAATCAGTTGCTGTTGATAACGTTGAGCAGTGACCGTTTCATCAGATTGGAGCAATTCGTAATGAATAACGTCTTGCTGATCTCACTATATACATAGTAACACTTTCTTGGCGTGGATATTCGGATATTTTGCAATACTACTCGAAGGCTGTCTCAGATAAACCCGCGATTTTCGCCTCTTTGGATTATCGTGGAGAATCCATTTTTCATCACAGGTCACAATCTTGTGCAGAAAATCCTTCTTTTTAAATCGAGATAGCAATGACAGTCAATATCATAGCGTCTACGCTTGTTCTGAACTGTGAGGGAACCCAATGGGGAATCCAATGGCCCTCCTTTTGAATCTTCTCCAGCTTATGTAGACGTTTAGAAATGGCTTGCCGTGTTACTCTTGCCTTGTTCCTGTGCGACAAGAATTCCAAAAGTTATTCCAATTCCTCATTGTTGACTTTCTTTGGCTGTCCCGGACATTTTCTATCATTAAGGTCGAAATTTCCACTCTTAAATCGCTGGAACCACTTTTTACAAGTACTATAAGAAACAGCACCTTCTTCTAAAGCCGAACAAATCATTGTTTCAGCAGCACTTTTTTTTAATTGAAGAGCGAAAAGAAGGCAATATCTCAAATGCTGTTGCTCGAACAACATTGCTTTTAACACTTTTTTTTTTAAGTTAGATAATACAATCGCCAACAATTAGTACATTTGAAAATTTAAAGATGGCGCTCTAATATGACTATATGGCGGGAAAGATATGTAAATTTGAATAGGTACTCATCGATAAAGATAGAGGTCGATAGAGACCGAGAATTAAGTTGCGCACCTAATACTTTTAATTTAATGAAATTTATAATCATAATATTTATAATTATTATATTTAATTATTATAATATATTTATTTATAATATATTTATTATATTATATTTAATTATTTTGTATATGCGTTTTGCGAATTATTACTATAATTTAAAATGATATTGGAACAGGAGACTTCTTCGACTAAAAGTTTATTAATTAGATAAAAAAAAGAAAATTACTACATTTGTAAAAATATAAGTATGCTCTAAAATATATGATCAACAAAATGTAAAAACTAAAAGACATAATTTGTTATAGAAACAACTAGTTGCTGATAAAATTTGATACGATTTAAAGAAATAGTATGTGCTGAACACATACGAATTGAATTATTGCATAAATGTTTCAAGTTATAATAATATTTTAATATTAAGATGTTTTAAGAAAGATATGAACTTACCTAATGAATTTATCAAATTTTATTTGTATAGTTACTTCATCCTCATCTCGAGGTTTATATGGTGCTTTCAATAATATTTGCACTAAGTTGATGATCGCATTTCGACGTACCACAACGACAGTCGCTTTACAACATACGGCAACAATAGTTAGGAACATTAGAGTATTAGTGGCAAAATCATCGATATTATCGACAATAAGAACTATATCCATAAATTGAGTTAACACCAAAAAGTATTCCGAAGATATTATAATAAAAGTAAATACATTGTATAGCAACTTGGCACCATTTGATGACCACTCAACTGGTCGCCATATACCGCCAATGGTGTATATAAAAAAATTTAAAGAAAGCATTTGCATATTTGGATTGCTTTCTTTTCAAACAACTTATTGAAATATTGTACAAAAGTATAGCTTCTTTCTATTTATAAAGTATCTAAAAAAGTGATTTAAAACGTTGCGAAAATTATCTTTTCTGAAATTTCTGAAATATACTAATTAAATTTGAGTATACCATGTTTAAGAAAAATTGAATTTAATATAGAAGATTGTATAATATTTTATGAAGTAGATTATGCTTTTTTAGTGAACATAAAATACTACAAATTAATATTTAAATCTCACACACACTGAATGCGACTGTCCGATTGAAATAAATTTTATTTATTTGATGTATATATTGGATATAATTGCTCGCGCGGATTGCGAATCGGATGACTTATTTAATCATAATACTGCATATGATTTGTGTGAACCCCAACTTCAAAAATGGTATTTATAAATATTTATTGCGCACCTTTTTCGGAAAATATCACTTCTTAGAATTTTAGCTAGTGATAATAGGAATGACAAATACTAACACTGATATAATATGTTATTTTATTATTGTGTCAGTAAATTTTATTTAAATGTAATCGAACATGTCCTGCGATAGACTATGTATTTACGTTCTTCAACATCTTGTGTTCTTCAACCCTAGTATTCAATTACTGTCATTAAAAAATCGACATAATGTCATTTAATCATTTATTATGAAATGCATATTCTTTTCCGCACTTGTGAATAGTGTAGTAATTCTAATTGTAAAAGTTTTCCTACTTACAACCATCGAGGGATATTGCGATCTTTTACAGTCACATATTATTGCATTGAATAAAATTTTCATGTCCATCGGAATTATAAGGAATATCGTATTTCCCGCAAAGCCTCTCATTTTATTATATAAAAATACAAACCTCTAATGCAGCGATAAAAGTGATGTGTAATAAACTTAGGATATATTCTTCAAATTACTTATCTATATATTTACAAAGTATAGCAGGAAATGTGCAGGAAAATATGTATATCTCATACGCAACATATTACAAGTATAGACTGAGACATTATTTTTTTTTTTTTTACTTTAGTGATGAAACCAGCATTAATGCTGCTTATAAATCAAATCAAATATATTACACAATATTTTTTTGTCATTACATTGTGTCTATATTGTGTTTGTATATTCATGTTAACATTTCTACAACCAGAATGAATATTAAGGTTGCAATAAATATATAATAAATATATAATAAATATATAATAAATATATAATAAACAGAAATTTTAAAATTTAGTGTCATTAATTTGCGAAAAACTACATAATTAATATGCTCAAATAAGCTCTTATATTATTTGTATTTTATTTTTGAAGTACGTTAAATGCGGAGTATGATGTTTTTAAAATCTGAAAAAAATTAGAGAATATATATTAATATGAACTATTAAACACTTGCTAGATATACAAGCTGTTTTCAAATGTATTCAACAAATATTAAGTTCTCCAACATTAAACGCAAAACATTATATAATATACGTAATATTTGTCCAGTTATTTAAAATCTAAGTAATAATATTACTAACGTTGCTGTAAGATTGAAGAGATAAAGTTATCATGAAGCTGCTAGTGAATTTAATAGGAATTGTGCTACGTATCATAATCATCAGCAATTCTTTTTTTTCGATAATGGATAATAGTGACCAATCCATACAATATACAGCCTCTCCTATGCTTATACTCTGCCAACATAACATATATAATATTATTGCTGTATAATAATACCGTATAATCTTATCAATTATATTAGTTTTATATTACGTACATATCAAATAATACAAGACTGATGAACACACATATAAATGAATATTTGTATATAAAGTATATAAAGTATTTTTTCGTATATAAAGTAATTCTTTATTTACTAAGAAAGTTAAATTATCTCACTCGTATTGCATTGTAGGAAAATATACTCGCTGTTTTCTATCATTTTTAGTAAGGTATATACATATATCTAATAGAGTAAGTTACCTTAAGCATAACTTCGTTTCCGGACCAGCAGTAAATGTAAATTTGTACAAACATGCAAATGATATATACTAATAAAGTTCCAATTCCAGACAGTTCCGTAATGTGCGTTGATAGGTAATATATACATGTACATAATATCAATATACTACCGAAAAATTGAACGAACAGTACCTGATTAAATATAACGTTTACCGTTTTGGCATATCTGTAATAGTTCCATGTTAGTTCTGTGTTGCAATAAATTACTATCCTTATACATAATTGAATAATATAATTTATACAATTTTTAAATTTATAGAAAAATTATGTGTGTGATATTTATTGAAATAAAAACTTTTTAGTTATAAGCAAGTACATGTATGTACTATGCAATTATTAATATCTATGCATAATATCTATACAATTATTACTATGGCATAATAATAAGCATATACAGGATGTCCCAGAGTGACCGCTCTGCTAAATATTTCGCAGATAGAGTGTACTAAGTCGAAAAGTCCTTTACCATTTTGCAATTTTCATAATTAGTTAAGGAAGATTAACTAAACTAAAAATCGCCAAATATTGGCTTTGATAATTTTTTATTCAAGTACTATCAATTTTACAGAAAAACAGAGATAAAAATTGTTTATTTTCATAAGTTTTTTAGTACTACATTTTCTCATATTGGTTGTCAATAAAATAGTTGTCAATAAAAAAATGCAAAAAAAAAACTAAAAAGTTGATAAAAAATTCTGAAAAAATTTTCAGAATTTTATGAGAAGGAAATAAACAATTTTTGTCTCTTGCTGTAAAGTTGATAGTATTTAAATGAAAAGTAATTATTCAGAAAATCAATATTTGGCGATTTTTAGTAATTAATATCTTGTTAATTATTATGAAAATTGCAAAATGGTAGAGGACTTTCCGACTCAGATTAGTCCGCTGTGGACAAAATATTTGGCGGTCATTCTGGAACTCTCCGTATACGTATCACATGTACATCTATGTTACAGTAAATAGAACGATAAAATCACACATTGATGATTTTCTTATCGAATTTGTAATAGTTACTTATTATTTCCAAATAGCATCAATTATTTATAATTACTATCTTTAGACCTTAAACAATTTTTTATAAAAAATATTAATAAGTATTGTTACGATCAATTGCAATTTTTAGAAACACAACAATTAAATAATATATAAATACTTTTACATATTAGGAGTACAAATTAGTTCGGTCCGTTTCT
>Ga0157364_1005519_pt1 | contig 12889 bp, 9 predicted proteins | sample AttsexASBM2_FD_111476 | JGI IMG/M metagenome (GOLD analysis project Ga0157364, IMG submission 111476) | Fungus gardens microbial communities from leaf cutter ant in Ribeirão Preto, State of São Paulo, Brazil - Atta sexdens ASBM2 | ecosystem: Host-associated > Fungi > Mycelium > Unclassified ... | reverse complement strand
TTAATGTAAGAAAAATATATATATTATATAAATATAAATATATATATATATATATATATTATATAAATATATATATATATATATATATATATATATATATATATATATATATATATATATATATACACACATTTACTAAAATTAACACTGTGACATAATATATATACATGTAAAACATAAGTTAATTCGCAAAGACTCCTTACTAATCACAAAGAAATGGATAAAATAGGACAATAGGAATCAGGCACGATAATGGTTGCGTCAAACAATGTGAATATAACACAAAATTCTTTATTAGATAATTCGCTTAGATGTTTCAGCTCATTTTTAAATGGCTCAAGATAGATTCAACTAAAAAATGAGCCGAAATATGTAAGTAGGTTATCTAATAAAGAGTTTTGAGTTATATTCACATTGTTTATTGAGTAACAATTATCGCGCCTGACTCCTATTGCCCTATTTTATCCCATACATGTGTGTGTGTGTGTGTGTATGTGTGTGTTCAACAGTGAAGTATTCGAAATAAATAGAGTTCCATTATATAACTGTTCGAGTAATTCGATCGCATAATATTCGAATTTTTTTATCTTATTTTAGTTAATATCATGATTTTGCAAGTAGAAACGCAAGACGTGTATTATAGTATCAATTATGCTATCGTTTTCGAGTTTTGTTTTCAACTACAATATATAAATTTTAATTAAGACAAACTCATAAATACTTATCAAACAAGAATCTAATACAGTAATAACAATTTTTATTACGTTTTTATAAAAGATTTTGATAGATTAATTATTAGCTTGAAAGTATCATTCTATTGTAATTTAGAATTATTTGCAATATATTTTGTTGAAATAGATATAAAACTGGCCTAAAAAAATGTAAAAGAAGAATCATTAATATACGTCTCTTGCTAAAAAATATTGTTTTTTCCTTATCATTCAAAGACTGTACGTCAAAAAAATCGATTTTTTAATGTTTCAAAACGATTTCATTACTGCTTTCACCGCAATTGGTAAAGTATAATCGAATCATGACGTTGCGCTTGTCTTAATGCCGATCGTGTCTCCAGATAAGAACTTTGTATATTCGAAATACACAGGAAAAGTGTATCATAACTCAATTTTTCTTCATCTTTATTTCTACATAATTCTTTTTTCAATCAATCTTTTACATAGTTATTGATTATATTGATACCTCTTAAACATAACAATATGATAATTCTGAGATTAACATGATAAAGCAATATAAATAATAGTGTATACTACATTACTACAAGACAATTTCTTATCACGGAAGAATATATAGGTATACAAAGTACCTAAAAAATCAATAGAATAAAAAAAAACTCTTATTCTAGTAAGTAAAATTATTTTTTGCTTGGTCAAAGCTATATATTGCTAAGAATAAAGTCAGTGTTAGATGAGGTGCTATATGAGGTATAGACTGTAGCTTTTATATTTTCAGGTGAAAGGTTTTGAATGTTTCCAAGATTTTCAGACATTTTTTTTATAATTCATTAATAACAGTTATGGCAATCAATCTTGATTGAATATGTATAATATTTATCATAATTCACAACTTCATTATACATACATATATTTAATGACCAAACAGTCATGTTGAGAAATCATTTTTAATTCATATATAGAACAATAGAGAGCTTTTCTATTGAGCAATAGAGAGCTTCTATTGAAAATTTTAGTAATACATCTTATATCTGTTTTATAATTATTGAATCTGCGATCTTGCATCAGTAAAAATATCAATTATATATATGCATATATCATAATTTTAAAGTCCTTATCGATTTGATTAAAACGATAATTGTTTATTATTGTACATCCAATTGTATATAAATATTTATCTATATCTATATATAGTTTTGTAGAAGAGTTTTTGTTAGGATAATAAGACTTTGTATCTCTTGTAAACATTTAAAATAGTTAACACGAGTATTTGGCACATAAAACATCAATGTTATATTTCAGAATACTACTTTTGTCAAACTATAAATTTCAAACAGATATTTACTCGCTGAGACCTTTTATGCTCCTGTAAGTATTACTACTAAATTTCTCACTTGTTCTATATTTGCTTTCATATAGAGATAAGTAGAATATAAGTAGTACATAAATAGAAAGTCAACATTATTGAATATATATGTAAGCTTGTAATAAGAAGTAAAAAAAGATACAAAAATACTAATATTAATATCGAATACAAATAAAATATGGTATGCACACGTATCATGTACAAGATATAAGTTTAGCTATAAATCTGTAAAAATTAAAAATATATCACATTATAAATTAAAATTATTGACAGTGCATCAACATAATAAAATACCTATCTTAATTATATAAGACATTGAAAATACGATAAATTATATATGATTGCAATAAAACTATGATATAGCTGTTTTTTTTATCATAAACTCACTTTTACAGTCTTTTATCTCACGGAATATAGTGTTATTTAAGCTTACATAAGCGTAAAATGGCCTCCTATTCTAAACACATAAATATGATATCACATGTAGGATCACAACACTGTTACAAATTCAACTTGCAGATAAGTCATTGTTGTAATTTTGTTGAACATTTAGTAATAGGGCACTTTGAGAGTTTGGATTCATACTTTTACTTCTAAGCATTGGTGCGGTTGACACACAGTAAAAACGCGTTATTTCACGTATTATCAATAAAAGTCACCTACTAATTTAACATCTTTGTTTATGTACAGTCTATTTTTCTTTTCTCTTTCCTTTTTTTTTACTTTGAAAATATTCTTTCAAATTTTATATGTAAGTTAAAAAATGATATATATATATATAGATATATTTGTTCAACAGCAAAAAAATATATATATGTATATCTTTCAGAGAACATAGTAAAAGTCATTAAATTAATCCATCAGGAAACTAATCTAAATTTAAAAAATAGATATCTGTTTTTGTGTATGAATATGTGCATCGAATGAACACTTCGCATAAAAAGTGGTTTTTTTTTTAGAAATGTTACGTGACTATTGCATTTGTATTAGATATTTGTTTAAACATTTATTCCATGTTTAGAATGTTATACTCATCTATTGCTATATTTTCATATATAGCAAATTTTTCGAGAGACTCTGTCTTTCTTTTTTTATCATGTATTGATTACAAAAATGTCTTTGCATTGCATGTATCTCTTCGACAGAAACCATCATAATTCATATTAAAACTACGTATGAAAATAAGTCTTCAATTTTTTTATAATAATTCTTTTTTCGGTTAAAAGTGAGCTTTTAATGAGCACACTTTAAGGAAAACAGCGAACATAAATTGTTGCGAATACTAGGGATAATATTATATGTGTCTGTAAAATCTATCTTTAAAACAATCACGGAGTTATACAAAAAAATAATTTATCTTGAAAGAGTAATATTAAAATCTGTGATAAAAAATATTAATAAAAATTTTCATTTGGCATCTTGATTTTTGAATTATGATTACGCTTAGATGAACTATTGCTTTATATATAAGGATTATTACCTCTATTTATGCGCGGGGAATAATTAGGATAATTGCTCAGATATTGATGTCGTGGACTTACTGATGGCTGCTTAGTTATATTCGCCATAGCGCAGCCCATCAGAAATTCGAATATCCTGGGTATCGTTTGATACAACAGCCACAGCCATGGCATGGGAAACTGCGTTGGTGTTGGTTCTGTACCGTATGGTACGGTTTCAGCAAAGAGTCCTAAAAACGAATCAATAGCATTATTTTATACATAAATATTATTTTATGCAAGTATTTCATAGTATATTAGGTGTAGTAAAAAGAAATCCATTATTTTTCCATTCATGCAAAAATAATGGATTTCTTTTTACTACACCTAATATAAAAATAAAATTATAATTTTTACTTGTTATTTATTATTGTATTATTATAAATACCGTATGGTCCAAAAATACGAAAGGCATCCGTGACGGATAGAAGGATCCCTAAAATCGCAGTAGCACGTGTAACGTTTAATACTTTTTGCATTTGAGATTTCCTAGCAACTGCGGTATCTGCTTCCGGTATATGTAGCGGCGTATCAGATTTCGCTCGATTTACATACGCGATGTGATTCAGTATCGAATGAAGGGTGAAGTCTGTACTCTGGAAATAGCCGAGATCATATAGTTCTCAAATGACACAAAAGTTTTAGGCATTTAAAAAGATGTCGAAAGTCCATTCGAAAGTTCAAGACTTTAGATGCATCTAATCTGCATTCTAATGAATCTAATGATATAGTAAGTATTACGTACCATAACTCTTGCTTCACTAGACGTATTTTCGGGAAGTAAGTTAGTTTCTGGCGTGATGTCTTCCGCGTCTTCAATATTTTTATCATTCCATGACAAATTTTTTTTGCGTACTTTTGGTTCTTCTTCTTTACTCTTGGATTTTTCGGTCATCAGCGCTGCCTTCTCGCTGCAATCAGGATGATCTGAATCTGATTCAGATTTCTCCTGCACCTCCGTCTTAATAGGTACTATACTCTGAAAGTGTGTGGGACTTCTATCTAGAGTTCTGATACTGATATCACTACTCCGACGATTTATAATTAACGGTTTAATGTGAATAAACTCGGAGTTGCGTCGATAGGAACTCTCGGAATTTCTCCGCGAGTCGGGTCTGGGTGATATACCAATATCGGAATTGCGTCTTGAACCTGAAATATTGTTAAACAATATAAAAACAGGATAAAATAAAAAAACAATAATATTAAACGAAGAAAATAAACTAGAATATTTTTAAAGATTTACTTTTATATGAGCTATATATTTCTTTCTTACCTGCGGGGCTAACATCCAGGACTTTGGGCAATCTAGGATGTTCGTCAGGTGGCAACATTCTTCTGGGCGTTCTATTACCAAAATCGCTATTCCTCCGCAGCTTAACTGCGAACTGTGAGCCACGATTCTTTTCGTGAGTAAAATCGGAGCATCGTCTTAGTTCCCTAGTGCTGCCTGTCGGTGAGATATTCTCAGAGTATCGTCGTGGACTCTCTGGCGAGCGATTCCTTTCAAACTCCTCTCGCATTCTTGGCAACGGCCTAGGGCTACCCTCCGTCGTGCGTTTGCATTCTGTTGTATTCTCCTCATTTATAAATCTAACGCTACATTCCGAATTTCTGCGCGAGGATTTTGTGGACGTGTCGCTGCCTCGTCGACTGGTCATAGAACTTCTACGACTCGGGCTGGACACAGTTATAATTGGCAGATTAGCAGTTGACGGAGTAGGAGTGGGTGGTCTAACGTAGACTTCCGGTACTGATGATTTTTGTTCCTGTGATGGTGATTGTACGGTACATATAGGTATCGTAACATTCTGTACTTCCTTTTGCGCTGATCCTTCTATCTTGCATATCTTGGTGGTAATTGTGGTTCGCGATTCTGAAAACAGATCTCAATAAAAATACGTATATTTCCGGGTGGGTGATTTATGGTAAAACATTTGTTGCCTCCTATTACCTTCCGGAGGTGCTCCCTCTGCATTTTTATTCGCATTTACAGGCTCACTTTCCTCTGGACCTTTCATTTTAGCTGGGCCAAGTAAAGTAGGTACCAGCGCGGCAGCAACCGAAGTCGCCAGATTGCTATACGGTGCTAACATCGCGAGTTGCATGATACCTGAATTATAAGTAAATTTTTGATATAATTCCAAAACAAACGCTGTATAAAATATGCATGAATAATGAAAAGAGAGATCTTTTTAAGTCCATGTGCATAAAAACATAATCATATAATGAAAGATAAGAATTTTAGAATAAAAATTACAAAAATTGACATACAAATAAAAAATCGGTAACCAACCTTTCTGATGGGCATTGGAATTGTCTCGTGTCAACATACTACTTGGCATAGTCCGGAGCAAATGATCAATTTTGTAAGCCGCGTGTAGGAAAGCGAGATATAAAAGAATGCTCCAGACGAGAAATGCCGCTTGAACCATGTATTTCACCATGTAGCAATTATGGGAGGACAAAACAATGTCACTGGCGATAATGAAGAAGAAATGTGCTGTTATAATGAGACTGAGGCAGGATTCCTTCTGTATCTTCTCTGGACCAAATTTTATCTAAAAATGGCCCATATGAAAGATGGCAACGTTTAATTATATACATAACTTATTCAATTTAAGCGATCAATACTTTTGTCAGTTGCAGGAAAGCCAATTGTATCAGACAAAAAGCAGATGTAATACATGGATATCCAATGTCCCATATAATTGAGCCAATGACTTTGGGCAGAATTTCTTTAAGATTGTACGCATCTATGAACAAAGAAGCAGCTCTCGATGCTCCGAGTAAACATAAGAATATATTAATCGTGGACATAAATGGCCTGGTTGATATGAGAGATCTGAAAGAGAAAACAAGTAGTTAAATAAAGACAAGTAATTAAATAAAGCTTTCACTGATATCATCAATGCAAGTATAGCAATGTACCTTAAATTTAGAATAGAGAAGAGCGTGTAAAATCCTAGTACAAAGAAGAGGCAGGCAAAACTATATGCATGTAATAGAAACGCCCATCTTATGTCTTGTTGTATCGCACTCCATGAAGGTGCAGTGACCAGCGATTTGTCTAAGAGGAACGCAGAATTTGATAAATTTGATACACAGTTCTGACCTGTGACTTGGGTTGTTGCGTTTATACCTAATTAATGACAAAAACATAAAATTAAAAACAGAATGACCCATATATATGTGTGTGTGTGTGTGTGTGTGTGTGTGTGTGTGTGTGTATATATATATATATATATATATATATATATATATATATATACATACATACACACGTCATGATAAAACGTCACTCCATACAGTTTACATAATACAAAATAATAATATAATTTATATGATATACTACATTATTCTACATAAATTATAATTTATTGTTTGAATTGATATAGCTTCCAACAAAGGAAATGCTGTTAATTTAGCGTATTATTATTTCAGTATGTTGAAAATTTAATCGCGTTTTATATACAAAAATGGCACTTGCCGTCATCCTACGTGTATTAAAAATTAAAGGTATAAAAACTAACCATGAGTCCAATTAGCCAGCTTATCCATAATCCCTCGGTATATCCACAGCACATCACTAAATCTTGTAATTGATAATCAGTCTTATGACAGACAATTAATGTGGCGTTTAATGTAGCACATTCTGTGAACTTGTGAAATGTGGTAGCAGCAACAGGCTTTACCTATAGAATGACTTGATTCACGCACCCCTTCTCACTAAATACATCCACTGTCTCAGTTAGGATTATTGATCTTGGCTGAAGAGGACTGGAGGGGGCATATATGCCCACATAAAGCACCTGGATTGCTGGTCAGTTGTTTATCTTTAGAGTTTAAATGGAGCAGTGTTAAATTTATCGGTCTATGTTATGTTATGATTCACAGGCCTGTTATTTTTATATAAGGAAACTTCTGTCTTAGTTTCTATCGACATTTTCTAAGAAACATAAATTCCAAGCGCTGCATGGAATATTGGAATGTAGTGGTTAAAAATAGTTCGATAGCATATTAAATATTGAACTCTCGTGAATAGTTCAAGTAAATCGTGCTCTGCAAAGTCATAACTTTAAAAGAATCGATTTCTAATTCAATTTTTTTTTATTAAAAATATTTTTTAAATGATTTTTATATTAATTAATTTTATATTTGAAAGAAATTATATATATATATATATATATATATAATTTATTATTATTATTAAATACATTAATTTCTTCACAGATAAATTTATTATTTCCAAGTATTCCAAATTAAATTTTCATTTTTTCCCTATTAATTATCATAAATAATAAAGTCCTGTAAATAATTTGGAAATTAATAGAGAATTTAAAAATTATCCATCATAATATAAAATAAATATATAACAAAAAAATTAATGTTTATTATTTTTCATCAAAACTCTGCTTATTATAAAACAACAGTCAATAAGTTTAACATAATAACAATAATAACAAAAATATTAATTCAAAAAATTATATTATTTTTTTTATCAATATATTGCTTTATCATTTTAATTCTTATTCTTGTATCATATATCATTATTCTTTTAAGAGAATATTTATTAAATTTGTATTGCATAATGTATTCAGAAACAGTCTGAATACGTTATAATATTAAATAGCAGGATAAAAATATTTATATAATATTTACAGAAAGATAAAATTTCTTAAATAATTTAATCTAAATAAATCTGACAAAATATAGTAAATATGTACAAGTGTATTATATAATACATATCGTTCTTACAGATGATGACTCTGGAAGTATCGAAGAAGTATACAGGAAAATTCTTCTATTTTTCTTAATGTAATTGACAAGCTCTGACAGCAATCAATTGCAGAAGAATAAATACAGGACTCAAAACTTCAGAATACTCCAACGTGCTTTGTCCAGAGAGCTTTTTACACAGAAGATACTTAAACACAAAAATTAATAATAATGATATTTGACTCCATAGAGCTCGCAAAATGCCTGCTCTAATCATTCCTTCCATATACATTCTTATAAAAATAATAGCGCAAAAATACGTATTTAAACCATCTGCTACAAAGAGCGGCGAAAATACTTCCCACCATCCTGACGGTCCTAAAAATAAATTTTCATCTAATTTTAAAGCTAGCAAAATAGTGAAGAACATTAAGGCAATTAAATTGATCCATATCTCAAAGGTCGTTAAACCTAACCAGTGAACTAGTTCGTTTAAAGAGAAGATCATCGTAAAAAAATTATATAATTCCCTATAAACTATATTGAAATAATAATGTAGCTAATAATTCCATTCACTCTATATACATATTCTATTATTCACTCTATCTACACACTTATTACTTAAACATATCGTTTTACAAAGTCTCAATATCAATTTGTTTTTAATTTAGATCTCAGCACAGCTACTGGCACTCTCCTAATGACACGTATGTGTATAGAAGAATTTTGCCTGTTGTTTATCTCATCATCTACATTGTCGTTTAATGCTTCTAGATCATCTGTAATTAACAAGATATTCTTAGACTTTCATTTTAGTTTGATTATGTATATAGAAAAGTATACGTACCTACTAAAGTGATGGTAGAAGTTTTAACATCAAGATCTAAAGTATCATGATGAATTTCTTTCAATCGTAGAGCCAAGCTGGCTGCTTTGCACACAGCAGCACCAAGCCCATGAATGACCAGCTCAGAAGCACCTTTGTCAAGCAGTTTCTCGCATTTGTATAATTGTCCCTAAAATATTTACAAATATCTGAGAAAATGCGACGACAGAGTTTCGAAACAAATGTGCATTCGTTTTGAATCTACAGCGAAGTTGCAACGATTGGAAGGTTATGATGACTTTTACGTGAGATACCTTGAAAGGTGTCTTGTTGTTCACATAGATATCTCTGTCACTTGTAACGAACTTGAAGACCTGCCGCTTTCGTAAAGCGTGTTCGTTCAACGACAACTTTTTGCGACATGCACCCTTTTGTTCGGAGATGGTCTTATTTAATCCTGAATTGCTATCAATCTCGGCCATTGTGGAGTTTTTCGCAAATCTGTATCACGTGAACTCGCACTGACAACGGCGCGCATCGCTGATTGGTCGCGACTGCCTGAACTACCAATCAAACGGAAGCGATGCAGAAGCACGAGCGTAAATGCGATGGGGTGACAACAACGCGACATAACCTGCAAAAAAGGCCGGGGTCATCGATTAATGGGCGGTTTAAAGTATTTTTTTTAGACGGTTTCAGTTAAACTCGCCAACATTCAGTCACCTTCAGGGAACACGGCGGGCCAGAACGCAATGAAAGAACCTGAGGCGGATCCGAAGAACATCATAAAGAGCAGAGAGCTGCTTTACAGATTGATGATCAGGTTGTTTATAATCGTTTCTTTGCACGCTCTCCTTTGAATTTTACTCCTTCACCATTAATATTCTCTATATAAAGCGCGATTCTTTTGTAAACGTCCAATGGCAAGTGTAATTTACAATTGTAGCTTCATCAGCAAGATAAAAGTAGAACATGTGCAATGGATTATCAAGTAAGTTATGTTGAATATTTCAGTCAGTTGTTCTACGATGGTCATCAGACTCTAGCCGTCCAGCTATCCAATATGATACAGACAGATCCACCATGTCCACCTTCAGATCGACTGCTTCATTTGATGTTGATCGGTTCTGCTCATGAACCAGATCGTTCTAAGAAGGATAATAGTGCTAACTTATCCTCGTTTACATCGAGTTTTGACAACACTTTAGGTCCTGGATTAGACCTAGAATTTGAGACAGAAGCTCAGACTCAAGCTCCAGAACCAGCACAATACGAAACAGCATATGTTACATCCCACAAAGGAAACTGCAGGGCTGGAGCTTTCTCAGCAGATGGTCAGCTAATAGCTACTGGTTCTGTAGATGCCTCGATCAAGATTTTAGATGTAGACAGAATGCTAGCTAAATCTGCACCAGAAGAGATTGCACCTGGAGATCAAACTGGAGGTCATCCAGTTATAAGAACTTTATATGATCACTTGGAAGAAGTAACATGTTTGGAGTTTCATCCTAGGGAGCCTATACTTGTGTCTGGCAGTCGTGACTTCTCTGTAAAGTTGTTTGATTTTAGTAAAGCCAGTGTTAAAAAGGCTTTCAGGACCATCACAGATGCGGATCAAATTCGATGTCTATCTTTCCATCCAACTGGAGATTTTCTTATAGTTGGGACCAATCATCCGATAGTTAGATTATATGACGTAAATACTGCACAATGTTTTGTGTGTAGCATACCGAATCATCAGCATACAGCTGGAATAACTAGCATCAAGTATTCTCCAGATGCAAAGACTTATGTATCGGCAGGAAAAGATGGAAGCATCAAACTTTGGGATGGAGTGTCAAATCGATGTGTAAACACTTTCGCAAAAGCGCACGATGGTTATGAAGTATGCTCAGTGACGTTCACAAGGAATGGCAAGGTAGTAATTCTAGCGGTAACATTGCACAAGATCTATACATGTAAATTGCCAATGGAAGCTTACTGTTTTATTTCTCTATTTAATTTTGAGTAATTATATAATTTTGGGTTCCAGTATATATTGTCCTCAGGAAAGGATTCTTTGATAAAGTTATGGGAATTATCTACTAGCAGATGTCTAATAGCGTATACAGGTGCCGGAACTACAGGTAAAAAGACTATAAATTTTGATGTATTTGGAATACATTCGGTGCGGTATGCCTTGTTAATGTTATGATATAATACAATATATCACGAACATATGATTGACTAAACTGTTTTCCACAGGTAGACAGGAACACAAAGCACAGGCGATCTTTAATCATACCGAAGACTATGTGTTGTTCCCTGACGAAGCCACTACTTCGTTGTGTGCATGGAATTCTCGTAATGCATCAAGAAAACAGTTACTGTCATTGGGTCATAACGGTCCTGTGAGAATGATTATACATTCACCAACCGCGCCTGCATTTTTGACATGCAGCGACGATTTCAGAGCGAGATTTTGGTTCCGAAGAATGCCAACACATTAACGACTTATTGTTAAAATCAACAGTTAAAAGTTTGCTAACTGTGGAACTCTTTCTAATAATTTCTATTTTACAGAATAGAATAGGCGGAGATAAAGACATTTAAGGATTATATCGGACATATCGATACAATTACGAGACAAAAAAAAACAAAAAATAGGTATTACGTATTTATGCAATTTTCTATTTTATTTAGATTCTAAGTAAAAAAATTTATTTTATTTGTGTCAAAATGTATAATATTCTTAGATTAATTTCAACATTCACATGTTTCATGATGCGTAAACACAAAAAATTACATCTTTAATTCAAAGCAGCATATAAATAATTAAAAAATCCTATATTGATTTCCTCTTATAATTCTATAAATCGAAAGAAAGAAAGACTATAACAGAACGACATATATATACATTCTACAATATATGAACGATTTTGAAGCAGGTAAGTAAAGTAAGTACGCGTGCGCGATGTTAATTACAATTTAATATACGCCCGTGAAAATTATTTTCAAAATTGCTGGTGCGGTCTTTATCCAAATCATTCCGGTTTTAAATTCTGCGACGGTATTCTACGCTGTATTTTTAATTATTCTAAACGAATGTTGCTCGACAGCAAATAGCTACGAATTGAAAATTTTTTAATAAAAAAAAAAGAATCATATTCAATATTTAATTTTATTTTATTGTACACGATATCGCAAATTATGTAGAATCGCATTACTGTTGACGTAAACGAGCTTCGCCCTTTTACAATAATAATAAAAAAAAAGGGGGGAAAAATCGACAAGCGTGCAGCGTAGAATACCGTCGGCGAGGGCGAGAATCTCTGCATCGGGCTGATCGGGGTCGCGTGTGCGTCGCTACGCGCGTAGTTGATCGCGGCGGCGCGGGACGGCGCGTCGAACTCCCGCTCTGAGGTTTGACGAGGTGTCACGTGACCCACGCTAACCGCCATCTTTCCTTATCGTATAAACAGTGCGACCGGGCGCAGCGCGAATTCTCGCCGTGGAATCGTGGATTTCCCAGTGTTTTTGAGTGATTCACACGTGAAGAGATGTCTGACGCAAAGACGGAGACCAAGAGCGACAACAACATCGAGGATGCGTCCAAGGTAAGCAGGCCGGCGGGTACGTCAGAAACACCTTCGTCAAGCCGAGTTTTCATGCCGTGAGCGGCGTGTGCGAGACGGCAGTGTGCTCCCCTCCCCCGCGAGTGCCGTGGTCGCGGGGACGCGTCCTTCCGCGCGTACTCCCAGGGCCCCCTCGGACGACGGCGACGGCCAGGCTGTCGTATACGCGCTTACGC
>Ga0157364_1005518_pt1 | contig 12890 bp, 9 predicted proteins | sample AttsexASBM2_FD_111476 | JGI IMG/M metagenome (GOLD analysis project Ga0157364, IMG submission 111476) | Fungus gardens microbial communities from leaf cutter ant in Ribeirão Preto, State of São Paulo, Brazil - Atta sexdens ASBM2 | ecosystem: Host-associated > Fungi > Mycelium > Unclassified ... | reverse complement strand
TAGTTTAGGATAGGGTAGAAATAGCTAGCACAGACCATGTGGATTTAGTATATAAGGTAGACTATCTTATACAGAGTTCTCTATTGAGTTCTCTTGTGTTAATCCAATACAAGGTTCTTTTTATTGACCCACTCTAAGGTCTCTGAGTCATAACAACATAGACTATACACTAGAGATATATAGAGTAGACTCATCTATACTAAGAACCCTACCAAGTTCTCTTGTATTAACCAATATAAGATTGCTTTTTTATCTCTACACTTGAACTTAAGTTGTAGCTTTTCATACAGGTTTTCATACTTAGTATAAACTCTGAATAAACTCTGTAAACTTTTGCTTTCTAGTGTGAACTATACCTAACATACTATCACATCACATTCCAGCTATATCTGTCTCAACCCACAGATAACATCTTCTCTCATTCACACTTTCCAATCTTTTCTGGTGCAGATAAATCATTTTTATTTCATTTTAGATGTTCTTACTAAATCTTTGCCAACTTTATAGACTTATATTCCCTAGCATATGAGAATCACTGGTAACTAAGGTAACCCACTTAGTAGTTTCCATTCCAGATAACTACCCTAGGTAGTATACCTAGTATATAAACTAGTAGTTTATACTAATTCTAAAAATTGATTAAAACTAGTACTAATTTCCAGTGTTACTGACAACACATCTTGCTATCTTCTGGTGGTCTCAATCTCCTAAGTTCACCAAGTATTCCTTCAAAATATGTGACCAGTGTGACTTATAGAAATGTAGCATATAAGCTAAAGCCAAAGATTATTCTAACTTCTATCTTCTACATTCTCAGATAATACATAATGATTTATCTGAACTTCTAAAATACCTTATTGGATTTTATATAATGAGATATGAACCATATCTAACACATGCTTTCAGAATATCCTGGAAGTTATTAAGATCTATAGCAAAGTCATAAATACAAGAGAAAGCAATATCATGTTTTAGGTATATGTTGATGTTTGGATGGTAATCTTTTTTTGTAAAAAACAAGAATATGCTAGTAGTGGCACTAGGTGTATTATTGTAAGTGAACTCTGTAAGTAGGAGAAGATCTAACCAATTATCTTGTTAGCAGTTGTAGTAAATGTGGAGATACTATTCCAGTATCTGATTAGTATACTCTGTCTAGCTATCTTCTTTTGGATGATATCTAAAAGTAAAATGAAGTTATATATTAAGGATGGATTCTGAAGATTGAAAGAAATTTGAGATGAACTCAGATCTATAGTTAGAAGTAATATAAGATAAAATACTATGTTTGGAAAAGACATAATGTTATAACTTAAGATTTAGAGTTAAGTCAAAAAAAGAATCTTATAATACAAGAGAACTTAATAGAGTTTCTAGTATAAAGTATTTATCTTATATATGCTAACTAGTGGTCTGTGTGAGACTAATACTAACCTATTCTAAAAGCCATGCATTATCTATAAGGTCAACATATAGTAAATATATTGTATGATATTATTGTTCTAGAATCTTTTATATTCTTTTATGTAACACTTAATTGTGTGATAGTGACATATATGACAGTAACATGTGATGTCATGCTACAACCCTAACCCATAGTCTAAAATATATAAATAAATAAAAATAAAAATAAGAAAGAAAAATAAAATAAACTAAGTCCATTGTCTTTAACTTTGACATGTAGATGACAAACAACTTTGTTATATTGTGTAAAGTAATAGTATTTACTATTAAAATAAATATAGCTTATTTAGAAAGTTAATTAATAATAATGAGAATTATATCAAAACTAGAAGAAAAGAAAAGTCTAATCTATAAATATTAAGTTTTGCAGATATTTAGAAACCAGAAGTTGTTTGAGAGATCTATAGAGCTTATAGCACTATAGTTTGAATCTTATATAATATAAAACTTATAGAAGTTCTTAACATCCATATGTATAAAGGACTATATATATCTACAGCAGATAAGCTTCAGTGTTTTATTTTGTCTAAAATATCCCATAAGAATATAATTATAGTAGTACTATAGTATTTGTGTGTGGAAGTTATCTGCTGGTGGTATATAGATTGTGTAGTCTAGAAATAAGAGTTTGAATATGTTTTTTTTTAAATCAACAATTTATTACATGGTGCATGAGGGCAGACTGTGGTAGCTACTTTGTAACTATGTACATTCAAACTAAAACAACATGGAAAAGGAAAGATAAAAGGAAAATAAGAAGAAATAAAAGATAAAGAGACAGAGATAAAATAAATAATCAGAATAAAAGAAAATCAAACCAATGAAGCATTACTATAAGTAATACTAATGAAAAGTGATTATTCAAATAAAAAAGCATTTGAGTTGAATTGGAGATAAAGCATGAAATGGGTGATAGTATTTCTTTTTGGATTCCAATACTTGTTAAACCTTTGACATTTATAAAGAATGTGTCATTTTGTTTTAATTGGGTAGTTACCACAAGGGCAAGTAAATTCTTCCTTAAGAAAGAATCTTAGCTAATATTCTCCTATTGGAGCATAATTGGTGATAGCTTGAGAGGCTCGAGCACATAACATGTTAGAATAGCTGAAGTGTTGAAGCCATAGACCACCTTTGGTATTTGACAGTTCAATAGAATTTAGGTTATCATCAAGTAAGTCAAGAAAGAATTCCCCTTTAGAATCAGCTACTTAAAAGAGCATTCTCCATTGAGAGAGGATCAAATCACACTTGGATTTTCTGCAGAAATCCTAAGATGATTTATATGGAAACAATAGGATAAAGACCATATTCTTGGTTTCTTTGTCTACAGAATAGTGTAATGGCCACTTTTGTTTGGTAGAGCAGTCCCTAAATTTGATATGATTATGAGCATCCTTGGAAAAAAATTCTCTAAGTTCTTGGGATATCATGGCAGAATAAATTTGATATGGGTGAACTGAAAAGTTGAAGATTCTCCTTGCAGCATGAAGAGAGTTGGTGATGACCACTATATGATTGGGGTTAAAGTTGGTGACAGCTTGATTTATGCCACATCAGATAGCAAATAATTTAGCTTCAGTTGTAGTAACATTAATAGCCCTATGTATGGTTTTGACAACAGGTTTATTGAAGAAATGGATGTGGGAGATCAATGTAGTGATGTAGTTTTTGATGCTAGTGTCAGATACAACAATTATCGAGGTAGGATTAGATGAAGTCCTAAGTGCAATTTCATCCAGTTTTTTGATATACTTTTTGACACAGAACAAATAAGAGTGGAAAGAAAAATGTTCTGGAAATAAATCTGTAAGTTGACTTTCTGGTTTAAATTCCTCATTAAAAAAAGAGAATGAAGGGAAAAATTCATTTTACTTATCATCCATATCAATGAGTGAAGATTTCAAGCAAAGTCTTTGTTTAGCCATAAGGTAATCAATAGATGCATTGTAACATTTCCCATTCCTGTGACCTGTTAGAACTGAAAATACTGTTAATAATATGGTTAGATGAAAGAGATGATTGCTGTAGTAGAAATCTTCCATATAATTTCCTGAGATATAGATATATAGGAACAAGTCTAGAAATGGCTTTAACTCCAAGAGTGGGAGATATTTGAAATATGCCTGAAATCCAAAGAGCTGCTCTTCTTTACATCTTCCATAGAATATTGAGATGGTAATACATGGGAACTTTGTTGTAATATCATAACAGAAACCCATATATAGCTATAGGTAAGGTGCAACATCTGTAAAGTCTTTTTTTGAAGTGGATTGATACTTCTCAATGAATTACCAAGCAATTTCATGTACTTGATTGTAGAAATCACTTTTTTGGTATAGAAATCTATATGACTTCTAAAAGTGAGTTTTTGGTTAAAAATAAAACCTAAGTATCTCTACATTTCTTTAGAGAGTAGAACAGAACCCCCAGTAGAAGATAAGTTAAGAAGAAGGGGATTAAATGCTCTATAAAACCTAGAAAAATGAAAAACATTAGTTTTTCTATATTCTACAAGACCACATTTCAAAAGTAAAGACAAAATAATATTGTAGCTACAAAAAAGGTTTGTATTTGAATGCACTATAGATTTGTTTTGAGATATGAAAAGTCCATCATTTACAAAAGAAATAATGAAAATAGGAATTTTTAGGATTTTTAGGCAATTTTCTAAAGAAAGAAAAATGGAAGATAAGTAAAGAGCAGAAAGAATAGGTGATAGCATAGATTCTTGACCAACACCAATATTAATATTAAACAAAGGAGAAACAAAATCATTTCAAAGATATTTAGTTTTTCTTTCTACTAGATAATTTTTGAAAAATGTCAAAATTTTATAATCAAGACCCACCTTGTCTAGAATGTGAAGGAGAAGTTGGTGATTTAGAGAAGGAAAAAATTAAGCAATATTGAATGCCAGGGTACTCATAAAAAGGTTTTTAACCCACCCTGATCGAACAATGTGAGTAAGGGCAACTTCCATATCCATGGTAGATCTTTGTTTAAGACCTCCAAGCTGACTAGGATGAATGAAGTTATTGGAGATTATATGGAATTGAAGACGTTCCCCAATCATCTTTTTGAAAAGCTTTCCAATTATATTGAGAAGAACTATGGGATGATATAATTTGGGAAAGTCAAACATGGCCTTGTTGGGTTTGGAAATAACAACTGTGGTAGAAGTCTTGAAATGAGATGGCCAATGTCCCAAATTTATACAAGTATTAGCGATATTGATAAATTTGCAAATGCAATCTTCACTTCTAATAATAGACTTTAAATAGCTCCAAGTTAATTTGTCTGGACTTGGGACAGATGAATTGTTGCATTTCTCAATCACATCAATAAGTTCTTTCTTGGAAAACAGATTCCACATAGTAGTGGTCTTGTCTGGAATTTTGTTTAGAAAACAAAGGTTAATTTCTCTCACTTGAGCAGAATTGAATGAGTTATAAAGAGTATTCCACAGGTCCTTTAGTTTGATACATAGGTGTTCTTTGTACTGGATAGCTTCTACCACAGGAATTTTACATTTCTTGATCTAATTTATAAGCTCCTATGGGCCACACCTCTTGTTCATGATTTCTTCAATCTTGTTATCAAAGAAGGAACATTTGGATTTTTTGACTATACTTTTGAAGTCCTTCCATTTTTCTAGGCTTTGTGTCTGATGATATTTGTCTAGTGAATGGCGATAGTCTTCATTCTACCAAGCTTTAGAGTGTCTTGTAATATTAACCATCTTTGAATGTTCAAACCATATTTTTTTGATTTTGGAAGCTAGGTATTAAATAATCTCCTTTAGTAATTTGGCGTCATGGATGAATGTAGTGTTCATGTTTTTAATGACTTGGATGAGATTGTCAATAAATTGTTTTTCTTCATCACTTCCTTTGACTAGTGATCATTGTTTATTTGAAATACTTTCATCTTGAATAGGAATATTGGTAGTAATAAGAGTATGATCAAACAAAAGCCTTCATTCCAGGTGTATATGGTGATGGTTAAATTCTGAAGAGGAGGGGTGGAGAAATACTAGATCTAAAACTAAGTTAGAATTATGATTATTGTCTGAAAACCTAGTAGGGAAAATTTCAGAAGGTTTAGAAATAGCTAAAAAGAATGAATCTGCAATATCAAAAAGAGTGTCACTATGAACAGAATGAAATGGAAAGTTTGTGTTCCATAGACTGTCTCTAATGTTAAAATCACCTGTTATAATGATGATGTTGTGAATATTGGTCTTAGTATCCTTAAGATACTTCAAGGCCAACTGAGAAGAATCCAAATAAATGTTAATCAAAAAATAAATAGATCCTTGGTTGGAAAAGAAAATACATGCATATGGTCAACTATGGAGGTTCTTGAATGAACACAATATCAAAAGCTGATTGAGTCTCTAGAATAGTATTAATAATTAGGTTGTTTTTTCAAATGTTTTGAGAAAAAATCTTTAAAATGTCACAAATCATTGAGAGATCTTGTTCATAGCTGAGTAAATTGATTTTGTCCTGTTTTCATGGATCTCAATATATTTTTTGTTGTACCATTCATAGTTGAACTTGTGTTTCTAGAATAAATAAAGGTTAGAGTCTGCCTAATAATTGCCATGGCAGTTAGAGCATTTGAAAACATGTGGACACAGTTTGCCTTTTTTTGTTTCAGAGTGTGGTGGGTTTGTTTTTTCATTGGCTTTGCAGAACTACCCAAATTGACAATAGTTTTCAGATTTGTGAGATCTATTATACTTGACACACTTCAATTCTTGGATTCTACAAGATATAGTGGTGTGTTCCAATTTCCAACAATTTTTACATTGTGAAACACTAGGGTTCATGTTGGTTCCTCTGATTGTAGCAATATACTTTCTCACATTAAAGTACTGATTAATAAGGCTTTTGGCCTTACTCCTGCTTTGAACATCCCAGATATCAATCCAAATGATCAACATGTCCGATTTTGGAGAAACTTTGATAGCTTATAGTTTTAAAGTAAGAATGATATTATCGAAAATTTGATTTTGCTTAATGATTTGCTCTACATTGCTAGAAGAGAGGCATTTTTGAGATTTGTCATAGGAGAAATAAGGAATGCCTATTATTTTCAAATAGAACTTAGATTGTGGGAGTTGAGAAACTTCCATATTAAGAGAGTCAATGTCATCAACATTTTTTATGTATTTTTCAATAATGCATAAGTCTGATTGTACTATAACCTTGTTGATAACCACCATGACCCCTGTCAGGTCTAAGCATATGAAATTGACTAAAACTTCTGACTTCAAATTCCTTAATGACTGATTAATATTAGTAATGTGAAGAGAGCTGTTCTTTATAAACTTAGCGATATTATTGCTATTCATTGGAATGATAATTTGCTTTCTGGACGGTTCTTTGGTTGTCATTTGAATATATGGTTTGGCCTTTGGATTACCATTGACAATATTATGAATTTGGTTGATTTTCTTAGCATCAAGGACTGGAAAATTCTCCTTAATTTTGATAACCTCAGATATGCTGATACCTTGCTTGGAAACCTGTATGTACAATTTTGGAGACTGTTTGGAAATGTTGACCAGTTTAATATTTTTGAAATATTTAAAGATTTGATTAACCTCCTTCTGTGATTTGGTAGAGATCAGAGGTGGAATTTTCTTGATACTTACTGGGATAGGTTTATTAATAGATTTGTTGTTTCTATTGGATGGAGCTGGAACCTTAGGAGTAAATTTTACCAAGAATTTTTGTCTAAGTGAGTTTAAATTTTTGTCAGCTATAAGCAAATCCTATTTAGACTAATAGATAGAGGAGATGAGATTCCAAATAGCCTCTCTGATACCATTAAAGTTCTCAAGATCATTAGCCCTTACTAGATTGATTTACTTGCTATTGATATATTTGGCCATAAAGTTGTTTGAATATGTCTAATAACTATTATCCTGTTGAGTTATGAAAATAATCCATAAGAGAGTTATCATGTATAATTATAGAATAGATATTGTTATGTAAAACATTAAGATCCACTATAGTAGCTATATGAAGGAAAGAAGAGACCAAAATAGTTGCTCAAAGAGATATTATTAGCTAACTCTACAAGTAAAGATAACTTAGAGGTTATTTATATTAATAGAAATAAAAGTGCTGCTTTCTTTCTTTGGGTAAAGATTCTAACTATAAGTCAGAATACTAGGCTTAGATCCTAATCAGTTGGAGCAGAAGTAGATGATGAGATTGAATTGAGAAAGAAATTCTAACCACCTTGCTTAATGATAGAAGAGAACTTTCATAGTTGAAAAATATTCCAGATTTTTGTAATTTATGATAACATCATTTGAAAGTTTAGATTCTTCTAGATAGTGGTGCTAGATCTAGAATACTTCAAAAACTGCAAAGAGTTTCTTGTCATGTATGTTATAGTTAAGTTTAGTGTCTTTAAAGGTACAAGAGTGAAATACAACTAGATGAAATTCTTTCTCTTTTGTTATGATTGATAGAATAGCTATAAAAGCATAGTTAGAAGTATTGGTTTCTATAATTAGTTAGGCATTAAAAACTTAATAAATAAGAATAGGAGTAGAGATGAAAGCTTTCTTGAGGTTATTGAATGCTTTGCTGTAAGAGAAGTTGAAGTTCCAGAAAATATTCTTCCAAGTAAAGTAGATTAATAAGGTGGCTATATTTGAGTAATTTTAAATAAAGTATTAGTAGAAGTTGATGAATCTAATAAAGGTTTGTACATTCTTTATTTTCTTTAGCTGATGTCACATTCCATTCCAGCCATCTATTTCAACCATAGATAACACTTACTTCCTCATCCACACTCTTTAAAATCTTCCAGTATGGATCATCTCTCTCTATTCTTCTCAAATATTCTTGCTAATTCTTCACCAAACTCCATAGACTTCTATTCCCAATACTTGAGAATTACTAGTAAACCAGGGTAACTTACTTAATAGTCTCCATTCTAGATAGCTATTCTAAGTAGTATACTTAGTATATAAACTATTAGTTACACTATATTAGCTTTATCTTGAAAATCAACCAAAACTGACACTTTCTTCTAGTGTTGGTGATAATATACCTTACTACTTTCCAATGCTCCAAAACCTCTAAGTCCTCTAAGTTCTCTTCCAAAATAATGATTTATGTAACTTGTAGAAATATAATACATAAGCTGAAGCTAAAAATTGTTCTAAACCAACCTCTTCCAATGTAGATCAAACCTATCTATGCTATCTTGGATATCCTTACTAGCCTAAGTAAACTCTATGTATTTTTATCTCCTACCATCTGAGGATCAGGGTAACTTGCTTAGCAGTTATATTCTAGATAGCTACCTTAGGTATACTAACTAGTATATAATCTGGTAGTTATCCTGAAAATCAACTAAAACTAGCATCCTTCTTCTGGTGTTAGCAATAACACATCTTACTATCTTCTGGTAGTTCTCCACCCTCTAAGTTCCTAGTTCCCAATCTAAAATGTACAATCTGTGTGACTTGTAGAGATACAACACATAAGCTGAAGCCAAAGATCATTCTAATCCACCTTCCACATTCTCAAATAATGTATACTTACTTAGTTTTGGACTTCCAAGATACTCTTCTGGATCCCAGATAAACAGGGTGTGAATCACATCTAATAATATATTGAGAAGGTTAGAAAATATGTTATTTATAAATTGCTGAAAGGTCTAAAAAACTTATAGCAAGTACAAAAGGCAGTTTTATTTTCAGGATGAGTTAAGAAGGTTAGCTATCAGTGGAAGTAGATATCTGTCTTTCTATATCATACAATTGAGTCCTCAAAAGTTAATACAGAGATAGAAAGAGCTGTCTTTTTTCTTTATGAAAAGTATAGGTACTTTGTGAGGAGAGGAGATAAGATATATATAAAACTAGTGCTTAGGTTTTCACTAATGAAATTCTTAAGTGCTTTTTGCTCTGTAGTGGAGAGTGAGTAAAGAGTTCTAATGGGTGGGTTTACTTCATTCTCTACTTTGATCTATAGGTCATATGAGCAGTGGAAAGCTAGAGTTTTGGCTTTTTTAAAAGCATTAGCAAACTTGTGATACTCTAGTAGTAGTATAGTAGATAGATTAACTGAGTTGTTTGTAACCTTGACTGACCTCTAAGTGAAATTTATAGAGTGAAGCTCAAAACAGAAAGTAGTTGACCTTTTTATTTATACTGTTTAGATATAATACTAATAATTGTAATCTAAGGTTATGGAAGGGAATTCTTGGATATGAAAATAGAAAGTATAGAAGAATCAAATGTGGGACTAAAAGCTATAAAAGGGTCTAGTATAGGAATAGAGACTACGAGAGAAATGGATGCAGATATAGAGTTATTGGAAAATAGATAAGCTGAGAGAGAGATAAGGATTTCTTTATAAGTTTGGTTAGAGTATAATAAAATCAGTAGTCTAGTCAATTAATAGATTATATTAGGTATATTAGAGTTAATATTATAACTTAAACTCTGTGTTGAGTAAAAGATACACTCTTGTATTGACTAACACAAGAGAACTTGATAGAGTTCCTACTATAGATTAGTCTACCTTATATACCTTTTGCCAATGGTCTGTGCTAAGCTAATTCTAGCCTACCCTAAAGGCTATGCTTTTGTCCATAAGGCTAATATGCTATTATTATACTATATGATATTATCTTCTTCTGAAATCTTTTATATCCTTATCTTTGTCACATGATCCTGTGACTGTGACTGTGATGTCACACCTTTGTTTCTCTACTCCCTTTTAATAAAATATCCCCCAACAATTATAAAAGAAAAAAGAAAAGAAAAGAAAAAAAATCATTTAAGTCCATCATCTTCAACTCTGATAGTTAAAGATAATAGTGATTTATCTCTTTTATTTTTATTTTTATTTTATTTTATTAGAAACTTAGAGTTAGGATTTTATATAATATCACACTATATGACAGAAGCATGATACATAATATAATTACAATTACATGATTATGAGAAATATAGAATGTTCAAGAACAATAATATTATATAGTATATTTTAACATATGTTGACCTTGTATATAATGTATAGTCTTTAGAGTAGGTTAGATATAGTTTCACATAAACCATTATCCTAGTATATATACTTTGTATTAAGAACCCTATTGAGTTCTCTTATGGTACCAACAAACAAAAAAGTTGAGCAAAGTGACATACATGTCCAAATTCATCCAGTTACTAAATAGAAAAGTGATAGAGAGAGATGTAGTTTTGGAAATGATGTTGCTTGATAATCTATTAAACAGTTTGAGTTCTATAAATAGCATTAGAAAAATAGGGATAAAATAGGTATATGCAAATATAGTGTTAATAAAACAGTCTGTAAAACTGGAATTAACAAGAGTATGGAAAGAAGAATTTTAAATATGATCTGTTTTACAAACCACTAACAATATGGAAATGATAGTAAGGGAGTTTATATTGAAAAGAGTAACAGCATCAAGGTAGATTGAACTCATAGTTGCACAGATAGAAAATATGGCCTATATTTTGTGCAAAGTCTGTGAGGCCATGCTTTAGTTTCCCAACTGTCTAGCTAGAGTTATTTCTGGTGCAGAAGAGGCAGCTTTCACACATTTGGCTTAGAACCTTACAATACTTAATAAATAGTGAGGACACACTTCAACTCTATAGCTTTTTTCACTATAGTATATACAGAATTTGTTCTAAATATATCTCTTTCACTTGTTAATGGTCAGTCTTTCATTACTACTCAACCTTTTGAAGATGTTAATTTGAGAGAGGAAGTTTAACAGTTTTCAACCTAAGATTGTTTTAATAAGAGACATAGATGCAGATTTGAGTGCAGGTATGTTCTCTTTTGTGCTTCTAGTGATGGTCATCAATAATCATAGCTAGTAAATACATTATTTGGAAAGAGACAGATTTCTTTTCTTTTTATATACAAATAGAAATTCTGGATCTAGTTAGAAAATTCTTGATAGTACTGATAGCACAGAATGTTGTCTTTCCAGTCTAGCTGAGATGTATACTTCATGAATTCAATGTTGTAAGTCACAATTTTTTCATCAGGCTTTATCCACAAATTGTCAAGCATAACTATAGCTTTTCTAATAGGATTAGATAAACTGAAATGATGGTGGAGTTCTTCCATGAAACAAGCCTAGTTCTGGAGCCAGTCTTGGTAAATTTCTTGCTTTTCTTGATTTATACCAATTTTGAACTAATCCTATATAACTTCTGTTAGATATATCATTGCAAAATTTATCTTTGTAGTATCTGTAGTAAATTAGTTAGAATTTATATAAAAGTGGAGTTGATACTGGAACAGAAAGCTGTTCAGCTTTCCTGGTTCTGAGCTACTAAAAGTGTTGGGTATTCAAGTTCTTGCTATAGGTAGAGTGAAATTTGCTATAGAAATAGAGCTGGTTGAGAGTCTTCTAAGAGCTTTGGTTAGAAGATTTATAGATTAGGTAGGTTGTTTGGTTGAGAAGAGTTCCAAGGGTTTTTCTGTTTCCAAAACATTGACCTATTTAAGATTGTCATTAACTAGGACAATTTTAGAAAATCTCAAGGTACTTTTCAAAATTTTCTATGAAGATAGATAGATTGGGATTGACTCTATTAATTTTCTTGAGTAATAGAATGAAATGGCTATACTAGTAAATTATTTACATAAACACTAGATAGTTAGAGATCTAAGAGAAAAAATATAGAATTATAGTAAGAGAATACTATGAAGGTTAGATAGGTGATTGTAGAGGATAGAAAGTACTAGTTTATAATAGTTATTAAGTCTGATAATACTGTTAGGGGTAATTCACACTTATAAGATAAATCTGTAGATGTAGTATGGAAGACAGATTGATTGTGAGACTTAACAGAAGTGAGTGCAGAAGTGAATCAGAAGTGCTATGTAGATAATGATCTTAGCTTTAACTGTAAGATGCTGCACCTAGCTTAACTTTGTTGTATAGTTGTAATCTGGGAAGTAAGGGCTAGAATCTTAACTAAGAATGAGTGTAGCACTTGATCTAAGTTAGTTAGATACTATGGGAATCATTGTTTAGAACTTTATAGAATTTGTTATTAAATAGAGAGTACTTTGTCTATAAAGCAATTAATGATTGGAATATAGCATAATTTGTTCTAGAAAAGAGCAAATGAGTTTAGAGTATTATCTAAAACAGATAACAGATGTATATAACATCATATTCTGAACTTGGTATTATATTCTAAGTTTAATCTGATTAAAGCCTATCTTTTATAGTAGTATTATCTTATTTTTAATTCTAATAAAAGCTTGTCTTTTATAATAGTATTATTTTATAATATATTTTCTGCAGCATGTTATAGACTGACTTCCAAAATATCCAAGACATCTACATTCTGACTTCCAAATAGGACTCTGATATACCTAGGTATACTTCTACAT